>Ga0184636_1000179_pt1 | contig 15398 bp, 12 predicted proteins | sample PLM3_60_b2_FD_133164 | JGI IMG/M metagenome (GOLD analysis project Ga0184636, IMG submission 133164) | Groundwater sediment microbial communities from an aquifer in East River, Colorado, USA - PLM4_90_b2 | ecosystem: Environmental > Terrestrial > Soil > Riparian zone | place: USA: East River... | reverse complement strand
CCTGGAAGTGGGGACTGGATGCCGGACTACAGATTTGCGCCGGGCTGGGCGCGATTATCGGCCATAACTGGCCGGTCTTCCTGCGTTTTCACGGGGGGCGGGGCATCGCCACAACATTAGGTATTGCTATTTTCATGCCCATCATTAACTTGAATGTTATAACCTTCTGGCCGTTAATTGCCTGCGCCGCCGTCGGTATAGGCTCCCTTGTGTTTTTCCGCCGAACTCCCGTGCCGGTGCTCCTCGCCTTAATCAGCATGCCTATCGCCAGCGCCATCGTTAAAGAGCCGTTACTAGTCAACCTGGGATACGCGGTAATACTGCTGATTGCCGTCATCAAGCGGCTAATCGCCCAGGCTTCAACCGAAAAGCGGCAGGTTAGTATGGCGGAGCTTCTCCTGAACCGCTTTCTCTATGACCGCGATATACGCAACCGGGCAGAATGGGTGCACCGGAAAGCTGGCGATAAATAAAAACAGCCGATTGTTAAGCAATCATTAACTGCCCTGGTTAAATGAATGCCTAACTTGATAATTTCAGCGTGGGATAGTATAGTTTATCAGATGCCTTCACTCGTAATGGAAGATAATAAATTGGCTATTGAGCCTGCCGCTTCCCGGCTTTTAAATGAAATCAGCCGACTGCTTACTAAAAAACATATTCCTGCCTACATCGTCGGCGGGTTTGTGCGCGATACGCTGTTAGGACGAACTACGGCTGATATTGATATCGCCGTTGATGCCGATGCACTGGCTATTGCCACTGATATCGCTGATGCTCTAGACGCTAAATTTATCGCCCTCGACGACGTCAATTTAGTGGGCAGGGTTATCATGCCCGAGGGCAAATGGCAGATTGATTTTTCTACACTGCAGGGCGATATCCACCATGATTTAGCCCGCCGCGATTTTACTATTGACGCGATGGCGCTGGAGCTTGGCGCCGATTTTGACGCCAAAAACATCATTGACCCCTTCCATGGCCGGGACGACCTGCATCACCGCCTGATAAAAACCGTCAGTAAAACCGCCTTTAAAGAAGATGCTGTGCGTCTTTTACGCGCCGTGCGCCTTGCCGCCGAGCTTAACTTCCGCATTGAAAGCGCTACCGAAAAACTCATCGCTCAAGATAACAAGTTAATCACCGGCGTGGCTGGCGAAAGAATTCGCGAAGAACTGCTGCGCTTAATGAATCTGCGCGGCTTTAGTTCATGTATTTTTTATCTGGATAAGCTCGGGCTGCTAACCGCCCTGATATCAGAACTCGCTGGATGCAAAGGCGTAGAACAACCACAGGAGCACGCCTGGGATGTTTTCGACCACTCAATCCAGACCGTAGCCGCCACAGAATTCGTCTTAAAGGAATCCCCCTGGGAATATGCCGAGGACTCTATACTCGCCGTGGTGCCCTGGTCGGATAGAATAAAGGAACACTTCGACCGGGAAATCAGCCGTGGCAGCACAGCCAGGACGATGCTTAAGCTGGCGGCGCTCCTCCATGATGTCGCCAAGCCGCAAACCAAAACAATCGACGGCGATAGAATGCGTTTTCTGGGGCATCAGGAAATGGGCGCTGAAAAAGCCGCCGCCATTATGGAAAGATTGAGATTCAGCAATCGTGAGATTCAGCTGGTCGCCCTGCTGATTAAGTACCACCTCCGTCCGACCCAGATGAGCCATGAAGGCATGCCTACAAATCGGGCAATCTACCGCTACTTCCGGGATACGGGTGAGGCTGGTATTGACCTGCTTTATCTATGCCTGGCCGACCATCTTGCCGCCCGGGCGGAAGAACTAGACCCAGCGCTTTGGCGAGAACACTGCCGGATGACGGAGTACGTGCTGGAAAAACGCTTTACCGAAGAAAAACTCTCTACCCCGCCGAAAATTTTCGATGGAAATGATATAATAAGAATGTTTCGGCTAAAATCCGGACCGAAAATCGGTGAACTTCTGGAAGAGTTACATGAAGCCCAGGCGGCCGGTGAAATAACCACTCGGGAACAAGCCGAGGCATACATTAGGAATCTCCTTTCTGAAAAGAAGTAAAAATATAAAGTAATTTTACCCGGAGAGAAATATGGCAAGAAGAAATACGTTAATATTGTTATTAGTAATCGCCGTCTTTGCCCTGACGCTTTGGGTGTGTTTTCCCTTACGCAGCAGCGCCGAAATAACCTATCAGGGGAGTTTTTCGGCTAATACCACCACCGAACAGAAGTCGGCAATCCTTGACCAGGCAATAGTCACGATGCACGACCGTATTGAGGCGCAAGGGATAAAAAACTACGGCATCGAGAAACAGGACGGCTACCGAATCTTTGTATCATTAAGTGATTACACTGATGTCGATAGAGCTAAACAGGTCATCGGGCAAATCACCAACTTCACGGCTGTAGAAGCCTCGGTGCAGGGAGAAAAACTGGGACGGAACCTGCAACTGGGTATAGACCTGGCTGGTGGCGTGAAACTGGTTTATCAGGTAACGTTCACCGATAACACTACCGACCCTCAAGCGGTGATGGAGCGAACGATACTCACTATTTCAAAACGTATTGACAGATTTGGCGTCACCGAGCCGGTCATCCAGCAATTAGGCAGTGACCTTATCTTGATACAGCTCCCCGGATTTACGGATATTGAATCCGCCAAAAACCTGGTAGAGCAAGCCGGTTACCTAGAATTCCGTGAAGTTGAAAAAAACAACAGTGGGGCATTGGTATATTTAAGAGATTATCTAAATAGCACAACTAATAGTTTCATCGATACCAACGAAAGTATGCCCCGACTTTTCTACTATCAAAGTACTACCGATAAAAACGGTGGCAAGCTGGTAGCTATATTATCTTTTAACGGAACTGACCTGGTATATAGCGATGTAAATGGAAATCCTGTCGATAAAAATACATTGACCTCATATGGCGATACACCGTCATGGATTATAGCCCGAGGCGATAACGGCACGCCTCTCACCGGTTCGCTCTTATCAGATGCGCAACCTAACATTAACTCAACCACCAACAAACCCGAGGTCAATATCCAATGGAACGATGAAGGGACGATAATCTTCGACCAATTAGCGGTACGCCTGCATAATCCCGCCGGCGCGAGCGGGACGTATGACTTAAAATATGCGCTGGGCATTTTCCTGGACAATAACCTCATTTCGGCACCGCAAATGGTGGCAGAGAAATATGAGGGTAAAGGTACTATCTCCGGCAGTTTTGATCTTGCCGGAGCCGAAGAATTGGCCAACCTGCTGAAATCAGGCTCGCTGCCGACGCCGTTAAACAATCCGATTCAAGAAGGTATTACCTCTGCCTCGTTGGGGGCAGAATTTATTAATATGAGCTGGAAAGCCGGCCTTATCGGCCTGGCGCTGGTAATGATATTCATGATAGCTTACTACCGCCTGCCGGGCGTTATGGCCAGCATCGCTCTTATCTTTTATGCAACGCTGACGCTGGCGGTATGTAAACTCTGGCCGATTACCTTAAGCCTGGGCAGTATCGGCGGTATCGTCGTTTCCATGGGCATCGCGGTGGACGCCAACGTGCTTATCTTTGAAAGAATGAAGGAAGAATTCCGCGCCGGGCGGACGCTGGGGGCGGCGATTGAAGCCGGTTTCCACCGGGCGTGGTCAGCCATTTGGGACAGTAACATGACGACCTTCATCGCCTGTATCATCCTTTACTGGCTGGGCAGCACGGCGATGCAGAACGCCGCCGTGATGGGCTTCGCTGTAACGCTATTCATCGGCGCTATCGTGAGTATGTTCACGGCGGTGCTGGTTACCCGAACACTGCTGCGCTCTTTGAACGGCACCGGCCTGGCAACTAAAATTTGGCTGTTTACTGGTACTGGAGGCAAAAAACAATGATGAATATAATTGGCAAGAGACCCTGGTTTTTCCTGATATCAGGAGCGCTGATTATCATATCGGTTATCTCACTCGTGGTATTTTGGTTCACGCCAAGTATTGATTTTACCGGCGGCACGCTGCTGACGCTGAAATTCGAACAGCCGGTAGAATACAGCACCTTTATGGATAAGTTGGACCAGCTGGGGTATGGTGAAGCCAGCGTCCAGATGACCGGTCAGACTGTTTTTGATATCCGCACTAAAGAACCAATTGAAAACCAGCAAGCGGTGGTGGATGAGTTAACAGCCTCTTTCGGCCAGCTTGCCGATACTCCCCAGGTTTTTACGCTGGCGCCAACGCAAGGTGCCAACACAACACGGAATGCTGTAATTGCCATAGCCATAGCAATGATTGGTATGTTGATTTATGTTACTTATGCCTTCCGTAAAATGCCGAGTCCTTTCCGCTGGGGCTCCTGCTTCGTCATCGCCCTGTTGCACGATATTCTGGTGACGCTGGGGTTATTCTCCCTGCTGGGCCATTTCCTCGGGTGGGAGATGGACTTGATGTTTATCACCGGCATTCTAGCCATCGTCGGCGTCAGTCTGGATAACACCATCGTCGTCTTTGATAGAATGCGCGAGAATCAAAAGAACGGTGTCAGCACCGACTTCGAAGTTGTAGTCAACCGCAGCCAGATAGAAACGCTGGGTCGTTCGCTGAATACCAGTATCACCATTCTAATAACCTGCATAGCGTTGTTGCTTTTCGTGGGCGGGTCAATCCAGAACTTCGTGATTGCCCTGATGATAGGTCTTATCGCCGGCACCTTCGATTCGGTTTTCGTAGCGCCAGGACTACTGGTGGTCTGGGATAAAGGCAAATGGGGCAGTTTCTTCGGGCAGAAGAAAACGGCCGCAGTAAAAGTTCCAACGGAAAACCAATAAGCTAACCAGTGGGGGTGGGGATGCCTAAATCCCCGCCCCTGCATATTCAATAATCCCCTTGATGATGAACTGCAAACCAAAGTAGAGCAGCGCCAGGCTCAAGACAATGAAAATCCACTCCTGAACCTTTTCCCCCCAGAATTTATGTGTCTTATAGATGACGAAAGACACGACGGAAAGCCAGACGAGGTCGCACATCCAGTGGACAATGATGAAGAAGGGCAGCGCCCAGTCACCGATGGCAGTGGTAAAATCTAGTAATATTTTTATCCCCAAAGTCGCCCACCAGAACAAAAAGAAGGGATTTAGGCCACTCATAAGGATACCGGCGGTAAAAGCATTATAGGAGGTATCTTTACCTTCTTTAACAATCTTCCGGCGTGAGCGGAAAAGGTCAATGGCCATCCAGATAATCACTCCACCGCCAAGGATACTAAGCACCAACTGGAAGATGTTGTTCTGGAAAAAATCCCTTAATCCGAAGTAAACGAGTAATATTAAAGGAACTTCAACGACGGCGTGTCCCAGTGATACCATGACCCCCGCCCATGGCGACTTCATGCTCTTGGTGATGGTTACGGCAAACATTGGACCGGGCATCATCACACCGGATAAAGATGCGGTAATAACCGCGCCTAAAGCTGCTAACAAAAAGACTCCTTAAAGATAAAGGGTATTTGCTGATTTTTATTATAACATTTACACTTGGTTTTTATCTTGCATAACTTGTGTTAGTGCGGCTCCTGCTTTATACTAAAGCCAAAGGAACATGTCTTAAAAATGTCTTTGGATTTGACCACCGTCGCCGCGCAGGTCATCAACATGATTTCCGGACTTAAAGACAAAAGGGCGGAACAAGATAAACACCTGCAAAACGCGCTGGAGACAATTAACAGTCCCGCAATTGACCTGGAAGACTTAAAGAAGAAAATCAAAGCGGCTAAAACCACCTGGCTGGTGGCGGATATCGTTGATGGACTGAATAAATGTTATCCCCTCCCCCCTTTACCCCCCGATTTTACGGTTATCGCCGCCGACGGCTCGCATATTGACGTTGACCGGCACCAAAGCACGCATTGCTATTTGATAAATATCGGCTCGGTGGTCCTCACCTACGGTAGCAAACCTGACGCCTTATTATCCAGCGCTCCCCGACTCTATTCCGACGATAAGGACCTTATAATATCATCGCCGGATGGCAGGCGCGAGCAAGCTGTTGAAGGCAATATCCTCGGCGCCAAGCGCTCTGTAGAAGAATGTAAATCTTTAGTTGCTTTAGCCGCCTCCCTTCCCCCGCAAAATCCGACGCTGGCACTGCTGGACGGTACGCTGATTCTCTGGGGACTGGAAGCCTACCCGGATTTCGTGACGGATGCGCTTTTAATGAATGGGATGTTGAAATGTTTGGACGCTCTGAAAAAACTATCTAAAGACCGTCCCCTCGCTCTCGCCAGTTATATCAGCTACCCGCGCAGCACCGATGTGCTTAATGTGTTACGCGTGGCGGTCTGTCCCAACGACGTCCCCGACTGCGATAAGCAGTGTCCGCCGCCAAAAGAGCGCGAGTGCGCCGGACTGAATGACGTGCGCGACCGTGATATCTTCATCAATTTATTAGGAGACGGCGAAAGGTCGGAACTATTTATCAGCCCATCGAAAATCGTTAAGGATTATTACGGCGACCATAAGGTACATTTCTTTTACCTGCGCGTCGGCGACGAGATTGCCCGCGTGGAAATTCCGCAGTGGGCAGCGGAAAACAAAGACCTGCTCAATCTTACCCACAGCCTTATCTTCGACCAGTGCCAGCGCGGTCAGGGCTATCCGGTGGCGCTATCGGAAGCCCATGAGCAGGCAGTAGTCACCGGCGCAGATAGAGAAAATTTCCGAGAACTGGTAGAATCAACATTAACGGAGGAACATATCCCCAGCGCTGCCTCCGGCAAGAGCTTAAGTAAAAGGACGCGGTGGGTTTAATAGAAATTTCCTAATACTAATTTTAATAGGAGGGAAAAAATGGGCTCAAAAGGCAGAAAGAATGTCAAGAAACCCAAGGCTGCAGCTAAAAAAGCCGCACCCAAGAAGAAGTAAAATGGCATAAAAGCCACTCCATATCCCCCTTCCTCTTTAGGGGGAAGGGGGATTTTGGGGCAAAGGACTACCTCCCCCAATCTTTTACCGTTTATCATATGTAGAAAGGGGTAGAGGGGGTATTAACTATGAATAAACCTACTGATAAAAAAATCGCCGAAGTTATTGAAGCGTCTACCACCCAGTTCACCGCGCAGTGCTACGAGCTTTATGAGGTGCCGCCCCTCGGCTCGCTGGTAAAGACCGGAGACATTTACGGCATCGTCGCTTACGCGGAGACCGAGGGCATGGAGCCGGGACGTAAGCCAGTCGCCCGCGGTAAAGACGAGGCCACCGAAAAAGCTGTTTACGAAAGCAGCCCCCAACTCAAAAAACTCTTAAGGAGTGAGTTCACCGCCGCCGTGGTGGGCTATTGTAAGGACAATAAAATCCACCAGTACCTGCCGCCTCAGCCGGCTCATCTCCACAGCTTTGTCTATCTATGTCCGCCGGAAGAGGTCGAGGAGTTCAGCAAGTCATTCAGCTTTCTGAACACTTTACTCAATGCCGCCATCCCTATCCCCGCCGAGGAGTTTGTTGCCGCGACTCTACGGCAAATGAGCCACGTGCATGATAACAGCCATGACTTCCTGGTGGCGGCTGGCAAAGAGCTGGCGAATCTTTTAAACAGCAATATTGCCCGGCTGAAGAACATCCTGGAGAAACTGAAGATAAAGTGAGCCATAATAATGACCGATAAACTCGGTATCGTCACTAATGCCTCACTGGAAAAAGGCGTCGACGTCCGCCTGGATGCCCCCGTTTCGGTAGAGGATATGGTGGTGGGACGCTATGTCACTATCGAGGGGCAAAAACGACGCTTCTTCGGTATGATTACGGACGTGCGACTGGGCGTTACCGACGATAGCCTCACCGTTTCTCCACCCGATATTTCCGACCCCTTTATCGCCGAAGTCTTGAACGGCACCAGCACCTTCGGGCAGATACACGTCACCCCCATGTTAACCATAGGCGGCGACGCGGCAGCTATAACGGAGGGTCCCCAACCTGTAAAGACTATCCCCACCCACTTTTGCGTCGTCAACTTGGCGTCGGAAGGCGACATCGAGCGCGTCTTTGGCAAAGAAGACAAAGAGCGCTTTTTCATCGGCAATCCGCTGGATATGGAGACCAAGCTCTGCCTCAACCTGGAAGAGTTCGTCAAACGCTCCAACGGCATCTTCGGCAAGAGCGGCACCGGCAAGACCTTCCTCACCCGCATTTTACTTATCGGCATCCTGCAAAAAAGCAAAGCCGTTAATTTGATTTTCGACATGCACAGCGAGTACGGCTGGAAGGGCACCCACGAAGGCGGCGCGCCGGTCAAGGGTCTCAAACAGCTTTTTCCGTCGAACGTTGCCGTTTTCACATTGGATGAAGAAAGTTCAAAAAGACGCAAGGTAGCCACCGACTACGTGGTGAAAATCGGACTTAATGAAATTACGCCGGAGGATGTGGCAATCCTCCGTTCTACTTTAAACCTCACCGACCTCGCCGTGGAAGCCGCCTATCAGCTGCGTAAAGTATTAGGTAAAGATTGGCTCAATAAAGTCCTGAACTTAAGCGAAGAGGAACTGGAAGAGCTATTAAAAACCGCCAACATCCACGAAAGCTCTCTCCAGAGTCTAAAGCGCGGCCTCGGTACAATTGGTAGACTTGGTTTTGTTGTTCCGGAAGCCAAAGACGACGCCGTCAAGAATATCCTCGACTATCTACAACAGGGACGCAACGTCGTCCTGGAGTTCGGGCGCTATCAGGAAATCGCCGCCTATCTACTTGTCGCCAACCTGCTCTCCCGCCGTATTTACAGTCGTTACCAGCAGAAGATGGAAGAAGCCATCGCCGCCGACAGCGACGCCATGAAACCCCGCCCCCTCGTTATCACCATTGAGGAAGCGCATAAGTTCCTTAATCCGGAGGTGGCGGACAAAACCATCTTCGGCACCATCGCCCGCGAGATGCGCAAGTACAACGTCAGCCTCCTCGTCATCGACCAGCGTCCCAGCGGCATTAACGAAGAGGTGATGTCCCAGCTCGGCACCAAGATTACCTGCCTCCTCGATAACGAGCGGGATATTGACGCCGTGCTGGCAGGCGTTTCCGGCAAGAATGAGCTTAAAGCGGTTTTAGCCCGCCTCGCCCCCAAACAGCAGGCGCTTATTTTCGGCCATGCTGTGCCGATGCCGGTGGCTTTCCAGCCCCGCGAGTACGGCTCCGCCGCCTCGTATAAAGACTTCACCTCACCCGGCAAACCCACCGACGAAAAAGCCCCCAAAGACATTGAGAAGCTCTGGGAGTAAAGTCGTCCCCGTTTGCCCTCGCTCTCCCCGCAAGCTATAATTATTACTAAATGCGTATGCACTGGGTTTATTATTTTGGTCGGGGTTTAATACGCTTCATTACTTACCCTTTCATGTTCTGGAAGGTAAAAGGTAAAAAAAACCTGCCGCCGGGGCCCGTCCTTATCGTCTGCAACCACCTGCATATCTCGGACCCGCCCTACATTGCTGCCAGCATCCCCAAAAAAGCTGTTTTTATGGCTAAAGAAGAGCTTTGGGATAATAAATGGTCACGCTTCTGGGTAGAAAACTTCGGGGCTTTCCCGGTCAGGCGTAAGACCTTTAATAGAGAATCTCTCCGTACGGCGGAGGAGTGGTTAGGCAAAGGAATATCGCTGATTATGTTCCCGGAGGGCGCCAGGAGTCAGGACGGGCAAATGAAACGGGCTTTTACGGGCTCGGCGTTAATCGCCTTGCATTCGGGCTTACCGGTGATACCAGTAGCGATTACCGGCTCCGAAAATGTCAGCCGTCTCACATGGAGTTTCTTTCACCGTCCCACCCTTACCGTCACCATCGGCAAACCGTTGATTCCTCCTCACTGCAACGGTATACCGACTAAAAAACAGCGTAACGATTTCTCCGACGAGATTATGTATAAAATCGCCGAGCTTTTACCTCCTGCCTACCGAGGAGTATATGGCAAAGAAAAAACGAATAATTGAAAAAGCCGCCCGAACGGGTTTCTGCTTCGGTGTCCGGCGGGCTATCAACACGCTGGAAAAAGTCGCCCGCGAACGGGGTGGGGTGGAAACTTTGGGGGCGGTCGTCCATAACCAGCAGGTGCTGCAAAAGCTGGCGAAAATCGGCGTTAAGGTAGTTAACGACATCGACGCTATCAAAGGCGATACCGTCGTCACCAGCTCGCATGGCGTCAGTCCCGATTTAGAAGATAAAATTCGCGCCCATCATAACGAAGTCATCAGTACTACCTGCGGCGACGTCCAGCGCGCCCAAAAAGCTGCCCAAAAGCTGGCGGAGTCGGACTTTTTTGTCATCGTCTACGGCGACGCCGACCATCCGGAGGTCAAAGGCATCCTTGGCTGGGCGAAGGGGAAGGGCTTAGCCACCACCGATGAAAAAACCGTCGCGGTTCTTGACCCACTCCCCCGCAAACTCGGCATCCTCTCCCAGACCACCCAGGTGCCGGCCCACTTTGGCGAATTCGTGAAAAAGATTATCGACCTGGCTTTAACAAAAAATTCCGAGATTCATATTATCGATACCATCTGCCACGACCTGCGGGAAAGGCAAGCCGCCGCTTTGGAACTGGCTAACCGCGCCGACCTGATGTTGGTGGTGGGCGGACGCTCCAGCGCCAATACCAACCGCCTCGCTGAGATTTGCGCGCAGGTGACGGAAACTCACCTTATCGAAACCGCCGCCGAAATCAAGCCAGCCTGGCTTAAAAACAAAAAACACATCGGCGTTACCTCCGGCGCTTCTACCGACGAGCAGACGGTTGAAGAAGTGATGCAAAAGCTGCAGGAAATCAATGACTGACTGGCGTAAACAGCTGCGCTTCGACCCCATTCCCATTTTGTTAAATTCACCCAATCAAGCCGTAGTGTATTTTACGCGACGCGACCTTTCTAATGAGCCGGTTGAATCAATTAACTCCGTCTGGGAATTACCGGAACCCCAGAAAATACTCCGCAAGCAGCAATCCGACGGTTCGTGGGGAAAGCCCGGTAAAAACCCCGCCGTTTATCCCCCCAACCATCACACTTTAGTTGAAACCTTTAAAAATTTCCGCATCCTCGTGGAAAGATATGGTCTCATTAAAGACCACCCCTCCATACCTAAAGCCGCCGAGTTTCTCTTCTCTTTTCAAACACCGGAGGGGGATATCCGGGGCTTTATCGGCAATCAGTACGCCACCTACTATACCGGCTATGTCCTCTCGCTATTAATCAAAGCTGGCTACGAAAATGACCCCCGCACCGAAAAAGGCATGCAATGGCTATTATCAATGCGCCAGTCGGACGGCGGCTGGACAATTCCCATTCTAACTCACAAGTATGACCGAGAAACCTGGCTTGAACTCACCTCGCAAAAATTAAAGCCGGTTATGCCGGATAGAACCCAGCCCTTTTCCCATAACTGGACCGACATGGTTTTGCGCGCTTTCGCCGCCCATCCTGAATACCGCCGGTATATAGAAGCCAAGGCGGCTGGGGCTTTATTGAAATCCGTGTTTTTTCAGGCGGATGCCTATACTTCCTACCAATCCTCTAAATACTGGACGCGCTTCCTTTTCTGGTGGCCCAATCTACTCACCGCCCTCGAATCTTTATCATATTTGGGTTTTACTAAAGACGACCCGGACATCAAGAAGGGTCTCGACTGGTTTACCGCCAACCAGCAGCCCGACGGTTTATGGAAGCTGGAAGCTGATAAACCAATCAAGCCTAAAAATGCCGAAGAAAGGCAATGGCTGGGGCTGGCTATCTGCCGCGTACTGCAGAGATATTTAGGTTAGGCTTTCTTGTCATTTTTATCCAACTAAATTATAATCTTGGGCAGTTCATTCAAATTAAGGGGGATTAACCTATGCCAACCTCAATTTCCGCTAAACAATATCAAAAAGAACAGGAAAAAATTAAGAAAGAAATCGAACAGAAAACAGGCAAATCCACAGCCCAGATTTATGAAGAAAGAGAAAAGCGCGTCAGGGAAGCCATTGAGTTAAAGCAGCCGGATAGAATCCCGATTACGGCTAATATAAATATGCAGCATTATACCGGCATTCCCAACTCCGCCGGTTATTATGACCCCATTTCATTTAAGTGGGCGATGCGTAAGATAGCGGTGGATTTCCAACCGGATGTGTCAAATATCGGGCTGCCGATGTCCGGCGCCGCCCTTAGCGCGCTGGATGTAAAAAACCGACTATGGCCCGGCGGACCGCTGCCGGGGGATTATGATATGCAGTTCGTCGAAGGTGAGTGGATGAAAGCCGACGAGTACGACCTTTTCCTCTCCGACCCGTCCGATTTCGTCATACGCTATTACATGCCGCGGATGTACGGGGCTTTAGCGCCCCTCGCCAAACTGCCGCCTATCGGCAATTTATTCCAGGGGTTCGATGTTCTCACGCCTATGTTCACCTCCCCGGAATTTATTAAGATGGCCAAGGCTATAGCTAAAGCCGGAGAAGAGACGAAAAATTTCCGAGAGACCGTCGGTGATTCCGGTGAAGAGCTGGCCGACCTGGGTTTCCCGCCGCTAGCCCACCTCGGCGGCGGAGGCATTGGCGGCGCTCCTTTCGACGTGGTTTCCAGCTTTTTAAGGGGTATGAAGGGGTCGATGCTGGATATGTACCAGCGTCCGGAGAAGTTGCTCCGGGTTTGCGACATGATACTAGAAAGACGTATCGCTAACGCCACGCCGGCCGACCCCAAACAGCGGGGGAATCCAAAACGCTCCGGCATGCCGTTATGGCGGGGCGATAAATCCTTTATGTCCCAGAAAATGTTCGAGAAATTTTACTGGCCGGGGTTAAAGAGGGCATTACAAGCCACGATAGACGTTGGGTTTGTGCCAATGCCGTTCTTCGAGGCGGAGTTCGGTGAACGTCTAGAGCGTTTATTAGAACTGCCGAAGGGTAAGGTAGTCGCCTCCATCGAGTATGTGGACGCTTTTAAAGCTAAAGAAATCCTTAAAGACCATACCTGCCTGTTCGTGCGTATCCCGCTTGCCTCAAAAGTGTGGTCGCTCCAGCAGGTCGAGGAATGCACCAAAGACCTTATTGATAAGTGCCGTAAAGGCGGCGGAATAATCGTAGAGGTAAGGATGCCGGATAAAGGCACCAAAGAAGACTACCAGAAACTGATGGACTCGTTAAGGGAGTACGCCAGGTATTAGGAGTATTCTAGAAGTTTAAAATGTTAGAAGAAGTAAACATATCTGGCGAATGGTGGCTTCCCTACTATCCCGAAAAAAAGGTGAAAGGGAAGTTAACTTTCAACCAAAATGATGGAGTAATACTAGAACTTGAAGAAGATCTAGTAGAATCTTCTGAAATAATACTTGGTCTTGAGATGTTTAATAGAAAGATCACCCTCAAAGATTGCAACTTGATTAGTAGGGAAATTCCTCACGGGCACTCCCGAATGTTTGCTAATTTTGCGTTTATCGGAGAACATTTCGAAAACAATAATGATATCAGGTTTGGTAGTTTTTTCTTTAAGATATCACATTTATTCGAGTGGTTATGGAAAAATGGAGTTGAAATTGAAGGTATTTTTGAACAAAATATGTCATTAAGATATCAACGCCCCAATTCAATCTCAATTCCTGTTACATCTAACTTAACAACAAAAATAGATTTCACTCGCTCAATAAATCAAAGCTTCGTGAATGGTGAAGTTCAAATACAACAGTATGCTAACGTTTCCTTTCATTTCGTTAAAAAAGAGAGTTTTAAAGAGTGCCTCAAGTTAATGCATCATTTTAGGAATTTTTTATGTTTGGTCACACAATCATCAACATATCCTCAAAAAATAACAGGATATCTAGAAGAACCACCGAATTCTACAAACATTGAGATTTATTACAAAATTGATACTCCAATTGACACCAAATTCAATATGGTTGTTCAGCTTTTCCCTTACAAGAGTATTGAAAACAAGTTTGAGACATATTTACGTAATTGGTATTTACGTAGCGACATACTTGAACCAGTCTTTCAGTTATATTTTGGTTCAATTTATGGAAGATATGTATATCTCAATTTGCGATTTTTGTGCTTGGTTCAAGCTCTAGAGTCATATCATAGCCGAACAATCACGAATGAAGAAATAAAGCCTGATGAACATGAAAAACGAATCGCTAATATCCTAAAATCAGTCCCACAAGAATATAAAGAGTGGTTGGAAGAAGAATTACGATATTCAAATGAACCAAGATTAAGGAAAAGACTAAAGGATATTATGAATAGTTTTTCACAGATTTTTTCTACTAAATATAAAGAACCGAAATATTTTCTAGACAAAGTGGTAAAAACAAGAAACTACTTGACTCACTATGATGAAGGTTTAAAAAAAGAAAGCGCTACAGGACGAGAATTGAACTATATTACTGAAAAACTTAAAACACTCATTGAATTGTGCTTACTCAAAGAGATGGGCTTTAGTCTAGAAGAAATAAATACTATTATACCTAAGAAACGCTTAAGTTAAGACGCCTATTCCCCCGCCTTGACTCCCCTCCCCCCTACTCCGTATAATTGAAACAGTTTTTTCTATACATTCCTACTATCCCGTTTACCAAATCACTATTGAGGGTGATATTGTTTAATCCAGCAAAACTCTCTTAAAGGGAGGCAAAATTGGACTACTTTTTAACCGAACCGCAAAAGACGATTAAAGCGCTCGCCCGCCGCATTGCCGAGGAGAGAATCCTCCCCGTGCGCGCCGAGCTTGACGAAAAAGAGGAGTTCCCCTGGGATATCGTTAAGGAACTGGCCGCCGCGGACATGTTCCGCGTCTTCGTGCCAGAGCAGTATGAAGGACTGGGCGGCGGCTGCCTCGACCTTTGCCTGGTAACCGAAGAACTTAGCCGTGTCTGCTGCGGCGTCGCCACTACTTATGCCGTCAACGCTTTAGGCTGTATGACGCTGATAGAATACGGTACGGAGGAACAGAAACGCAAATACCTGCCGGATATCGCCAGCGGCAAGAGGTTGGCAGCCTTCGCCATCACCGAACCCACCGCCGGTTCTGATTCAGCTAATATTAAAACGACGGCGGAAAAGGTGGATGGGGGCTACCTGCTTAATGGCACCAAGCAATTCATTACCAACGGCGGCGAGGCGGAGATTTACACCGTTATCGCCCTCACCGATAAGACTAGAGGCGCCCGCGGTGCCAGCGCATTAATCGTGGAAAAAGGCACCGAAGGCTTTACCTTCGGTAAAAAAGAAAAGAAAATGGGCATCCGTACCAGCGCCACCAGCGAGTTGGTTTTCCGCAACTGCCTCGTGCCGGAAGGCAACCTCATCGGCAAGCCCGGACTCGGCTTTATCCAGGCGATGCGTCTGTTTGATAAAAGCCGTCCCGGCATCGGCGCAGAGGCGGTTGGGCTTTGCCAGGGCGCTTTAGAGGCTGCTGTGGATTAT
>Ga0184636_1000178_pt1 | contig 15432 bp, 13 predicted proteins | sample PLM3_60_b2_FD_133164 | JGI IMG/M metagenome (GOLD analysis project Ga0184636, IMG submission 133164) | Groundwater sediment microbial communities from an aquifer in East River, Colorado, USA - PLM4_90_b2 | ecosystem: Environmental > Terrestrial > Soil > Riparian zone | place: USA: East River... | reverse complement strand
TTGGATTATCAATACAATATGTTGATAGCCTTGCTGTTCAGGATAACCTTTTATTATTTCAGAATGAACTCTTATATGATGTTGCAGGAAGACCAAGAAGCCCCTATTTTTTGAAACGTATTCAATTGGTGGCCCCTTTAGCTCAAAGTATCAAAGCAGGCTTGATAAAATTGAAATTTTTATCCCCGCTTTATACAACAAATCTTGGGTTAACAATAAGCAGTATAACAATTACAGGGCTTACACAATCCGTAATCAACCTGCCATTGAACGGGAGTACTGTAGATGTAAATATCACAGATATTGGGATAAAAACAATGCAGATACAGGTTAGCTATTCCAATGGCCAGCAATTTACCCGTACTTGCGCGCTTGAAGTAGGAACTACTAATGCTTTAGCAAGAACAACTGATGAAGGTACGGAACCAAATGATAAGTATTGGCTAAGTTCAACAATTCCTTTTCAGGGCTATGACGAGCCGGCTGCCTACTGCGGAAAAAACAAGATCAGCCTTTATTCTAGAGGTATTGATAATACTTTAAAACCGATAATAAAACCCATTATTATTTTGGATGGTTTTGACCCCACCAATAAAAGAGACGCGTCTAAAATTTATGATGAATCATTTAAATACAAGGATAATACAGGCTTTGAAAAAAATTTTGCTAGGGAGCTAAGGGAGAATGGTTTTGACATAATAATAGTTGATCATCCCTCATACAATAACACAATCATTACTTGGAATGATCAAAACAATCAGCTTCCTTATTATCCGGGTACTGTTAATGGTGGTGGAGATTATATACAAAGAAATGCGATGGTTTTGATAGCCTTGATTCAGAAAGTAAACAATGAGTTGCAAGCAAATAACAGCAATGAACAAATTATTATTGTTGGGCCAAGTATGGGAGGACAAATCAGCCGATGGGCATTAAGGTACATGGAAACTCATAACATGAATCACAATTGCAGGTTATGGGTAAGCTTTGACAGTCCCCACCAGGGAGCGCTATTACCTATTGGGGTTCAGAATTTAGCAGCCGCATTCAGTTCAATAAGTGATCCTGCAAGAATTGCTCGAGATGTTCAAATTAATTGTCCCGCCTCCAAAGAGTTGTTGATTCACCATTATTTAAGCGGCCAGGAAATACCAACAGGTGCAATAAAAGATGGGATTCATTTTAAAGATCAGTATTACCAGGACTTGGCTAACTTGGGTTGGCCTTCACAATGTCGTAAAATTGCTATGCTTAGTGGCTCAGAAAAAGGTTATGCTGTTCAACCCGGAGCGGCTGGCCAGCAGGCTATAAATGTAGAAATAAAACTAAAATTAATTAGCCGCCTCTTACTTGCCAGGTTAACTTTCAATGGAATATTATTAATTGCTAATCCTGTTCTTATTAAAGGAAATGTTTATTTAGCTCCAGATCAACAAAACCGTGGTAAAATTTTTGATGGTCGTATTTTGCTTAGAAATCTGGATGATAGGTTTGCGCAAGCTCCAAATTATGCAGTAAAAAGTATGGATTTAATTCCATCTGGGTTTTATCCCGGTTTTCAGGAAATAAAAGAATCATCAGACAAAAGTTGGAAAAAGAAATTTGAACATTATTTTCTTACCCAAAATTTTGATGCGCTTCTTACAATACATGCCCATGAACCTCTTTATAGCACATTAGCATTGGGGCAAGGACCATATCCTAATCCGAATCGAAAATGGGATGATGATATATCCAATATTAATGTTGCCTGTGGCTCAGAAAAAGAAAGTCCTTTTGATGCCTACTGGGCGCCTGAAGTAAATACAAGGCATGATTCATTACTTTATGGACATGTTATCAGGTTACGTGATGAATTCAATGGCATACCGATGGCTAATAAAACTATTACGCAAACTATCAGTGGCCGTACTACCGGAACAATGTGCGCGGGTAATAGGAGAACTTTTCAAATCCTAAATCCTAAGCCAGGTCAGACATTTACCTGGAGTGTTTACCCCGGAAATCTTGCAATAGTGAGTGGACAAGGAACTCCAAGCATTGAGGTTGAATATACAGGTGGAGTTGTATTCGACTCACATATCAGTTTACAATCTACGCATAGTTGTTACACAATAAATGTCAGCAATCTTCCTCTGAATATCATGTTTGGATTGCCAACAATAGGCAGCAATAGCGGTCTTATGTATTACATTCAACCTGGTGATGAAAATGAGGTATGCAGAGACGAAGAAAATACCTTTCAATTTGTAACCAGCGCTGGAACCACAACCACATGGGCCTTACAATCTGCGGTTCCGGGCGGGCTTTCGTATGCCCCGGTAAATGCTGCCGATCTATATTTATATATGTGGAAAAGTAATCAGACGGCTATTTTCAGTTTTACTCTTACAAATGGCTGTGGTACTTTCCCAGCCCCAAATCAAACTCCGCCCCCAAATCTCATTGCATTTAAAACAGTTGAATGCAGCGGTAGATTTTCCTTTATCATTTCACCTAATCCTTCTAAAGATAACGTGAACATCGACGGTCGAAAAACAAATAAATACATTAAAGAAGTTTTGCTTCTCGATAAACTTGGCAATATTAAAAGAAGGATGAAATATACCGGCGATTCAGATTTTGTGAATTTTGATGTTTCCGGAATTCCTTCCGATGTTTATTATATAAAAGTTTATGACGGCAAGAATTGGGAAACGCAACCTTTCAGCGTTTACTAAATTCTATTTTCAAAATATTAAATTGGCTTTAACCTGATCAAATGGTCAGGTTTTTTCATTATTTCCTATCTCTTAGTATTGATTTTCTTACAAAGCTTTTGAAAAAAGTAATTCCAGAATTCTTTTTTTAAATATCAAGAATTTATTCAAACTATCAACCGTAAAGTCAACTGATCAGTAAAAATTGCCAAATGAGAAAGTGCTGCCGCAAAATTCAGTTATAAAAAGGCCTTGATGGAAGGTAGCTTGGTATCAGAATTCAAAAAATGAAAAAATTAAAGTTATGAAACCGAATACCATCAACCAGGAAGTCCTGCTGTTCACAGGCACAAGTTTTTCCAAAAGACAGCTTTGCGAAAGAGAGCATCCCAACCGAAACGACCCTGCTAATTCGTCCGAGGAATTACAAAAAGCATGTTGGTCGGGAATGCTTTTCGAAATGCTGCCCGACCTGGTGGAGAATGCTTTTGTAAAGACCTTTATTTGGGCAGTAATACCCGCGGAAACATTTATCAGGATAAGATTAGGATCCACTCCCGATTCAATAGAAAGCGAAACATCTATCGACCCTTATTTTCTTCTCACAGTAAAAAATTTTAATTGACTGTCACCATCTTAAACATTTTTATGGTACCATTATTTATTATTTGGCTTATCCGCCGGTACAGCAGGCCAGCAAAGGAGTCGATGAGTTTCGGGGAGCTATTTAAAAAATTCAGCGCCGGTTTAACCAGGTATGCCAGCATCGGGTTAATTGTCGCCCTGTTATTACTGGCTTTTAATGGCCATTCCCAAACACAGTCATTGAACTACCAGATCATCCGGAATGGGAATAAGGTAGGCTCCCTGCATTTTACACAAGCTACAATAGCAGGAATGAGCTACCTGAAACTGGAATCGGAAGTAAAAACGAAATTCATTTTCACTTTCACTGTGAGCGCAAAAGAAGAAGCTGTTTATTCTAATGGTGTGATGCTGCGCTCTTCTATTTACCGCCAGATGAATGGCAACGAAAAAGCCAACAAACAACACCTGGCCACAAACAATCAATACATCATTCACGCGGGAAAAAATTCAGAGGTCAAGAAAAATTATCCTATTACATACAATATGTTAAGCCTGTATAGCATGGAGCCATTGAATGTGGACAAAGTATACTCTGACATTTTTGAGACCTTTCTTGCCATACAAAAAACAGGCGAGCACCGGTACAGGATCACCTTACCAGATGGCAACTATAACAATTATTATTACAAACAGGGAGTGCTTAACCTGGTAGAAGTACGCAGTAGCCTGTATTCAGCAAACATTGTTTTAGCCAATTAATCAATTCAAATGGAAAATACTTCAACCATCTTTCTCCTTTCAATTTCATACGCTGGCTTGCTGCTGCTTTTTGCCTGGGCAAAAAAAATGAAAAGTGAAACCGTTTTATCGGAAACAGTGTTGCAGGGCCATTGGGATAAAATACACATAATGAACATATCGGCAACTATCATTATGCTGATACCTCTGTTATTTATCAGACAGCTGCCTCTTTTTCTTTTCATCTTCCCTGATAAAATATCAATTGCACAGGCCCTTGCTTTTTTGATGTGTTTTGGCATCATCGGGTTTTTTCCATGGAAAAAACTAAGGCAACAAATTGATAAAAATAATATTGCACCCGCTTCCCTATTACAGATCAGCCAGCATGTATCTCAAAGAATTATTTTTCTTATTACCTATGAATGGTTTGTTCATGGCTTGTTACTGATAAGTTGTTGTGCCTGGTTAGGAATTAGCCGGGGAATTATCATCAATACAGTCTTATATGTGGTTTTGCATATTCATAAAAACAAAAAAGAAATGTTTGGCTGCATACCCTTTGGATTATTGTTATGTGCATTTACCATCTGGTGGCAATCAATCTGGCCGGCGATTATTTTTCATTTACAAATAGCCATTATCAATGAGTGGCCCGACATACAGCAATTTCTTTCACCATCTAAACGAACCGCTATATGAAAATATTCATTACAGGAGCAACAGGTTACATTGGCAATTTACTGGCATTGAAGCTTGCGGATGCAGGGCATTGCATACATGCCCTTATTCGCGATGATAAAAGGGCTTCTATGCTAAAACATGATAACATTAAAGTCTTTTTTGGTGATATCAATAACAGAGAAGAGATCGGAAATGCCCTCCGGGATTGTGAACAGGTCTATCATCTTGCAGGACATGTGAAAACATGGATGAAAGATCCTTCAGTTATTTATAAAGTAAATGTAGAGGGGACGCTGAATGTTCTTGACGCAGCTTTAAACGCCGGGGTAAAAAAAATTGTTTTTACAAGCACCTGCGGCGTTATTGGTCCCGGTTTGAAAGAACCAATGACGGAAAAAGACCCGAGACTGACCGGCTATAACCTCGATTATGAATTATCAAAAAAAATGGCCGAAGAGATCATCACCCGATATATAACAAAAGGATTGAACATCGTCATTGTTAGTCCTTCAAAAGTGTATGGACCGGGAAAAATTTCTCATTCATTTGCTTATAATGCAATAATCAAAAAATTTTTACACAAAGGCATTGTCTTAATTCCTTACCCCGGTAATTACCAGGGTTGCTTTGGATATATAGACGATGTTGTTAACGGGCATATCCTGGCAATGGAGAAGGGAAAAACAGGTGAAAAATATATCCTGGGTGGAGTTAACGTGTCCTATAAGAATTTTTTTCAGGAGATAAAAAAGATATACGGTAGTGGCAGAATAATTAAAGTCCCCAGGCTTATTATAAAAGGATGGGCAAACTGGCAATGGTTTCAATATAAAATTTTTAATAAAGAGCCCCTTTTCACTCCGGGAGTTATCAATCACTTTTACCGCAACTATATTTTTTCCAGTGAAAAAGCAATAGTCGAACTAGGTTATAAGATCACTCCTTTTGAAGAGGCCATTCACAAAACTATTCACTTCTTAAATCAACCATATCATGCGTAATACTTTCTATACACTCATCACAGGCGCCAGCGAAGGGCTGGGCAAGGCTTTTGCCATTGAATGTGCAAGCCGTAAAATGAATTTGGTTTTAGTATCGCTGCCAAACACCGGCCTGTTTGAACTCGCGGATTTTATACGCCGGAATTTCCAGGTTTCAGTACATGCTTTTGAAAAAGATCTTTCCCGGTCATCCGGTTGCTATGATCTCTTTCTTGAAATTGAAAATGAAAAACTGCAATTAAATGTTTTAATCAATAACGCCGGTATAGGCAGCACAATGGAGTTTGTTGAAGGCAGTACTGAGTTTTATGAAAGACAAATCGGGTTGAATATCCTGGCAGTTACGGTGATCTCTCACCTATTTATTAAAAATTTACAAACAACTCCTGCTTATATATTAAATGTGGGTAGTATGGCCTCGTTTTGTTGCCTCCCGAAAAAGCAGGTATATGGAGCCAGCAAATCCTATATCTATTATTTCAGCAAAAGCCTGGGAAAAGAATTAAAAAATAAAGGCATTCACGTAAGTGTTCTTTGTCCCGGGGGCATCAATACCAATTTGTCCGTTACATTAATGAATAAGAATGCTCCCTGGGCGTCAAGAATTTCTATTATGAATCCCGAAGAAGTTGCGCCGATAGCGTTAGACGGTTTATTAAAAAAGAAAAAAGTTATTATTCCCGGAAGGCTCAACAAATTTTTTTTTCTTCTCACTAAAATTTTACCTGGCCCTATCAAAACACTGATGACCAATTCCGCTATGAAAAAATTAAATCCCGACAAATTATTCACTTCCTATTTATCCAGGCCTGTTTCAATCAAGCCGGCAGCTTAAACAAATAAAATTTGCTTTGTTTTTGCACCATTTCTTTCATTCAAAAAATTTATTGAACCATGTTTACATTCGATGTGATAGGGACTTCCTTATTATTTACAGCATTCTTTATAGAATTTATATTGATCATGCTGCATAGGCCCGACAAAAAACTGGTGAACGATATGATGGCTAATTTTTTACTTGGCTTATTCATCGTACTGGCAGGTTTGGTTGAAAAAGGATTGGCGTTTAGTATTTTTTACATGGTTTACCGTTTTGCAATTTTCACACCTCATTTGTCGTGGTGGCTATGGATTGCAGGGTTTTTATGTTGTGATTTCATTCATTATTTCTATCACTGGCTTGGGCATAAAACCAGGCTATTCTGGGCGGCGCATGTAACACATCATTCTTCCGAGCATTTTAATCTTTCAACGGCGTTGCGCACAAATTTTATCCATGTTTTATACCGTTTCCTGTTTTGGTCCCCGTTATGTTTTTTTGGTTTTCCGCCGGAAATGATCCTGCTTATCGAATCGATCACCGCCAGTCAAAATTTTATTGTGCACACTGAAAAGATCGGAAAGCTAGGAATACTGGACTGGCTTTTTAATACCCCTTCTAACCACCGGGTACACCATGGCAGCAACCCGGAATACATTGACAAAAATCTTGGTGGCATACTGATGATCTATGATCATTTACTGGGGACCTATGCAAAAGAAACGACGAAGCCTGTGTATGGCATTACTCATAACATTAACACAAGCAATCCATTTAAGATCTTATTACATGAATATATAACGATAGGCAGTGAATTTCCAAAAATAAAAGGTCTTAAAGCTAAATTTCATTACTTATTTTCCAGGCCTCAATAAATAATTCAGCAAATGCGAAATTTTAATTATGAATTAACTGAATGGATAAATAGATTTACTAATTAAAACATTACCAAATTGAAACGATGAAAAAAAAGAAATTACTCTTGTCATTACCTGTTTGTCTGTTTTTGTCTTTTTACAGTTTATCACAACCTTATATTGATCTTGCAAAGATCAGTTATACTCTTAGCCCGGCAGAAGGTTTAAACAAAAAAACAAATCCATTACATTCCAATCTCTATTCCATCAACCTTACCCTACCCCTTGAATTACAAAAAAATGGTGATGCAATCATCATGAATCCATTTTTTGAACACAATAAAGGAATGATATCGAATCAACGGTTTCATATTGCGAGCGAGGGCTTATCATTGGGTTTCTTAAATAAATTGGAGCACAGCAATTGGAGCTTTTACTCAGCCTTCATTTTACGAAGAAACAAAGAAGCCGGACAAAAAGCGGATGATGCCTTGCAATATGGTGGGGTCATTTTAGCATCTCATGAGAAAAACAAATTTGTCACCCTCAAATTCGGTCTTTATTATAACAAGGAATTTTTCGGTAATTATTTCATGCCGCTCGCAGGCTTATACTGGAAGATCGATAACAAGAATAACCTGTTTGGAGTATTGCCGGGCAATATGATCTATGAGCATAAGGTAAATAAATCGTTTTACTATGGCATTCTATTCAGAGCCACGACTAACTCTTATCGCCGTGAAATAATTGATCCATGCTTTGGCGGTGATTGTTCTGCAAAAAATTATTTAAGAATTGATGACAACCAGTCAGGACTATTCTCAGACATATACATTTCAAAAAATATTCTATTCAGTGGAGAGGCAGGTTATACTGTTTTGCGGAGATACCGGTTTGGAACAAAGGGAGAAAAAAGTCATAGTTACACTAATTACCGAAATGATAATTTTTATTTCAAACTTTCAATGAGTTACAGGATACGATTCAAATAAACCTGAAATGGCATCTTTGTATGAAAAAGAGCATCCTTTGTGCCATATTGCTAACTTCAAAAGCATTGGCTGCTCTTAACCCTTAAAATCAGTTTGCACTAAGGTTTTGGGGGGGATAAACCGATCCCGGCTGAATTTTCAATAAACATTTGTAATTTTCGCCCCAATCAAAACTTACTATTATGAAAAAAATGTTTTTCCTGGCTTATTTTATCATTGGCATTTGCATTTATTCAATAGCTCAAACCCCGGCTTATGGTTTTACCGGCGGAGTCAGCGTTGCTAATGTCAGGGAAAAAGTTCCCGGTAAGGCCAGGCATTCTGATTCAAAAGTCGGCTTTACTTTAGGCGCATATCTTGAACACACATATAACCCACATTTTAGTTTTCAGCCTTCCCTGAATTTTGTACGAAAAGGAGGGAAGGGAAGTATTGATAATTCTACTTACGACTATACCTTTAGCTACCTGGAGCTTCCGCTTAATTTTTTATATAATCTGAAATCAGGAGCGAACAGATTTTTCGTTGGAGCGGGCCCCTGGTTTTCCGCCGGCCTTTCAGGTAAATTAAAAACAAATGATGGCTCCGGGGAAAAAAGTACAGATTTACAGTTTGGTAATGATAACGCGAAGGATGATCTTAGAACCTTTGAACTGGGTGGTAACGTTCTTGCGGGTTATAAAATGAAAGGCGGATTTCTTATTTCTGCAGATTACAGTTTTAGTTTGCACAATATTTCCTTCGATCAGGAGAACAAACTGAGCAATTATTATTTTAGTTTTAAAATAGGATACGAGTTACCACCGAAAAAAAGCAACTAAACTATTTCTTTAATGCTGCTTATCGGATTCTTTAATCTGCCAATGCAGTTAAGGACCACTCCACAAGTTTAGCAGGTTTTTAAATTCATCTGGAATCGGCTGGTTTGTTTTCACCGGTCGCAACCTGTATTTTTGCCACGCTCCGGCAAACAATTTTAAATTTCTATTGATGCAGTTATCAGAACAGGAACAGATCAGAAGAGAAAAACTTGCAGAGATCATTATGATGGGCATTGAGCCCTACCCTGCTGCCTTATTCCCCGTAAATAATAATTCAGCGCAGGTAAAAATAAATTTTACTGAAGAAAAAAAAGAAGAGTTTGCAAATGTTTGTATAGCAGGACGGGTGATGAGTATTCGTGATATGGGTAAGGCAAATTTTGCAGTTCTCCAGGATGGCACCGGGAAAATACAGCTTTATATTCGTCGTGATGATATTTGTCCGGGTGAGGATAAAACGCTTTATGATATTGTCTGGAAAAAATTGATTGACATTGGCGACATTATCGGTATAAAAGGTTTTGTATTTAAAACAAAAACCGGTGAAACTTCTGTTCATGTACAGGAGCTGACTATTTTAACAAAATCACTGAAACCCCTGCCCATTGTAAAGGAAGCTGAGGGACAGACTTTTGACGCAGTTACTGATCCTGAATTTAAATATCGTCAGCGTTATGTTGATCTCGTTGTGAATCCGCAGGTAAAAGAAACGTTTACTAAAAGAACAAAATTGATCAATGCCATGCGGGATTTTTTGAATGAGCGGGGTGCATTGGAAGTAGATACGCCTGTGTTGCAAGGCATTCCGGGGGGTGCTGCAGCAAGACCGTTCACTACACATCACAATGCTTTGGATATTCCGATGTACCTGCGAATTGCCAACGAACTTTACCTTAAGCGTTTGATCGTTGGCGGTTTTGATTGGGTATATGAATTCAGCCGCAATTTTAGAAATGAGGGCATGGATCGTACTCATAACCCCGAATTTACCGTACTGGAGTTTTATGTAGCGTACAAAGATTATTTATGGATGATGGAGATCACAGAACAATTAATGGAGAAAACGGCTATGGCTGTAAATGGAACTACAAAAGTCACGGTGGATGGAAAAGAGATAGATTTTAAAGCGCCTTATCGGCGAATCAGCATGTATGAAGCCATTAAGGAACATACGGGTTTTGATATATCCCATATGAATGAAGAAGAGATCCGTAATGTATGCAGGCAATTGCATATTCATGTTGACAATACGATGGGTAAGGGTAAGATAATCGACGAGTTGTTCAGTGAGAAATGCGAAGATCATTTTGTACAACCCACATTTATCATTGATTATCCTGTTGAAATGAGCCCGTTGACAAAAAAACACCGAAGCAAACAGGGATTAGTTGAACGTTTTGAATTATTGGTAAATGGAAAGGAGATTGCCAACGCATACAGTGAATTAAATGACCCGATTGATCAGCGGGAGCGTTTTGAAGAACAGGCAAAATTGATGGAAAGGGGAGATGCTGAAGCTATGTTCATAGACTATGATTTTCTTCGTGCCCTGGAATATGGCATGCCCCCCACTTCAGGAATTGGCTTTGGCATTGATCGTATCTGTATGTTATTACTCGGTCAGCCTTCCATACAGGATGTTCTTTTATTCCCAATGATGAGACCGGAAAAAAAGGATGAAGAGTAGGCCCCCTTTTGTTCACCCAACGGGGTAAACCACGCACAAAACCCGGCTTATTGAAAAGCCTTCGGGATTGCAATTGCAGAATGTAAAAAATAAGCTCCCTTTTGAGTTTATACAAACAGATCGTTGTACAATTGGCCACCAGCTACGACAGCATAGTCAGTAAGATCAGTAATTCCCTCTTTTGCCAATACTTCTTCATCAATAAATAAATTCCCCGTGCATTCAGTTGATGCCTTCCTTAAGATATAATAAGAGGCGTCGGCAAGAATTTCCGGCCTGCGGCTCATCTTTATTAATGTCTCCCCTCCTAATAAATTTTTAACTGCTGCTGTAGCAATTGTCGTTCTTGGCCATAGAGCATTGGCGGCTATTTTATCTTTTTTAAATTCCGCTGCCCAGCCAATGGTCATCATGCTCATGTTATATTTTGTCAGAGTATAGGCGACATGATTGGCAAACCATTTCGGATTCAAATTCAATGGCGGAGATAAGGTAAGAATATGCGGGTTGGATGATCTTTTTAAAAAAGGGATACAAGCTTTTGTTACCAAAAAAGTTCCTCTTACGTTAATGCTGTGCATCAGGTCAAAGCGTTTTGCTTCTGTTTGTTCAGTGGGTGTTAATGAAATAGCAGAAGCATTGTTTACAAGGATATCAATTCCGCCAAATGTCTCTGCAGTTTTTTGAATAGCAGCAAGAATCTCTTCCTCGAAACGTATATCACATTTTAATGGAAGTGCTTTACCGCCGGCTTCTTCAACTTCTGCAGCGGCTGAAAAAATAGTTCCCCCCAATTTTGGATTTTCTTCTGTGCTTTTTGCGACAATAACAATATTAGCACCTTCCTTCGCTAATCTCAATGCAATTGCTTTTCCGATACCCCGGCTTGCTCCGGTTATAAAAACGGTTTTATTTTTAAAAGACATGCGGATAGTTTTAATGAATTCAGAATGAAGATAGTAAGGATTGATCAGGATTAACCCTTATAATAGTACAACTACTAACTGAACAATAAAGAACTACTAGCGGTGCAGTAAATTCATCAATTTGAAAATAAGGAATTCTGCTCTTGTGCTAAAGAAATGTGAAGATTAGCTTTGATCTAGTTCTTAAGAATTCGTTCCTTGAAAAACCAAGCCAATAACTATCGAAAAACCAAGTCCCGTTTCGATCCCAATATCCAACTGAAAGCACTTTACCTTGAGGAATGAAAAACCCGTAGCCTGTAAAAAACGCCAACAGAGTTGATGGTTTCCCCAAAAAAGGCATTAAAGCCCCGCATAGCACATGCAGGGCTTTTTTATTTGCAGGAAATTAATATTCAGGTTGTACAGGTTTTGTTTGTACAATTTCTTCTACCTGGTTCATTATTTCATCGTTCAATAATGGCAACACATCCGGTGCTTTTAAATTTTCTGTTAACTGGTCCTTGTTGGTAGCCCCAAGAATGGCTGTGGTTACGTTAGTATTTCTAATACACCAGGCAATAGAAAAAGCAGCCAGTGAGCTATTTAATTGCCCGGCCAGACCGGCCAGTTTTCTCACTTTTTCAATTTTATCTTCGCCCATCCAGCGATCCTTTAACCAGTCAAAGCCCTGTAAAGCAAAACGGCTGCCTTCCGGAATTCCATTATTGTATTTCCCGCTTAATAATCCTGAAGCTAAAGGGCTCCAGATGGTAGTCCCCATCCCCACAGTTTTAAATATCATCAAAAACTCTCTTTCCATTTTATTCCTTTCAAACAAATTATATTGTGGTTGTTCAACAGCAGGACCAATCAAATGAAACTGATGTGCCACACGATGGGCTTCCATAATCTCGACCCCGCTCCATTCACTTGTTCCCCAGTATAAAATTTTTCCCCGTTGAATTAAATGATTCATTGTCCAAACCACTTCTTCTATCGGTACTTTTTTATCGGGCCTATGGCAAAAAAACAGGTCAAGATAATCCACTTGCAAACGTTGCAGCGCTTCGTTACAGGCTTCTGCAATATGTTTTCTGCTTAAGCCGCTCTGATTAGGTTTATTTTCTTTTCCATGCCATCCCCAAAAAACTTTGCTGCTAAGAACATAAGAGCTGCGTTCCCAATTTTTCTTTTTCAAAATCCTTCCCATCATTTTTTCACTTTCTCCCAGGGCATATGCTTCAGCATTATCAAAAAAATTGATGCCGTTATCATAAGCGATACCCATCAGCTCGTCAGCTGCATTATCATCAATTTGTTTATGAAAGCTAACCCAACTGCCGAAAGAAAGTATGCTTAACTGCAATCCTGTTTTTCCCATGTAGCGATATTCCATAATGCCTGATTATATTTCAAAGTTCGAGATTTGAAAGTTGTGAAAGAAAAATAGAAAATAATTCTTTTCACTATTTACTGAGCATGGAAACTACTATCTGAAACGAGGACAGTGCCCGTGGGATTTTTGAAAGTGATGGTTCTCAGGTCCTGCGTCGCCTCAAGCCCTTTGCTACCATAAATATGCCTGTCCTTTTGATGATATTCTGCGTATTTATCGGTGTAAAAAAGTTTTGTATTCTGATCCCACCAGAGATCCGGTGTTTTAAGTGTATCACCTTTTATATTGATCACCACTACACTGTCTCTTAAATAAACCTTATTAAGCGTTTCAAAATATTTTCCATACTTACTGTCGAGCCAGGTTTCAATTTGTGTACTGTCATTGTAAAAATCAGCATGCAGACTTTTCGGAAATTCTACATAAACGGTGTCAGCTTCATATCGCAGCATTAACGGTGCAGTAAGTTTTGCCTTTACCTGGCTTTGCTGACTTAAATAACTTACAATATTTCTCCCCTCTTCCACCATTACTTTTTTCTTTGTCCATGCTTCAATCTGTTTTTCATCATTTTCACATCCAAAAAGAAAACAGCAGCCTGTAATGAAAGCTGCTGCATAAGTCATTCTATTAATCTTATTGAAAAAATAATTATTCATAATGGTGTTTCGCAAACCAAAGGTCGCTGAAAGATAATCCTACTGAGATACGAAAAAGGTTTTCTTTTAGCAGGTTATCATTATTACCGCGTTTAATATATTCAAATGATAAATTAATAATGGAAGCCTGCCCCTGGCTTAAACGATTATAATTGGCTATCGGCAATCCCATACCGAAACTTACTCCGAACAATGGCAATTTGTTCCCGACTTCTACGTAATCCCTGCCAAAGAAAAAACCAGCCCTGTAGGCAACATTACTCAAATAATTTCTCAGTTTAGGTTCCGGGCGTATTTGCCCCCCCACCCTTAATTCCCAGTTATTTTTAACTGAATCTGTTGCGCCATAAAATCTATACTGGCTCCATTTGTTGCTAACAAGATCAACGCCCAATAACCAGGTACCATATTTATTTTTCTGTTCGTCTATTTTATTGCCAAGGACAAAACCAACACCGTAAGCAGCAGGATAAATTATTTTTCCTTTAATGCCCTTCTGCTCGTAAACGCTATCCAGTCTCAGGTCCCCGTTATCACTGCTGCGTACAAAAGTTTCTCTTACAATATCCTGCTCTGCATTTAAGTTTGTTTTTAAATTACCATAAGCGCCGAGCCGCAACACCATATTATTTTCAAGATCGATTTTATATTGCATTCCCGCACTCAGAAATATTTTTCCAAAGCTTGTCGTTGTGGTATGATTTGAACTTTTATAATCTATCGTATCAATAAAAGCCCTTTTTGTGGTATTTGTTTTATTGCCGAATAAATAACCAACGTTTAAGCCGAGGCTGAAATTATTAATGGCAAAGCCGGTTCCGGTGGTTGCGAGGAATGTTCCGCCATTTCCAGTAAATTCAGTTATGACACTATCAATAGCCAATCCTGTAATGGGATCATACAATTGTTCGGTACGAAAAATTTTATAATCTACCCTTGATACCTGGCGCAATCCAAAATTCAAACCCCAATTATTTCTTATGGGAATGCCTAATTGCATATAAGAAAACAAGGCATTGCTTGCAGGAAATTTATCGGGAGAATCAGGTTTTTTTAATGTACGATTATCAAAATTTAGTCCCACATCGAATAAAACCCTTCCATATTCAGATTTTTTTGATTTTTGTTGCTTCCGGGAATAGAATGAAGAATAAGAAGCCGGGTTATTGTAATTAATTGAAAAAGGATCTGCATAGGCCGCAGAAATGCTTCCCATGCCCCGGTTTATAATATGTGTATTAGGAACAAGATCGCCCAAACCATAGCGGGAATAGGGAGAATTGTCCTGTGCCAGAGTAATAAGGCTAAAAAAAGAAACTACCGCACATAGAGCCCATCTTTTTAATCTCATAGCATTCAATTTCTCAAGGGTTGTTGACTTCACTGATCGCATATAATCCTTTAAAAATTAGTTCGGGGTCTGCAAATATCTTCTTTTTTAAATGGGAAGCCAAATAGGCTATATCACCCCCGGTTAAAAGCACGTTAAAGTTCCTGAACTTTTCCTGGTAACTATTTACAAAACCATCTATCTCTTTTGCCATTCCTATTACTACGCCGGAACGAATATTTGTGCTTGTAT
>Ga0184636_1000177_pt1 | contig 15486 bp, 18 predicted proteins | sample PLM3_60_b2_FD_133164 | JGI IMG/M metagenome (GOLD analysis project Ga0184636, IMG submission 133164) | Groundwater sediment microbial communities from an aquifer in East River, Colorado, USA - PLM4_90_b2 | ecosystem: Environmental > Terrestrial > Soil > Riparian zone | place: USA: East River... | reverse complement strand
TGCCACTCCGCTATCATGGCTAACTTTTGTCGCCATACCACTTCTTTGTTTTGCATTTTGTTTTTGTTGCAAAACTATTAGGGCTACTCATTGTCTGCAAGATGTACTTAGCCGGATGGATACTTTGCTACAACTATTACGCTAACAAATGGAGTACCTATAGAAACGGTTGGGAAAATGCTGGGTCATAAAAGCTTACGGACGACGCAGATTTATGCGAAGATTTTGGATAATAAGGTGAGTAGTGATATGAAGCAGTTGAAGGAGAAATTGATGAAGGTGGTTTAATTTATGAAGACAGTTTATGGCGTCGGGTTGAATTATCTTTTCCTGCTGAAAGCTCTATTTCGCCAAATTCTCGTTGGTTCCCCTTATACGCTGTAGGTAGGACGTATAAGGGCGATTAGTCGTCGTTTGATTCATTTTTTGCTCTTCTTTAGCTTTTAGTTTGATTTTATCAGGTGCGTCTATATAATTGTTAAATACATTTATTCCAGTTAATGTCTGATTCCCTTGGTATTTTGTTTTTCGATAACTAATACTAAAGCCACCAGCCCTCACAATTTCAAGGATTTGGCCAGTCAAAAAGCGGAAATCTTTTGAAGAAGAAAATGTAAGATCATCTACGAAACGGGTATAGGTGAGGTCATATTCTTCGCTTAAGGCAATTAACCTTTTATCGGTTTCAAAAAACACAAGATTCGCAATTGCAGTACTGGTCGGCGTACCCTGGGGCAACTCAAATTCTATAGAAGTTAACTTGGTAAGCCAGTGCGAAATGTAATTTGAATATCCTAAAGATAAAAAGAGATTGTATATCTGTTTATGTGTGATGCTTGGAAAAAAGCCTTGCAGGTCAGTAGCAAATTGATATTTATTTCCTTGGTGCTTTTTAGCATTTGTGATATTGCTTTTTTTCTTAACCCCACCCTGAATATTTTCAGGCAATTCAATTTTTGCAAGTATATTTATTTTGATTGATTTTTGAATTTCTTTTAATTTTTTGTAACTAGGTCTGATAACCCGTTCTTTCGGTGTGCCATCGGGATATTTTTTTATAACGCCGGTTACCTTGTCTTTTTTCACTTCAACCCACTTACCATAGTAGTGCTGAATATTGTTGCATAAATATTCTATCTCCCCCGGTGCACAGCATAATAGTGAAGCCAGGTAATGCAGTTGTTTCTTTTTAAACTGTGAAGATTTCATCTATTATTTGTTTTACAGAAGGACTTACGGCATTAAAAATTTCTTTTTTATCGGATTGAACATCTTCCTCTGTAAGAGATTGGAAAAAAAGAATAGGTAAAGGAACGGAGAGCTTTTCAGCGATGGTTTTTAATATAGACAGGTTAGGTTCCTTCTGGTTGTTTTCAATTTGTGACAGATATGTTTGAGTAATGCTACAAAGCGAAGCGAATTCACCTTGCGTCAAAACTTTATGTTTTCTTATTCTTTTTATCGTATTTCCTAAATCCATATTGGAAAAAATTAGAGAGTGTCAGATTACTTGTTTACAATCTTCATAAGTGTCGCGATTAAACAAAAAATTTTATAAGCAGTTCAACAGCCCTTACAATAAGAAGCAGGGTTGCCGGGTCACCACTCATTCGTTTTCGTTTATACCTTTTCAGGATAACGATCACTTCTAGAAGAAGATCGTGATCTTCATCTGATAGAGAACACCGGTTCTGGGTAATGTGTTCGATACCTTGTATCAAACCATTAATGTTTTGAGATGACAACTTTAACGCCATAAATTTAATTTTTAAATAGAAGGTGGAATTACCTCCTTGCTTTACGGTATTTCCATCCTATTTAAAAAGCAAGTTGTCAAAAGCGTATGCGATGTTCTCGTGTCACTCCCTAATCTACCTTGCTTAAATAATAAAAGCAATAAATCTCTCTGCTGCCTAATGTTACCTAGTACTACACTGAGCCGAGATACACGGATACGAACGCCGTAACGGTTATGCGCTAGAGATAATCCCTTTCGGGTTGTCGTTGCCGACTATTAGTTTTACTCCTTTTGACATCTTGCCACAAAACATTTTTCAAAGAACTTATATCAAAAATAAATAAATATTACTGGGAGTTAAAAATAATTGCTAAAAAACTTATCAACATATGTGGAAAATATAAGAAAAAGTAATCAGGCAGGGTCTTCTATCCATTGAGGAGAGATTTACGCCTTTGGTTAATCAGCCATCAAAGCGTTTATACTTGAATATCGAGTCGGCATAAAAGTCGTATTTCATTCGTTTAGAGATTATCGAGGTTGTCAGTGTTGATTCTTTGTTTTTTTTGTTTGTAGTCTGTATCACTTTTAAAAATTGAGTCAGCAAGTCTTGTTCCTGTTGAAACCAATTTTGCTAATACCCTAAGTTGCTCTTTACAGGCAACACTTCCAGTTGGATTTGGATAATTGATTGTGTGGTCTATTTCCCCCCAAATTTCTTCAAATAAAGTTCTGACTTGAATTTCGCAACAAATTAAATTGGGGTTATTGGGTTTTACCAAGTAATGGATACTTGTGTAATAAGTATCACGTAATTCTGTTTCTATATCCAATGCTTTATAAAATTGAATAGATTCTGGGTCCCAAGTGTAAGCCTTAGGTGGCTCAACAAAAGCCCAGTCACCATTATTTATTTTTTCATTAATCACAAAATTTATAGTAGCAAATTGCTCTTGGTAAAGATGCAGAACACGAACGCCAATGAAATCAGTAATCTCTGTAAAGATATTGTCCTTTGTAATTATTTTTCCTGTTGCAAGTTTTCTCTGTAGTTTATCTGTAAGATGAGTTGGGTCTTTTAATCTTGATTTTATAGAATGAAGGATGGGTAATGGTTTTTTGTTGAGTAGAGGATGCTTTTGAAAAAAGACCAAAATACCTGCTAAAAATTGCTCGTATTCGAACTGTTTTTCTATATAAGCATTGACAGCTTCATCGATTTCTTGGCTCATGATTCTTTTAATTTAATGTGTCCATTCTTTCTAAAAAGCTATTTGCAAATTCAATATACCTGTTTCGGGTTTCCTCGTAAATTCCCCTGTTTCCCATAATGGTTGGTCTATCCGTTATTTCGAGGTTATTCAAATTTGGTATTTGCCATATTGGGCGCTTATATTTTTGAGCCATGTTTGGTAAAGTATTATGTGAATGCATGACTGCTTTTAACCCAATTGGTGTATTGGCTTGTTCCTCTGACAAATGACTTCGTATTTCTGAGCTAATAAATTGCTGAATTGTTTGCGGAATTTGCTGTGCATAGTTGTAATGTGCCAATGCTAAATCCCAAGGTGTGGCTCCTGTATATTTTTTTGCATTGTAAATCGTATAACCGATAAAACGAACAAAATTTTCAGGAAATTTTTTTCTTTTGTCATCAGAAATTAAGCTATAAATGGTTTTAAATTCCTTACTCCATTGTTTTAAGGCGCTTCCAATATTTCTAATTCCATACATTGAAAACATATCAGGCAATGCTGGAATTAGAAACCCATCTACTGTTGAGATTATGATTTTGTTTAAAGCACCTAAACTTGGTGATGTGTCAATGATAACAAATTCGTAATTATGGATTCTTGCATAATCTTCTGCGATGGTTCTAATATTTGTTACTGTCCTAATTGATAGTGATTCCCCCAAATAAGCGCCGCTCCATCTTTCAGAAATTTTACTTTCATATGTATGAATAGTTAGCCTGCCTGGAATTAAGTCTAAATTATTTCTAAGATGAACTGGTGGTGGATTAAAAGGCAATTCTCCTTGTCCATCCTCTGTTGGCTTTAGAAGAAAATGAATTGTTCGAGGGTCTTTCAAAAATGTGTCATATTCACCTTGCGGCATCTTTTTAACAGATGAATCAAAGTCCTCAATAAATTCATCCTCTTTAGCCCAAATCGTATGCAATGCTTCTTCGTCCATTCCGCAAATTGTCAAATTGCATTGTGGGTCAAGGTCTATCATAAGCGTCTTGTGTCCCATTTCAGCTAGAATGTTAGAAAGATGAAAAGCAAGAGTTGATTTTCCTACACCGCCTTTGTTGTTAAATAGAGATATAATTTTCATACTTTACCCTTTGTTAGTGTTCAATAAACATTTTTATTAAATCGTCAAATCCTATCTGAAGGATTTTATTTTTTATTTTTCCCTTCCGAGGCTGAATAGTTCATTCTTTCAATGATCCACTCTATTTTATCCATTACTTTGCTCATGAGCAAATCAATTATTTGTTGTTTGTCTGTTTCATTCAAAGATTGGTGGTATAATTTTTTTAAAAAAGGTTGCTGGTCATTATGATTTACAAGGGTAAAGCCATACCAATAATCCTGCATTTCAAATTTTAATGTTAGATGCTCGCCATAATTTTCTGTACCTGCCTTTTTAAAGCCAAAAAAGTTATAAAAAAACTCAACCTCTTTTATTGTTCTTAAATTTCCCTCATTATTCCAAAGCGGTTCAAGGTGCTCCAAATTATCTGTCTGAGTGGTGCCAGCTCTCCATCCAAAAGATTTACTGTGAAAATCCTCCTCAAATACAGAAAATTTTTTTATAATTTCTTGGTAAAGGGATTTTAGTCCCTCATTATATAGATTTATCAAAATCGGGTAAGTAGCAGGTGTTTGTATTTCATCTGTTTTAATTCCTTTCAGTTTTTCTTTTATAGATTTTAATCTTGCATCAACCGCGCTGAGATTTTCTTTAAATTCTTCTGTTTCTTTTTCTAATTCCTGTTGCAGTTCTTCAATGGTTGGCATTTCTCCTTTCAATTGTTTGGGAAGGGCTTTGGTAAACTCATATTCTGCCACACCCATGGGAGTATCGATTCCTTTCAGGGCATATTTCACGACGGTGTCATTTGGCGTTTTGCACAACAATACACCAATGGTAGGATTATCGTCTTTTCCTTTTATCTGTTCATCAATAGTATTAATATAAAAATTAAGCTTGCCGGTAAATTCGGGTTTGAAGTCGCCTACTTTCAGTTCAAAAACCACAAAGCGACGGAGGTGGTAATTATAAAAAAGCAGGTCAAGGAAATATTCATCACTCTCTACATTCAAATTATACTGGTTACCTACATAAGCAAAACCACGCCCCAGTTCCAGCAAAAATTTTTTGATATGTTGAATCAACACTTTTTCCAGTTCTCTTTCCTGCATTTCATCGCTGACGCCTAAAAAATCAAATACATATGGATTCTTCAATGTTTCCCGCGCCAGGTCAGATTGTGGTTTAGGAAGAGTATATTCAAAATTGGTAATCGCATTGCCTTGGCGTAGATGAAGACTGCTTTCGATCTGATGTAATAATACATTACGACTCCATCCGTTTTCTACAGCTTTCTTTATATAAAAATCTCTTTCTTTGGTTTTTTTGATTTTATCGAGAAGCAACTGGTGATGTCCCCAGGGTAATTGTGCAGCAAGCTGTTGCACAATTATAGTGGACTTATTATCAATTGATTGAATTTGTGCAGCGGCTTGCTGCACAAATTGAGGATAAGCTTCAGCAAAAGCTCGCATGTACTTGAGATTTCTGACTGAAAGCCCTTTCATGTCAGGAAATTCTGTTTTCAAATCAGCCACCAACCTGTCAATTACTTTAGTTCCCCATCCTTCCTCTTTTTGCTGTTGCAAAATAGCATTACCAATTTCCCAATAAACGGATAATAATTCATTATTAACAGCAATAGCTGCTTTTTGCCTGGCCCGCCTGATTTTTTCTTTCAAGGCTTCAAGAATACTATAGTAGTTTTTGTCAATACTACCCATACCATAAGGGAATATCACAAATCATAATCCTGACATAGAACGGAAATACTGATATTGAATAGGATCTTTCGGGAATGGTTCCATAAGCAGGTTTAATGGCTTGCAGTGTAAAAATTTAATAAATAACATAATCCGGAATGTCTATTCCAAGTTTCCAAATCAAACTTATTTTCTATCCTTTTTTGGGTCAACCAACAATTCACAGATACTAACATCCAGCGCTATAGCTATTTCTCTTAATAATTTTAAAGTGGGTTGAAAGTCATTATTACAAATACGGGTAATTGCGCTCGGCGTTTTGCCAACCATTGCAGCCAATTCCTTATGCTGAATATTTTTATCAGCAAGTACAGCTTTAATTCTATTGATCCGAAGTTTTTCCGTTTTTGCCATGCCTGAGGTAGTGCAATCAAAACTAATTAAAACCGCGATTAAATAGAACTGAATCATCCTTATAACTAACTATAAATCAAATACTTTAATAAGTTAAGGTTCTTTTTACTTATTAATTAATACGTAAAACTTACCTTATGATAAGTTTTACGTATCTTAGCCAAGTGCTTTTAAAATTGTTTCTCCTCAAAAAATTATTTATGGACTTCATTGCGATCGCGGATACTTCCTGATTCAATTTAATAGTTTTGCGAACACAATAAGAAATTACAAGCGTGTTTGCTTTATTCTTGGGTACCGAAACTGCGACATTTCAAAGACCCCGGATAATAAGGTAAATCGCTCACGTTCTGGCGTGGGCGTTCTTATTCGGGGTCATGGGTGTCGCAGCCCTCGGTACCGGTAAGGACTAACCCACGTCTTTTTATTCCCCTTACCGTTAGTCCTTACATAATATTCAAATCTATTATTCACTTTCAAACTGAATGTTATGTGCGACAAGGCTACGAATACAGTTGTCCTTCAAAATTATCCCACTCATAAATTAACTGGTGAGGAAATAAATGATCCTTACCTGGTTATTGATGATCTTTTCCAATTTGGTCATCTCCCTGATCTAAGAGAAATGCTGTGGAACTCTTTCAAATCAAATATAACAGGAACCTATCATAAAGAGTTAACCAGGAAGGAGCGTAATGAAATAGTATATCTCCATGAATACATGGAAAGATTAGTAGAGGCCACACATATCATTAATGAAAGCAGGAAAACGAGTGGCATTAAAGACAATACGCTTGTTTTGTATCCAATCAATTCTGAAAATATTAATAGGATTGCAATTGAAAGAATCTGTAATAAATCAACTTTTTCTACCGCTAAGGAATTGCAATCCATTATCACATATATTGCCAGGTTTACTAATGCGGGAAAAATATTTTTTATAAGTCTTGCTACCGAAACCAATCGAAAAGTGCAGTATGACTTTTTAGCCTTATTGCCGGGAAATAATCCACTCACTTTTAAAGAATACCAAACTCTTGTTGAGAGCAACTGTAGTGAGTTTGGCTCTGTAATGTTATGGTGTAGTCATTTGGGAGAAGTAAATAAATTATTAAAGGATGGTCATATTTTCTATTCTGCTGTTTGCACTGCTGATCGCCTGGTTTACGATAATCGAAGAATATCATTACCGGAAAGCAATATTGATATTGCTACTGTCATAGCAAAATCGCAAACTATTTTTAATGGATTATTCGCTACGGCCAAATCATTTTTAGATGGCGCAAGATATTATGCCACTACGGAACAGGCAAAGACCGCAGCCTTTATGCTGCATCAGGCTACCGAGCATGCATTACGGGCTTTGCTTTTTTCCGTAACAGCTTATAATAGTTATAACCACAATTTGGACAACCTGCTCCGGCACTGTAATTACTGCGCTCCGGAATTAAATAAAATATTCCCGCGAAATACCGATAAGGAAAAGGAAATCTTTCATCTTTTGAATAGCGCATACGTGCATACAAGGTATAAAAGCAATTATGAAATCAGCATCGATGATCTTATGCTGCTCTTAGACAAGGTAGATCACCTGCAGATCGAAGTACAGCAATTTTTTGAAGAAAGGCTGATTGCTTTTAAAAATTCATTTTAGTCATTGAGATATGTTAGAATCTGAACAAATAAATATCAGGATAGACATGCCGGTTGATTTCATGGCGGCCTGTGAAATGTTTGGCGTTGAGCCGCAAAAAGCATTGCAACATTTTCTCGATCAGCTTTCCGTTTATGCTCACATTTCAAAAGGTTGCGATCGCTCAAAATCAGTGGCCACAGCAATATTCAATAGTTACCTGGAGAGTCGTGGTTATAACCCTGAACCGGATTATGCAAAAAGAGAGATAAATATTCAATATGTGAAAAAGGTAATACACCTGATACAAACAAAATTTTCCGAGGAAGAAAAAGAAATAATCTATAAGAAAATAATAACCCAATGGTATGAAGCCCTGCAATAATAATATAAGAAAGCGAGTATGGAAATAAAAACGAGTTTAACCGTTCCGAAAGATTGTTATATCCTTTGTAATATTTTCAGATGTACAATAGAGGATATTCTTCTGTTTTATATAGCCCATGTATCTTTTGATCGATCTCTCGAAGATGAAGCTGATAAAGATGTTGAGGATGCCACGTATTTTTTTATAAAATATACCGCTGAAATTGAATTAGATTAAAAGTTATACAAAAGAGTAAAATCTTTACGGTAAAGACTTGATAGTCGTTGTTGATTCTTATTAGATTTGCGATATGTCGAAAAAAGAAAAAAACACCACTCCGCAACGATTCCAGCTGGTACCCTTGTTAGTCCAGAAATTTATCAGGGATTACGATGATGCCGTAAAGGACTATGATTTACCGCAGCAGTTGGAACTTACCGATCATTTATTGGGTGTGCTGGATCTGATGGAACAATATGCTGAAAACCCTGATGAAGTCATTTGGAAGCAATACAGAGAAAAGGAAGATGCCCTTTTAAAGAAATACGGTAAAACGCTAAAGCCATATGCGGACAAATATTTTCATAAATATTTCAGTTTTGACATTGTCCTGGCAGAAAAGGAAATTTATTCAGGGGAAGAATTTAACCGTTTAACGTCGGATGAACAGGGGTTAACGTTAAATGAAAAGCTCTCATTCATCCAGTGGTGCCGCAACAGCCTATATAATGCCCGAACTTTTCTTTATCTGCAAAAGGAGCCTGAAAATGCAGAAATAGCAACAGCTCTTTCCGGCCAGGCAGATTCTGATCGGGAGGCCACAAAAGCCAGGCAATTACTGGCGATCTATTACTTATTAAAAGCAGGATTTAATATTGAACATCGAACCACTCATCAAGTCAGCGATGTTGTACGATTGGCTCATTTACTAACTGGCACAAAACTTACGAACCTGCAAAATTCCGACATCTATAAAAAATATTTGCTGATGCCCAATTACAAAAAGGGCGATCAATTGATTTCGGACCTGAAATTCATCAAACCCTATTTTGAACAATTGAATATTGAAAAAGTAGTTGAATTGATTGACGACGAAATTCAGCGAGCTATAAAAGAATTACCGTCAACTGCACGAAAAAAATATCGTGGAAATGACGAATAATTGCATTTACCGTTAAAAGTCTTTCAAGAGAGACTCGTCTTTGCAAAACCAGCACAAAAAAACCGAAGCATTTCACTGCTTCGGTTCAATGCTTTAAACTGGATTCGAACCAACCCTAGCTATCAATTGAGTCAAAATCATTTTTCTCTACTCTAAACGAAATTAATTCTTCATTCCAATAAGGTCGTAAAGCTAAATGGGTGTTATATGCTGACAAGATTATTTTTTATTGCATAAATAACAAGACCCACTCGCGAGGTTATATTTAACTTTTTAAATAATGCATCTCTGTAACCGTCAACAGTTCTTTCACTCTTAAACATTTCTTCAGCTATTTGCTGGTAAGTTTTTTCAGAGCAGGCAAGTTTTATAAATTCAAGCTCCCTGTCAGTTAATTTTACAAAAGTATTTATTTCTGATTTTTCATCTGCCAACTGATTAATTGACCTCATTACCTTGCGTGTTACTTCGTCATTGTAAAAAAATCCTTTTGATAATACATCGTCAAAAGCCTGTTTTAACTCGGCAGTTTCCGCATCTTTTAAAATATACCCGTTGGCGCCATGCCTGATCATTTTTATGATTGTTGTTTCAGCATCCATGGTACTTAGTGCAAGAATCTTTATTTCCGGATAATTTACGCGGATCCAGTCTGCTGTTGTATACCCATCCATTTCCGGCATGTTTATATCCAGCAGAACAATATCAGGTAAATGCGGAGGCTTTAACTGGTTTATAAACTCCTTTCCATTAGCAGCATCAAACAAAACTTTGTAGTTGGGAAAAAGATTAATGAGAACAACGAGTCCCTTCCTGATCATTGTGTGATCATCCACTACGGCTATGTATCGGGTATCAGGCATACGGTATATTTATTTTTATGATTGTTCCCTCTCCGATTGTGCTGGAAACAGATGTGGTACCGCCGATCAATCCGGCCCTTTGCACTATATTTTGCAAACCCATTCCTTCATTTTGCTGCGTCGCCTTATTTACATCGAAGCCTGTACCATTGTCGGAGATGAGAATATCCAGTTGGCTGGCATAATTAAATTCGATAGCAGCTTTTGTCGCTTTGGAATGCTTAATAATATTTTGAAGAACCTCCTGTATCATGCGAAAGAGGATAAGCTTTGACCGGTCCTCAATTTTTTGTTCAACTCCATTTATAGCGAATGAAGCAGTGACAAGGCCACCCCGGTTTATGCGGTTTATTTGATATTTCAATGATTCAGACAGGTCAAAGGATTTTATTCTTTCCGTGCTGAGGCTTTTAGCAATATCCCGCAAATCAGTCATTGCATGATTGATCGTCTCTTTCAACTCAGTCAACTTATCTTCGTCCCATTTTTTACTTTGATCCATGATATTCAACTGCACTTTAGCCAGGCTTAGCATTTGCCCCACATTATCATGAATTTCCTGGCTGATGTTATTAAAAGTTTCCTCCTGTATTTCCAGCCTGGATTTCAACAACTCCTCATTAAATACCATTTTCATTTTTTCGACCTCCTGTATATGTCTTAGTTTTCTTTTCCAATTGATCATGATATAAGCGATGATAAAACCTGCGAACAATAAAAACAGAGTCGTGCCTGCCACTATTGCAATAAAAATTTCAGTGTTATGGTTTCCCTGTCCCAATCACAAGGTTTTCGGGAAGTTACCAAACAATTCCAGAACCCAAAACAGGTCTTTTCTTATCTTTCAACCGATTTCTGTTTCATGAGAATATGGCTCTTATAAAAACCGATGGCAAAGAAAACATACATGATTGTATTAAAGACTCCCTGGATGCTCCACAGATTATGAATGAAAGGGGTGGTTGATTTTCCAATGTAATAGGTGAAAGCGAAAATCAGGATTGTGCACGGGGTGTATAATAACAACCCGGAGATAAACCAAAAAATCGGGAGTCGCGGGTTCATGAGTTTTTGATCGTTGAGTACATTTTCCAGGATCAGCATAAATATCCAGGCCAGGTACGCGGTATTCGCTGCACAAACCAATTCATTTAAAAATTTATCGCGCAACCCGAACCTTGCGATCAATAATGCTGATAATGTAAAAAACAGGATGACAATTGTCTTACTTGCATAGCGAAAAAATTTTCTTTGGAATTTGTTGCCGAGTAAAAAATAAATCAGCGGAAACTCAATCAGGGTATATGCATTATAGACCACGTTAAGATCCTTTGTATGTATCATCTGTACGGTCAATAATTGTGGAATGGTAGCCAGGATGACGACGTAAAAAAGAATCCGTGAAGGCTCATCCAGGCTTTTAAAAAACAAAAATCCTGCAACCAGCGGAAGTACCACGCTCCAGATCGAAAGCTGCAGGATTAAGTAAGACAATGACATGATGGTTGTAAAAGTTTATTTCCACTCGTCGTTGGTTAGGTAAATTAGCGTGTTGATACCATAGTCAGTGTCTTCATCTTCGCAGTTTTTATGTACTACTTTGGGATGATTCTTTGTATTCTTTGTAATGCCCGGAGGCGTTCCGCTGTTCCCATTTCCGGGATGCTCAATGCCATCGTAAGCGGGATCATCATTCCCCTCTTTCATATGCGCCGGGAGATCTGCTTTCGTAATCTGAACATGTTTCAATGTATCTCCTTCCACTACATATACCGATGCAATTAATGTAGGGCGGCCGAAGGGGCAATCTTCCTTATTATCTGCCCCATCGCTATGGGATTTTCTCAAACCCTGGAACAGGACTACGCACCCCTGAGGCTCTTTCTCCTGCTGTTTTTGGTTTGATTCAATTACTTTGATCAGCGCCCTCATAATATCGATGTCGAAAATGTAGGCGCAATCATCAAAACAGAAATAGCGGTGGGCATGATAGTCACTGCCGACTATCGATTCAAGGTCTTGCCTGTAATTGCTTTTGACATTCAGAAATTGGGATACCATGGCATTGGCACCCATTTGACTTTTTATTTCATTTTTTACCTTGTCTTTTTTCTGAGAATTTTTAAACCGGATCGGCTTGCCAAATTCAGGCGCATTTAATCGTAGCATAAATAAATTATTTAGGAGTAAAATAATATTTCAAATTAATTAATGGCTCAGCAAAATTATTCAACTTGTTCAAATCTTATTTTAGTTTTTCATAGCTCGCCCGGCTATAAACTAATACCAGGGCGTATTCTAAGGAAATTATCTTGCCGGATAATTTTTTTCTTTTTTGAAAATAGGGGAATAAGACTCTCCATAGGGGTAGGAAAGTACCCTCTTCAAAAACAGTATTTCACACGTTGACAAAGGGCTATTCATGACCGTAGCTTCGTATCAGCGTTCTGAATAATTAATCAACAAAGGGTAATGGGCAGAACCCATAAAATAGGAGCACCTGAAAACCAAAACGATTACAAAAATCGTAAAATGTTAAAACAAAAACTATGAGTAAAAACAAACTTGTTATTGATTTAAGAAGAATTGCACTCACTGACGAGCAGCGCAGAGTTCTACATAATGCAATTCATAAAGCAGTTACAGCCCAATTAAAAAAGATCGAATCCACTGGTAAGAAAAAAAAGAAACCAAAAAAAGGAGTGATGAAATTAGCGCCAGAGAAAGCGGAAGTGCAAACAATGACTACTCATCTCGAGGTGGCTTTCTTAGCTACTAATCCTGGTTTAAGCAAGCTGACTGCTATTTTGAACGGGCAGAAACAAACAATTACTAAAAGTGGTACCATAACTCTTACAAATGTAGAAAGCAGTGATATAATATTGATCCAGGGAGAAAGTTTAGGCATGACCACAGTGACAATTGACATCAGTGCCGAACCTATGCAGATGAGTTTTAGTCCCGGATCGTTTAACGATAATTTCTTTATCAACTAATCTTATTAAACAAGCGAAATGAAGAATACAATTTTGAGATATTTTTTGACTTTTTGCCTGGTGGGAATGTTTGAGTTTTCCCTTGCACAAACCAATTCATCGGGCCATGTCAAAACTTTACTCACCGCAGATTCTTTAGCAAGTGGAAACGTTAAAGACGTATTAACCAGCTTTTTTCAACTCGCTTTTAATAAATTGACCGGCCCGAATAAAGAGCTGAATTTTAATTCCAATCCTTTTGCTATCATGTTAAAAAGCGATCCGAGCCTTGCTATTGATTACAACTACTTTAAATACAGGATACTGAGAAAAACAAATTTTGGCTTTGGAATTAAACTGGACACTTCATTTCGCTTTAATGGATTTTCCTCGGGGATAAAATACGCCCTGATCGATAAACGGGATAGCTCGACTTCGAAATTGCTTTTTGAGAATTTACTCAACGAACCATTAGGGAAAGAAGCCGATGAATTGCAGAAACAATTAGGTGAGCGTGCTATCACAATCACGGATAGAGATGAAAGAAGGAAATTCAGTAATTCAATGCGTAACTTTTTTAATACAGACGTTCCTTTTGATAAATTAGACCCTGCATTCCAGGATGTCGTAAGGAAAATAATTGAGGGAGATAAAAATGCATTTCCTCTTATTGGTGCATTGTTGCAAAGCCCCACAACTTTTAATATAAAAAAGGAGCAAAAAAAGGCATATGATCAGCTTAAAGCAGAGATTAAGGATGACCTGTTATGGACTATTGGGTTGAGTGATACAACTTATAAAAATCAGTTCTTCTTTTCAAATGTTTTATTGAATACAGAATTGGTAAAGGGCCTGGGAAAACCAAAACCCGGTTCTAACCTGGAGGTAAATATCAGGGCTGCCTTAAATTTCGTTGATGATACGCTTGCAAAGGGAAGGGATTTAAAGCGTTGTATTTTAAATTTTGAACCTGGCTTTAATTGGGTCATTAGAACCAAAAATAACGACCAATCTATTTTAGAACTCAAATTTAGTGGTAGTTATAATCATAATTTCGGAATGTTGTATGCCCGTGAGAAAAGAGATAGCCTCACTTTCAACGCAACTCTTCGGGTCAGGATTATCGAGGATATCTGGATACCGCTGGAAATAAAATATGATCCAAAATCGGGGAATGTCTTCGGATTCCTTAACGTAAGAGCAAATTTTACCGGCCTTGGCCGGCTTGCCAAAAGCCTGAAGCAATAAATGATTTTAAAATAGATATATTTTTTTGTGACAATAGTTTACCTCACTTCAAAACAGAAATGATATGGCACAACCTTCTCCATTTGCGCTGAAAATTGCTTCTATAGCACAAGAACAGCATACAAAGTTTCAATTCACAAATGAAGCAGACCCGATTCTCTGTAAACAAATTAAAAAATGGACTAAAGATATAGGAGCTGCTTTTGTTAGTTGTACAAAAGAGCCATGGTCAGCAGTATTTATATCATGGTGTGTACTGCAGGCAGGAGCTACCAAAACCGATTTCAGGTTTTCAAAAGCACATTCTGTTTTTGTTCATAAGGCTATCCAGGATGATACTCGCGGTATTGGAGTTTTTCACGGGCGGGAAATAAATATTGTTGCTCCGGCTATTGGGGATATTATTCACTTTAATAGGGGAGGTAATAAGTTTGATTTTGCTTTTGCAAAAGCAAATACAAACTATATATCTCATTCCGTGATAGTCCCTGAACTGGGTACGGATGCGCAGGGTAATTTTGCACTTTGCATTGGCGGCAATGAAAGTGATTCAATTCGCAGGACCAAAGTCCGTTTGAATACGCAAGGGTTTATCATACAGCGGAAAGAAGCGCCATTCATTTCCATTATAAAGACGCTGAAATAAATCTTTTGACTTTTAAAATAGTTCTTTTAAGATTATTTTTCACTAATCATATTTTTAAAAGTAAGATATTCACTGCTTGCGGAAATACGTATGGCTTTAGCTGATATATAGATTCCAAAAGAAACTATATTTGGTTCGACTTTTTGCTGTTAGGTCTAAAGCGTCTGGCGTAGCTTAGTGAACGCGGGCTTCTTATTTCTCCTTATACTAGTTTCGATTTTTATGATAGGAGAAAAAAACTTTTGAATGGTTGATTGGAAATTCCTCACAGCTCGGGGTCTCGCCAAAATCTTAATTTAGTTGTAAAGTCTTCATGCGAAGAACCCGAGCGGACAGAAAAAAGCGATTGCATTAATTGATGAAGAAATTCAGAGGGCTATAAAGAATTACCGTCAACTGCACGAAAAAAATATCG
>Ga0184636_1000175_pt1 | contig 15577 bp, 14 predicted proteins | sample PLM3_60_b2_FD_133164 | JGI IMG/M metagenome (GOLD analysis project Ga0184636, IMG submission 133164) | Groundwater sediment microbial communities from an aquifer in East River, Colorado, USA - PLM4_90_b2 | ecosystem: Environmental > Terrestrial > Soil > Riparian zone | place: USA: East River... | reverse complement strand
AGGCAATTCTTTTTTCTCACGATGTAAGAAACGCCAATGAGGAAGTTCTACTGGAGAATCCAATGGATCTCCTTGAGTAATTCCTAAGAGATAACATGCTAACATAACATAAGATGAACCACGTCCAGGACCAACAATACTTTCAGATTCATTCCAAGCAATATCTATAATTTTAGTCATGGTTAAAAAGTAAGATGAAAGTCTTTCTTCAATTCTTTCAGACACTAACCAAATTTCTTCACATTCTATTTCTAATCTTTCAAGATGGTTTTTATACCAAACTCCTCCATTTATTTTTCCTAATTCAAAAAGTTTATTAGTTAATAGACTAATAAAATAATTATCGTCTTCATATTGTGAAGTAAAAAATTTACAAATGTTTGGATATCTTAAACCAGGAGGGATTTTTCCTCTAGGATAATCTTTTGGAATTGGTGATCTAGGAACTACTTGATTACGTTTAAAAGAATACTCTTTACACTTATTCATTATTTCAATAGTGTTAAGACGAATTTCTTCTAAATTATCTTTTGTAAAATATTTCATATACTCACAAATCTCTTCCCAAGACATCATATAGGTTGCTGAATAGAAAGCATCTACTTCGCGCTCTCCCTCATTTGCATTAAGAAATGCTTTATGAATTTTACGATCTTTTTCTGTTAAATAATGACTATCTGTTGTTATTATAATTTTAATATTATGGTATTGCGCGAACTTCAGTGCTAATTTATTATAAAGTATTTGATCCATTTGATTTGATGGTTGGATTTCAATATAGAAATCTTCACCAAACATCTCTTTGCACCAATCACAAAAATTAAGTAATTCTTCTTGTTTTTCAATATCTTTTAATCCTTGAATCAACAGATGCGCAAAAAGACTTCCAAGACATGCTGTTGAAGCTATTAAATGACCTTTGTTGTCTTTAATAACTTCTTCTATATCTGAGTAGTATGTGGGAACTCTTTCAATATATTGTCTAAAACTACGTTTCCATGCTAGACTGCTAATTTTCCTTAATTGCTCATGACCAATTTCATCTTTTGCAAGAAGAATAAAATGCCAATATCTATCTTCTCCTTTTATATAATTGTGTCTATTTAAACCATTACGAACAAGATAAATTTCATTCCCAAGAATGAGTTTAAAATTATTTAATTTTTCCTTTTCTTCATCTGTTTTAGCTTCTTCTCTTAATTCTTTTAAATAAGAAGAGATTTTAATATGACTACTAAGGGTATCATGATCTGTTACTGCAACACCAAATAAACCAAGTTTTAATGCTTGATCTATTAACTGATTCTCTTTAATTGTTGAATCAAGTAAACGGACATTGCTATAATGTGTATGATTGTGTCCTGAAAAATAACTCATTGATTTTTACTCTTTATTTTTTTATCTATTTTAATTTCACTAGAGTCAATTATAATATCAGAAATAATTTCAGTATTGATTAGACTTTTTTTATTTTTAAAATTTTCAATCTTTTCCGGTTTTAAAAATTTTGGTTTTTTATCTCCCATAATTAATCTCCTATTAGATTTTTATTTTTGATAAAATAATATCTGACTGTCCCCAAAAATTTGGTTCTCCACTTATACTATAATTTAATTCTTTCAAAAACTTATCTGTAACTTTTATTAATTCTTCTTCATTTGATATTAATGAAAGTTCAAAAATTATCGTATCAATATCTAATTTTTTATTCTTTACCATTTTATAAACTTGTTGTAAAATTATATGATCATGTCCTTCAGTATCAATTTTTAATTGATTTATTTTTTTAATTTCATATATTTTACAAAGTTCATAAAAAGTAATTATATCACATTCAATTATTTCACTAGGAACATTAATAATAACTTCTGTTCCATTTAAAATACTACTTCCACCCAATGAAATATCATAAGTGTTTGATATTTTTAAAATTTCTTCTTCTGTTAAATATTTAAGATTTTTATTTTCACAAATTGGAACAGACATAGATCCTTTTCTATTTGAATCGGATATCGCATAATTTGCTTTTATTATTGTTTTAGAATTTGGAATAATATCTAAATATTTTTTTATTGGTTCAACCAATATACCTATAGAGTTTAATCCAAATTTATCTATTGATGTCGCAAAATACGAAGTTCCTATATCTACAAATTCATAATTCATTTTGTACCCCAACCACTATTATAATTATATTATACCATAAATATCAATAATTGTCAATTATATTTAAAGAATGTATTGTCACCAATTTCTGCTACTAATATTTTTCCTTTCCCTTCTTTATAACTATAACTAGCATAAAAGAATAAACAATCATTTGGTAAATTCTTTTTACCTAAAATAGCATCATCAACAGCTTGTTTAACTGTATCATTTATTCTATTATAATTTTTATTAGACCAAACCGAAAATTGTCCTGAAGCAGAAACAACCTTTAAAATTGTATTTGGAAATTCATTACTTTCTACTCTATTTATAATGACTGTAGCTACAGCTAAGCAAGCTTCATAATTATTTGAGTTAGCTTCCAAACTCACAACTCTATAAAATTCTTTAAGTTCATTTTCCGAAACATCTGTAGTAATTATTTCAGATTCAATTTTAGAACCAGATCTTGAAATGGTTTTAGTTTCTAAAATTGTTTTCTCAAGTTGCTCTTTGAGAAAGATATTATTTTCCTGTAGTTCTTCATTTTTTTCTTCTATTTCTCTTAGGTACATTATAAGATCTAGTTTTTCATTTTGTAAATCTTGAATTATGTATTTTTGAGACTCATTTTTTTGTTCTAATTTAAAATTTTCATTTCTTAAATTTAAATTATAAACAATTGAGGATATTATTAAGATTGCCGCAAGAAGAAATAATAGAATTCTCTTGATCAAAAAATCACTCCTAAAATATATTACTTGTATCTTTTATTATATAATCATCAATTAAAATTTGGGAGGTAATATTTCCACCCCATTCATTACAATTTGCTTTTCCAAGAATTGTTATTGAGAAACCATTTTTACAAGATTTTATTTTATTAATTAAATTAGTATCTTTAAATCTTATATAGGTAATATTATTATATATAAATTTTACAGTATCTTTATTTTGTCCAATAAAAGAAACATCTTCTGGGAATAGTTGAATGTCTTTTACAACAATTGTAGGTTCTTCAACTCCTTGTCCCCAAATTGATTTAAGTTCATTTAATTCTTTTATTGTAGTTTCAAAGTTTTCTTTACTTGAATAAATTAAGTCAACTTCATAAACATTTTCATTAAACTCAACATCTTTTAATTTAGTATTTGAATAATCTATGAGTTTTTCAACATTATCTGTATGAATACTTAATCCAAATGCATTTTGATGCCCTTCTACATATTCAAAAAGTTTACTTTCTCCAAAAAATTTTTTTAGATCTTTCAACTCTGTAGAATTACTACCCCGAGCACTTCCGCGCCAGAAACCATCATTATTTAAACGAGCAACAATTGTTGGTTTCTTATATTTGGTTAAAAAATTCATTGCGATGAGACCAGTTAAAGTACTATCAAAAGTTTCATTATCTTCAACATTAACAAAAATAATTTGATTTTTAAACAACTCATTTTTTTGAATCTTGATATCAAGATCTTCAATAGCTTTATCTTTTAGTCTGTTTTGGCGACTTCTGGCATTGACGCAATTACGAACTGCTTGTTGCGCAACTGTTTCAAAATTTCCTTTATCACCCCTCTTTGTTGATGGGATTATTTTATCTCCACCAATGAATGCTTCAAAGAGTAAACTCTTTTCAGCCTCTGTGCCTACTCTTATGATGGCGTTTACTAATGGTACTATATAAAACGCAATAGCGGTTGGGGTTAATTTTGTTATATCTCCAATTGAATAAGATTGTTGTTCTATTAGTTGTTTAAGACCAATGTTTTGAATGTTTGAAAGTCCTCTTTTTATTATTGATCTATTTTCATATTCTCTTAAATCCATCATGTCTCCTATAATAGAGACTGCGGCAAGATCAATAAATTTTTGACTTTCATGTATTCCTAATATCTTATCCATCATTTCTATAAACTTATAAGTGATGCCACCACCAGAAAGATATTTATTAGGATATTCACATAATTGATTATTTACAATTATAGCATCCTGACTTATTTCATCTGCAAGGTGGTGATCTAAAACGAGAACATCAATTCTCATTTCTTTTAATAGTTTATGCTCTTTTATATTATTAGTTGCCGAATCGGGAAATACTGCTAAAGAAACATCATCTGGTATGAAGTTTAAATTAATTCCATGATGTTTCCCATCATGAACTTGCCAAACTATTTCTATATTCGGACTTATTGTTTTTATATAATTATAAAAGATCGCTGAAGACATATATCCATCTAAATCACTATCCGGTTGTAAATAAATTTTACTTCCTTTTTTTAAGTGATTAATAATATTATAACATGCTTTCTCAATATTGTCAAGCATCTCTGGTTTATATTCATCTAATTCACTACCAATAATATATTTTTCTGGGTCTTTAATTCCTTTCTTTTTTAAAATATCTTTAGTAATATTTTCTTTATCTAATTCGTATTTTAAGATATACTTCATTAATAGTTCCTCACAAAACGACGTTCTGACACGAGTTTTTCAAAAATTTCCTTTCCTTGATCTATTGGAGAATTTTTATATTTTAATAATTTTTTTTCATCAAATATAAAACTCATTGTACAATAATGGTTATATTTTTTACATAAATCATAAAGTTTATTGTAATATTTTTCTTCTTCTTCTTTTGTTTCAAATTGTCTATCAAAACAGATTACAACTTCCTTTACATTACAATTTTTTTTCAATAACATTAATTGGAATTTATTAAAAGAACTCCCGCAAACCGATACCGAACAATTAATATTTGGATAGTTTGATTGAAATTGTAAACATGATTTTTCTCCCTCAAAAACATAAACAATTCCTTCTCTTTTAATATTATCTTTAGATATATTTAACCCATATAAATTAAATGACAATGGGTGAGAATATAATTTACCTCCAAGAGATAATGGGACATATTTACCATATTCTATATCTTCTTTTTCAATATTACGAACTCGTATACCAATAAGGGAGTTATCAATACTAAAGTGTGGTATAATGATTTGATTACGATATTGATAAAATCGTATGTTATACTTTCTAATAGATTCATAATTAATTCCTTCCTTTTCCCACATTTTTATTCTTCTATCTTCAAAGAAGTTTAAAATTGAATTACGAATTGGTTCATATTCATAGGAAATTATTGAGAATTTTTTTAATAGTGGTTTTTTATAACTTAGTGTTTTTTCAAAATTATCTATATCTAAATTAAATTTTTGAGAAATTTCTTCAACAATTTGGAATAAATTTTTATTATTTCCGTTAATTTTTTCAACTCTTTGCCAAAGATCAAATATATCAAAACTTTCATCACATTCAGTATAACAGCGAAAAAGTGATGTTTCAGGATAGTAATAGAGTTTCATACTTTTATCATGATCGCGCGGATTATGACAAATAGTTGGGAAAATAATATATTTTCCTTTATTTTCATATGTTTCTGCGCCAAGACTTAAAACTAATTCTATTACTTGTTCTACTGTTAGTTCTTTTTTTATTTCTTGAAAGTTTATTGACATTTTATTCATCCCAATCTTCAAACTTATATTTTAAAACACCTATAGATTGCTCATTGAATAATTCATCAGTTACAAATATATCTTCCATTCGACAAGTTCCTAAATCTATACAAGACCAAATTCTGATATTTTTATATCTTCCTCGTCTATTCTTGTAAACATCAGTTACATGAGTGGGTTTTTTATATCCTTGCATTTGTATTAATTTTGAAAGAGCTTCTAATTCATTTGGCATAATAGGAAGAGTTATATACCCAGCATCACATTTATCAATAATTCCTTTAGAACCGCGCAACATATTTTGATTTCTAATTCCTAATTTTGCTGCATCTTCCCAAGTTCCATTTAACTGAGTTGAACTTTGCATAAATACATTTAATTCATTTGCCAAATCTTTTAGTTTTGTTGATAACATAACTAAAATAACATCTTCACGAACATTTTGTCCTTCAAACTCTCTAAGTAATGAGGGGCTTGAGAAAATATAATCGTAAAAGACGTGTGTAATTTTGTGATTTCTAACTTGATTTCTAATACATGCAGTTACTCCCTCAATTGTTGGATCTGGAATATGTTCCCAATAAAAATTTTCATTAAATTCTTCTGCAATTTCTATTGCTCTATTAACTCTTTCTTCTTCATCATTTTCATAATGATGATAAAGTATTTTTTCTTCATTCACATCTGATAAATAAGCCCAAATCATTGTTTGTATTTCATCAACACTCATTTCTGTTGTTATATATAATACTTTTTGATTAAAACCTGTTTTTATCCACTTTTTAGTTTTTTTATTATATCTGGTTGGAAAAGCTAATCCACAACCATCTGCTACAGAAAGTCTAGATTTTCCCACTCCACTTGCTCCAGATCTTAAATAAAATTTAGTTGATCTAGCTCCTCTTAATATAGTATTCAAGTATTCTCCTTGTAATGGAAAACCAACTTCAGGAGTCTTTTTTAATTGTGCTTGTAACTCTCTCATACCATCTGAAATTAATCCTCTACTTCCAGATAGTCGACCAACATAATCTGCTTCAAGTTTTGAGTAATCTTCTAAAATAATATCAAAAATATCTTTTAAAGATAATTTATCAAACTGTTCTTGCATTTTACGTTGTTTTTCAAGTGGTAAAATTTCATCAGTATAAATTTTTTTTATCGAATATCCTTTACTTTCAAGGTCGCGCAAAGCACTAAATTTTTTAATTCTATTATAATAATAATAAAAATTTTCTAACTCTGTTATTTCTTCGGCATCTTGTAAATAATTAAAACCTTCATTATCTTTAAATATTTTATGAGCAACTGGATTATGACTTAAATAGGCTTCTATATCAACTGGAGTTATTTTTTCTGCTCCATTCAAATATAAATTGTATATTGCTAAATATATTGATTTAGTAAATTTATCATCAAAATCTTCCTTATCCAATTTAATTCTATCTATCTCTGATAATAACTGTGGTTTTTTAATTAGACAACCAATTATATACATGATTGCTGATATATCATAAAGTTTTTTTACTATATATATCACTCCTCATTAAATAATTCATCCAAACTATTTGACTTTTTATTTTTTTCAACTTTAGTAGTATAAATTTTTACAGTTATTTCTTTTGCTTTATGTTCTAATCCATGTTCTCCAATCCTATTTATTTTTTGTTCTCTGGCTTTAAAATATTCTTGTGCTTCATCATAAACATATGGAATTATTCCAACTCTCTCTTCAGATTTGTTTGGACTATGTTTTTGAACTTCATAAAAGTATTTTAAAGCCTTGAGCATACCATCATAATTATAGCCATATTGTTCTTTATATTTCTTGATTAAACTATTATTTGTCGGTCCAGTAGCTTTTAATTCAAATATTTTGCAAATATATTCATCTAAAAGCATCTTTTCTTTTTTTATTGATGCACAATAAGAATGATACCATTTGCTTTTAATATACTCAGCGCCTACGTCTATGGAACGATCTATTTTTAATCCACATCCACCACATGTAACTATACTCACAACTATATTACCCCCATTTTATATTATATACTATAATTATAACATAAAATAGAATTAAAGTCAATCAATTTGATCAAGGTAGGTTGCAATTTGAGCAGTTCTACTTCTTTCTACTGTGTCTAATTTTATAGCACAAAATAAATCTGCATATTCACTATCTTTAATTTTATATAAAAGTTTTAAACCATTACTATTTTTAAATACAGATCTATCTGTTTGATGAATATCTCCATCAAAAATAATTTTAGTTCCTTCTCCTATTCTACCAATAAGAAGTTTTATATGTTCTTCGGTTAGATTTTGAGCTTCATTAACAAGTATAATTGAATTTTCAATGTTGCGGCCACGTGCAAGGGAGATAGGCATAAGATTAAGAGTACCATCACTAATTCGGCGTTCTATTTCTCCATACTCAAGAATATCAATTAATGTTCCCATAAATAAACTTTCTTTTTCTAAAAGGTTTCCTGGGATTGCAGCAACTTCACGAGTATTTGCTGTTTGTGCGTTATTTGGAACATAAATAATTTTATTAATTTTTCCTCTTTCTAGTTGTTGTAAAGCAAAATTAACTGTCAACATCGACTTTCCAACACCAAAACCGCCAGCAACAACTATAATTTTTATATCATCGTCATAAAGTGCATGTATTAAACATTTTTGTTCAACATTTCTACTTTCTATTTTTTGGTAGAAAGCATTTCTAATAATATAATCTTTTACTTTTACAAATTCATCTTCTTTTTTTATAAATTGAGTAATTGAAGGGTGTCTTTCAGATCCGTCAGTTTGAATTTGTACTTCATTTATATTTTCAAAAATTAAAAATTGATTTTGATGAAAACTGTTTGGATCAAATAATTGTAAACATTCTTCAATATTTTCTTCTGCTCCAATTTGAGTGATTATTGTTCCACTATAAATAGATTTTTCACCATTTGTATATGATTCAGATTTGACTTTATTAAATTTACATTTAAGTTCCAAAGTTAAATCATTAGTTATTAATGTATATTTTTTCTTTTTTGCACATTGAAGTAATATATCGTCTACGGTTTTTTGCCTATAATTTCCCCTTTCTATCACAATTTTATCTAGGTTTTGAGCAATTAATTTTGCTCCCTTTCTAGCTCTATAAGCCAATTCGCCGTTTTCACTTTCTTTCAATCTGTCTAATTCTTCAACGGTTTTTAAATGAACGTGGAGATTTTTAAAATGTTGAAATACGGATGGAAAACGAATGATAACATTAGTATCAATTAAATAATTTTCTGCCACTATTAATCTCCCCATATTTATAATAAAATAGGGAGTTGTTACACTCCCTACTCTATTATTCTATTCACTAATTAATTAATTCTTCCAAGTCGGATACAACTAATTCAAGTAATTCTTTTTGTTTTTCTGTTGTTTCAGAAAGTTTTATTTTCTTACCAAAATGTTTTTCTATTATGGCCATTGCTTCATCTGTCAAATCTTTTTCTGTAATTAAAAACCATAATCCTTTAGCTTTTTCTTTAATATCTTGAAAAGTCAATTTGTCTGAATTGTCAATATAATGTAAGTGTTTTTCATTAGAAAGTTTCGCACCGTGTTTGCCTTCTTCTTCAATTGAATTTGCAAGAGCTTCAACTAAATCTTCATAGCTGAATGGAATTTGATTTTTCATATATCTAAATCTACTTCCAGCTATTATACCAGGAGTTGATCTGGTATATAAAACTCTTTTACCGTTTCCATCTTCATCGTATTCAACATTAATATATCCTATTAAGTCTACGATTCTATTAACTATCTCATAAGCTCTACGCGGTATTGCAGGTCTAACAATAGTTTCATCTGCTCCTGCAGTTATTGGTTTTTCTTCAGAATGACTAATAAATATTAGCCCGTATCCAAGAAGAGTAAGTTCACGAAGAGTTTCTTCAAACTCTTTTTCACAGGCTTTATAAGCCCTCCCCCAGGCTACCTCTGATAAATCATCTACGTCTTCTTTGGCACAGATAAATTTTTCACATAACGACCAGAAAATACCAACTGTATCTAAGGTAATTGAATCATACATTTCTTTTGCAGCAGAAGTTCGCAATTGTTTTAGTACTTCTTTAAAAGTTTTCCAATTTGGAATATCTACAACTTTAATCCCTGCTATACTATTATACCCTTTTTCAGCCATCAACATTAAATTTTTGCTAAACTGTGCTGCAAATGATGTTTTCTTTTATACCCCGACTTTCGTCGTATTTAATGGGAATAGACCATGTCTTCATATATCAAGAGGATTATAAGTAAAGAAATATGAGGAATTTAATGGTTGTTTTCGATACCCAGTAAGATATCTACTCATTGTTGATTCTGCACATTTAATGTTTTTTGCTGCTTCTTTATTTGAAGAAAAAGTTTTTAATAGTTTTGTTTTTTCAGCATTATACATATAAACTGCTTTATTAGAATAATTTTCATAAGGAGTAATTTTTTCTTTATAAAAAAATCTCCACATATTTTCATATGCTTTACTTTTTCCACACTTCGCAGAATTTAAAAGAGTTGAAGGAGTTAATCCAAGTTCTTTTGCTGCTGTATAAGTGTTTATCCATTCTTTTATAAAAAAACCATTTAAATCATATTGGTATAATTTTTTACTTTCATTTAATTGTAAACCATTATCATAAGAATGTCTTATATTTTGCAATGCTGTTGACCATTCTAAATTATCAATATGATTATTTTGTTTATTTCCATCTTTATGATTTATTTGAAGAGAATTCATATTTTCAATTGGACTAAATGCTATCATAACTAATCTATGAATAGAACAAAGTTTTTGAACTTCCATTCTTAAATGAACCATTTGATAACCATTATTTGATTTATAACCAGTTAAATAACGTTTAGTTTTTTTATTAAAAATTCTTCCAAAATTAGAAACATAATAAGTTTGTGTTTCTTTCTCATCAACAATAATTTTTTTCCATATTTCTTCCATTTATAACATCTCCTTGATGTATCAATAGTATTTCGACTAATAAATAGTCTACGGGATTAAACCCTGGTCGTTGAACCTTTCCCTATTCGGGACTTGGCTGCAAATTATCCAATATATAAATTTTTTAAAACTTTCACACTTAATTTTATTTCATATTTATGTTGTAGTATTTATATCTTAAGGACTTTCTTGCAATTAACTATTTCTCGGCTCTTTTAAAACCGACTTTAGGTTGAGCATAAATTAATATATATTTATTTTTTAAATCTCTACTAATTGTTGTTGGTTCTAAATTTAAGATATCAATTCCTGCCATATGAACCTCTGTGGAAAACTAACTGGTGGATTACCAGTCAGGTTTTCCCTTGCCTTTTGCTGGCTTTGCAGGCTCCTTTTCAGCTTTTTCTTTGCCTAGGGCCGCAATCTTTAATTTACGTGCTCTGCGGGCTTCTGTAACATCTTCTTCATCATAGCCCTCAACTGGACCAGGAGATCCACCAGTTATAACAAATTCACGAACTTTTCTAGTTACAGTACTTGGTAATGCTTCGCCAAAAGTATCTTCATCATCACCATTTTTTGTTATTTCTTCAGTTACAAATTTGATAATTCCACTAGCTGTCACAGTATCATCTACTGACCAACCTTTTAGAACTGTATCAATATGTTTCTTATTTTGAACAACAAATTTTAATTCGTCAATTTCTCCATTATATTGTACAACATTACCTGTTACAATTATACGGCCAGTTTCAAATTCTTCTCCATTTTCTTTTTCAACTTCTGGATCAATAGATTTAACTATCATTTTTACTTTAAACTGTGCTTTTGGTTGACAATCAGTTTCTTTTACTCGATCAAAGAAATTTCCTCTAATACGAGTAAATGATACAAGTCTATCATCTTGTGAAATAAACATATTTTCACTAAGTTGTCCTGTACGAAGACGAATACGATCAGCTTTTGAAGGTTCTCCATCTGTTTCTGAAAGAGCTTTTGCAGAATCTACAATAGTTTTTACTCCCTTATAAGCAGAGTTAGATTTTCCTTCTTTTGTTTTTTCTTTTACATAAAAACTAACTGGAATGTGTGAAAAAAATTCTTCTCCATCAATTTTAACTGGAACTTCAATTACTAATTCACCAGCAATTGCTCCATCATCAAAGTTTCTAACAATTTTTTCATATAAAATCCCTTCAATTATTGCTTCGTTTATGCTTGGTTTTAATGCCATTTGTTTGTCCCCCTTGTTTGAAACAAAAATACTATTTTATTATTCGTCATCTTCTGTATCTTCAGCAGTAGGATCATAAACAAGTCCTGCTTCTGTAAGAACAATAAGTTTCTTTTCTTGACCATCGATAGTAATACGTTCAGCTAATCCACGTCTCTTAAGTGCAGATGTGATGATTCCATTTACTGTTCGAGGTTGGAGACCTGTGGCCTCTGCGATTTGTACATAAGTTACTTCTTTTCCGTAATTGCTCTTTAAAAAGTCAAGAACGAGTCTAGCGTTTTCGCTAAGTGGTTTTCCCATTTTGTTTGTTCCTCCGAAATTTATTTTATAGTTAATTATATTTAAGGTAGATTTCTACCTTATATATTTATTATATCATATTTTTTGGGTTAAGTCAAATATTTGATTCTAATATTTTTATAACTTTTTGACCAACACAAATACTTTTATTTCCTTGAGTTTGTCTACCTAAAAGTGGAATATCATTAATACTAATTTTTATAGAATTAGTTTCTGTTATTATTACTACTGAATTGTCTTTTTTAGTTAATATACATGCAGATGCAAGTTTATCATCTTCTTTAAGTTTTTGAATTAATACTCCTTTAGTTGCACGATTAACTTGTGAAAATTCTAAAATAGAAGTCTTTTTAATTAGTCCACTTTCAGTAATAGTACATATTTCAATAGCATCATTAACAATTGGAATTATTGTTAAAGCTTCATCATTTACCAAAGAGATTCCTTTGACCCCCATAGAAACTCTTCCAGTTTCAGATATACTCTCTTCAGAAATTTTAATAGTATAGCCTTTGCGCGATAGTACAAAAAGATTATCTTGTTTTTTAATAAATGCAATAGATGCAAGTTCATCACCTTCCTTTATTTTAATAGCGGCGATACCTATTTGTTTTTTAGTTATATATTCACTTATTTTTGTCTTTTTTAATAGTCCATTTTTAGTTAAGAAAATTATATAATCATAATTATTAATTTTTGAATATGGTAATAATGTAATAATATCTTCATTTTCTCCAAGAGAAAGTAAAGATTTAAAATGAGTTTCTTTTCCAATTTCTAAATCGTTAATATAAAGACTATAGGCTTTTCCTTGATTTGATAGAAGAATAAGATATTCTGAATTAGAACCACTTACACTTTCTTTTAAGATATCTCCTGGACGTAGTTTTATTTTAGTTCCTTTTCCTCCGCGAGATTGAATTAAATATTGATTTGCTTCAGTTGCAAGAACAGTTCCTTTTTCTGAAATATAAACAATTAATTCCTTTTTTTCTGCTGGTTCTTCTATTTCCCCTGTTGAAATATTTTTTATTTCAGTTCTGCGGGCATCCCCATAATCTTTTTTAATACGAGTAATTTCACGAATAACTTCATCATCAAATCCAGGACCTAAAATATATTCCCAAAGAATTATATTCTTTTCAATTTCTTTTTGTTCGTTTTCAAGAGTTTCTTTTTCTAAACGAGAAAGTTTACTAAGTTTCATATCAAGAATTGATTTTGCTTGTTCTTCACTAAAACTATATTTAGTAATTAATAGTTGTTTAGCAACAGTAGAATTTGCAGAGTGTTTAATATCTTGAATAATAGCATCAATTATATCTATCGCACGAAGAAACCCTATAATTATATGTAGTCGTTGTTTGGCATGAGTCAAATCCCATTCGTAACTTTTACGTATCATATTTTTTAAATGATTAAGATATGTATAAATCATATCAGACCATCCATATACACGAGGGATACGACCATCTTGAAGCATAACCATATTAATACCAAAATGACTTTTCAAAGAAGTTTCTTTATAAAGTAATGAAATAATTTTATTTATATTTGCATGTTTTGTAAGTTTAATACGAATATTAACACCCTTAAAATCAGTTCCATCAAAAAATGATTCAATTCCAGGTAGTTTAAATGCTTCTATAGCTTTTGTTAATTGTTCACAAATAGTTGTAGTAAAAACCTGATATGGTAATTCTTTTACTATAATTTCATTTAAATCTGCATCATATTCCATTTTTGCAAGTAAAGTAATTGATTTTCCTTTGCCAGTTCTTAAACTTTCTTTTACTTCAGAGATGTTACTGAGAATACCACCAGTTGCAAAGTCAGGAGTACAGAACAAATCATTGTAGGCTAAAAAAGCATTTTTGACAGCTTTAATAAGAACATCGCAAACTTCTGTAATATTAAATTGTGGGATTGAAGAAGCCAATCCGACACCAATCCCAGTATTACCATTAACCAAAGCATTAGGGAAGTAACTCGGAAGAACAGCAGGAAATCGTATGGTATTGTCATAATTATCTCTCCACTCATTAATAGTATCTTTTTTAAGAAATTTTAACATATCAGATGAAGTTTTATCTAATCTAAATTCAACATAACGATATGCACCATAATCATCTCCATTACACATTGTTCCATAATTTCCTTGAGGTTCAATTAATGGATAGCGTAATGAAAATGGTTGACTCATACGGACAAGATTGCCATAAATAGGAGCGTCACCATGAGGAGAAAGAGACATTGTAGCTGTAACAGATGCGCCACCTTTTTTCATTGGTTTATCGTGAGTAATTCCTTTATCCCACATGGCAAAAAGAATTTTTCTTGCTCCCATTTTTAAACCATCACGAGAATCAATAATAGCACGAGTTTGTGCAACATAGCCTGCATATTTTAAATAACTTTCTGATAAATAATCTTCAATATTTTGTTTTTGAATTTGCATTTAATTCTCCTTACTCTATTAATTCTGAAAAATCTAAATTTTCAAAAATATAGTTTCTGCGTGGTTCAACATCATCACTCATTAAAAGTTCAAACATGTTAGTTGCCGCAGCACCATCTTCAATTGTCATTTGTAAATATCTTCCATTTGTCATTGAAAAGATAGTGTTTCTTAAATCTTCTGATGTCATTTCACCTAACCCTTTAAATCTTGTAATTTGAATTCCTGAAGATTTTTTAAATGCTGATTGTTCTTCTTCTGTATAAGTATACCACACATCTTTTCCTTTTGTAATTTTATAAAGAGGAGGTTGTGTTGCATATACTTTTCCAGAATATAAAAGTTTTGGCATTAGTTTATAAAATAATGTTAAAAGTAAAACTGAGATAGAGAGACCATCAACATCGGCATCAGCCATAATACAAATTTTACCATATCTTAGTTTCTCAAGATTTACCTTTTCAAAAATTCCACAACCAAGTGCTTTAATAATATCAATAACTTCTTCATTTTCTAATACATCTTCTATATTATTTTTTAATGCAGAAATTATCTTACCACGGATAGGTAATCCAGCCATATATTTACTATCACGACCATTTACGACCGTTCCAATAGCTGACTTACCTTCTACAATATAGAGAATTGAATTTTCATCATGAATGGCACAGTCTTTTAATTTTGAACCTAAAACATTTTTATCTTTTTTAGAACTAGCAGTAAGTTTATCTGCATTAATAACAGCCTCCCGAGCTTTTTCTGCCGCACGATCAGCTTTTTCTTCTCTTGTTAAGAATTCATTAATTGCTTCAATATCTTGAGGATTTCTTAATGAAAAGTCTTTCCAATTTTCACTAAATACTTTATCAGCTAATCCTCGAAGTTCTGGATTACTTATTTTT
>Ga0184636_1000174_pt1 | contig 15604 bp, 13 predicted proteins | sample PLM3_60_b2_FD_133164 | JGI IMG/M metagenome (GOLD analysis project Ga0184636, IMG submission 133164) | Groundwater sediment microbial communities from an aquifer in East River, Colorado, USA - PLM4_90_b2 | ecosystem: Environmental > Terrestrial > Soil > Riparian zone | place: USA: East River... | reverse complement strand
GCACAGGCTGGTCGGGCATGTTCCCCAAAGACATCATCCTTTTAGACCTGCGGCGCCTGAACCACATCATCGAAATCAACGAGAAAAACATGTACGCCGTGGTTGAGCCTTACGTTATCTCGGCGGAACTGCAAGCCGAGTTAATGAAACGGGGCTTGAACTTCTGCATCAAAGGCGCCGGCACCAACTGCTCGGCGATGTTACGCGGACACGGCCACCTGGACCAGACGACCAGCGGCGACGACCGCAATCACCTGGCGATAGAATGGATTACCCCCGAGGGGGATATCGTACGGTCGGGCGCTTTAGGCTCTTCCGACGAATGGTTCTGCGGCGACGGGCCGGGGCCGTCCATCAGGGCTATCCTCACCAGCGCCGTGCCGCCGGGCGTAACACCGGGCGTATTCACTAAAGCGGCCATAAAACTCTATCACTGGCCAGGGCCAGCGGCTTTCCCGATACAGGGACATTCGCCGAAATACACCCTAAGCGAGATACCGCCGAATATGATGGCGCGGTATTACAGCTTCCCATCGGTGGAAAAGATGTGGAACGCCGAAATTAAGCTCGGCGAAAACGAAATCTGCTACGAGTTAATGGGTTTCAACGCCGCCATGGTTGCCTGCAATATTACGACCTGCAACGAAGAAGAAGAGGAAGTCTTCGCCAAGATGAGCAAAGAGGTGCAGGGTCCCGGTTTCTTCGTCATCATCGGCGGCAATTCCAAGGACGACTTTGAATTCAAGAAAAAGGTGCTGGAACAGATAGTCAAGGAAAACGACGGCAAATCGTTAAAGACGGTGGAAAACCCGGAGGTTGAGGGCATCCTCATGTGCCAATGCACCAGAATTTCGGCTTCCATCAGAGAGACCTTCCGCGCCGGCGGCGCCTTCAATTCCATACCCATCATGGGGCAACGCGACCTGACGATTAAGTGGGCAATCGGCGCCGGCAAAGCCAAAGAACCGCTGATTAAGAAAGGCTTAATCGTGGACGACGGTGGGGCATTCTTCGGGTGGGGCGTAGAGCAGGGGCACCTGGGCAAGACGGAAATTTTCTGCAAATTCGACCCCCAGAACGCCGAAGCCAAGAAAGCCGTAGAAGACTGGCAAAAAGAGCAAAGTCACCGGGCTTTTACCGAGCGCTACTTCGCCAGCACGATGGGTCCGCAAGATGAAATCGGACCAGCTTTAATGAATTATAATTTATGGTGGAACAAGATTGTGCACGCCCTCGACCCGAACGGCGTATCGCCGGAAGGCGGCGCGCTGGTCTAGTTAACCTGCATCGTCCGATTATTAAGGGGGGAGCAGTATCGCTTCCCCCTTTTTATTTGCTAGAATACTAATAGAGGGCTATTTATGGAACAAATAAAAATGTATGGCACGCAGTGGTGCCCCGACTGCTTAAGGGCTAAACAAATCCTTAACAAGCACAAAATAGAGTTCACCTGGATTAATATTGAAGATGACACAGAAGCCGCCGCTTATGTGGAGAAGGTGAACGGTGGATATAAGAGCGTGCCGACGATTGTCTTCCCGGACGGCTCGGTTTTGGTGGAGCCAAGCAACGCCGCGCTGGAGAAGAAGCTTAACGAGGCTGGCCTCGCGTAAAATCAGTATTTTTACTTACAGGTTATCAGGCAACAAATAGTAAAAGTACTATTGACAAGATTTGCTTTAGGTGCTAAACTATTAAGTAGCTAAAGTATAAGTATATTATTTTGACTGGAAAATCCCATTAAGTCCACTTTGGAGTACGACTATGGATAAAAACAGAGAAGAACTGCTACAAACGCTCGTCCAACACATGATGTCGGTAATGAAACACGTGCGTCACAGCGGCCCCCCACCGGAACCAATGTTAAGCCCGCCCCAAGTACACCTGCTTTTTAGCATCGGCAAGAGTAAAGAAGGTTTATCGGCAACAGATTTAGCGGAACGTTTAAGTGTTACTCCCGGGGCGATTACACAGTTCGTCGACCCTTTGGTGACGTTGGGACTTGTGGTCCGGGAGGGAGACCCTGATGATAGGCGTATTATCAGGCTGAAACTCACAGAACAAGCGAGGAACCATTTTGAAAAATTCCGGCAAGAACACATGGCATCAATGTTTAAAATATTCGAAGTGCTTACTAATGATGAACTACAACAGCTGGTAACCTTGCTGGCTAAGATGGACACTCGCCACGCAATGAAGGGTAATACTAATGTTAAAAATACTTAAACATCTCAAGCCATTTGCCTGGTCGCTGGTGGCGATTTTCGCGCTGCTGTTCGTGCAGGCAATGACTGACCTTTCGCTACCGGGGTATATGGCGGATATCATTAACATCGGCATACAGAACAACGGCATTGAAAACGCCGTCCCGCAGGCGATACGCGCCAGTGAACTCACCAAGCTGGAGCTATTTATGGACGCTGACGCGAAAGCGGAAGTCAACACTTATTATAAAAAACTCGATCAAAGCACTTTAACAGCCGACGAATACTTGGCTTATCTGGAGAAATACCCGATTCTCGCTACCGAAGCTATTTACGAACAGACCACCGACGATGGGGCGGTAATCGCCAAGCTCAACAGCACTTTCAGCAACACAATTCTAATCGTAGCAGGTTTGGAGCAGAGTGGAGCATCCATGCTCGCCAGCGCCAATATTACCTTACCGGAAGGAACCGACCCCTTCACGGTATTAGCCCAACTGCCGCCGGAGCAACTGACGGTAATACAGAACATGGCCAGTCAACGCATTGCTTCCCTGCCAAAAGATGCGATTACCAGTGTGTACGTGGTTTACATCACCAATGAATATAAAACGGTGGGGGTAGACCTCGTCAGCATACAGACGAGATACATCCTGCGGGTGGGGGGCGTGATGCTGCTGATTGCGCTATTGGGGGCAATTTGTTCGGTAGCGGTAGGGTTCCTGGCATCGCGGGTAGCATCCGGTCTGGCAAGGAATTTAAGAAAAAAGATATTCGAAAGAGTGGAGAATTTTTCCAATACCGAGCTCGACAAGTTTTCCACAGCCTCGCTCATTACCAGGTCGACCAACGATGTAACACAGGTGCAGAACCTGATGGTGATGCTCTTAAGAATTGTTTTTTACGCCCCGATGATGGGCATCGGCGGATTGATAAAAGTAATCGGTGGAGAGGCATCCATGACCTGGATTATCGCCGCAGCGATAATGGCGATGTTGACGATGATAGGCGTCCTGCTTATCGTCGCCGTTCCCAAGTTCAAGATTGTGCAAAAACTGGTTGATAAAGTCAATCTGGTAACGCGTGAAATTCTATCCGGCTTGATGGTTATCCGCGCGTTTAATACACAAAAACACGAGGAAAATAAGTTTGATGTCGCCAACCAAGAATTGACCAAGGTAAACCTGTTTATTAACCGCATCAGCGTGCTGCTGATGCCGATAATGATGCTCATCATGAACGTGGTAATGATTACCATCGTATGGGCGGGGGCTTACCAGGTGGACGCCGGCGCTATACAGGTTGGCGACATGATGGCGTTTATGCAATACACCATGCAGATAATCATGGCCTTCTTGATGGTATCCATGGTTTTCGTCATGCTGCCGCGCGCTATTGTTTCCGTCCAGCGTATTAACGAAGTGCTGGACACCGAACCGGTCATCAAAGACCCGCTAAAGCCGGTGAAATTCAATGGCGATCTTAAGGGGCAAGTGGAGTTTAAAAACGTATCATTCCGCTATCCCAACGCGGAGGATGACGTGCTGAAAAACCTCAATTTCACCATTAAGCCCGGGCATACGACCGCGATAATCGGCAGCACGGGCAGCGGCAAATCAACACTCATTAATTTAATCCCGCGCTTTTATGACGCCACCGGCGGCAGCATCTTCGTGGATGGATTAGACATACGCAAGGTAACGCAACACGACCTGCGGGAAAAAATCGGGTACGTAGCGCAAAAAACACTGCTATTTTCCGGCACGATTGCCAGTAATATCCGTTACGCTAACGAAAGCGCAACCGATAAAGACCTGGATAAATATGCCGCCACAGCCCAAGCCCTGGACTTTATTAAAGACAGCGATAAAGGATGGGACACGGGGGTGGCACAGGGCGGGGTCAACTTCTCCGGCGGGCAGAAACAGCGGCTATCCATCGCGCGGGCGCTGGCAAAAACACCGGAAGTATATATTTTCGATGACAGTTTTTCATCGCTTGATTACACCACCGACGCGGCTTTGAGAAGGGCGCTGCGCAACGAGACGAATAATGCCACCGTGCTCATCGTAACGCAGCGCATCAGCACTATTATGGGCTCCGACCAGATTATCGTGCTGGACCATGGCGAAATCGTAGGTATCGGCAAGCACAAAAAACTCATGGAGACGTGCGAGGTTTACCGCGAAATCGCTCAATCCCAGCTGACCAAGGAGGAACTATCTCAATGAAGGTTCCATATCAATTCATGATGGGCGGCGGACCGCCGCCGGGGGCGCCTCCAGGCGGACCTTTACGCGGGGGACCAGTGGGAGGCAGAGGCCCCGCGGGCGGGCATGGGCCGATGGCAATAGGGGAAAAGGCTGCAAACTTCGGCAGTACCATAAAAACCCTGATGACGTACCTTAAGCCTTATCGCCTGGCGATTATCATAACGTTATTATTCTCCATAGCGAGCACGGTTTTTGCCATTGTGGGACCAAAACTATTGGGCAACGCCGTGAACGTGATATTCACCGGCGTTATGGGGAAAATGATGGGCACGGCCGGCGCGACGATAGACTTCGCCTCGGTTGCCGGCATCTGTCTGACCTTGCTCGGCCTTTATCTTGCTGGCACATTATTCAACTACGCACAAGGCTGGGTGATGTCCGGCATCGCTATGAAGCTGACCTATCAACTGCGGAAAAAAGTCGCCGAGAAGATTAACCGCCTGCCGCTAAAATACTTCGATAAAAAGACCCACGGCGAGGTAATCAGCCTGGTCACCAACGATGTGGACGGGATTGGCAATACACTAAGTATGAACCTAAGTCAAATAGTCACCACCGTCACGTCCATCGTGGGTTTCCTGGCGATGATGTTATGGATAAGCTGGGCGATGACGCTGGTGGCGCTGATAATAATGCCCATTTCGCTGATACTGGTTCAGTTCATCGTTAAGAGGTCGCAGAAATACTTTAAAAAGAATTGGGATTACCTGGGGCACGTTAACGGACATATTGAGGAAATGTTCGGCGGGCATAACGTGATGAAGGCATATAATGGCGAGGAAAAGTCGGTAAAAAAGTTCGATGGTTTAAATAACGAACTTTATGACGCGGGGTGGAAGTCGCAGTTCCTCTCTACGGCGATGATGCCGGTAATGACCTTTGTGGGCAACCTGGGGTATATCGGGGTGGCTATCATGGGAGGGTATCTGGCGGTGAGGGGCATCATCCAGGTGGGCGACATCGTGGCTTTTGTCACCTACGTGAGGAGTTTTACACAGCAGATTACCCAAACATCAAACATCGCCAACATGCTGCAGACAACCGCCGCGGCCGCCGAACGCGTCTTTACCTTCCTCAACGAAGAAGAGGAGATGGCCGACCCGGCTGATGCGGTAAAACTGGAGAAGCTGACCGGCCACGTAACGTTCGACAAGGTGCATTTTGGATATGACCCGGAGAAAATCATCATCAACGATTTTTCCGCCGATATCAAGCCCGGACAAAAGGTGGCTATCGTCGGACCGACGGGCGCCGGCAAAACGACACTAGTAAAATTGCTGATGCGCTTTTATGACGTCAACAGCGGGGGCATTTATGTGGACGGTGTGGATATCAGGAAAATGAAGCGACAAGAGCTGCGTGATATGTTCGGAATGGTCTTGCAGGATACCTGGCTCTTCAACGGGACAATTAAGGAAAACATCAGGTACGGGAACTTCAAGGCGACGGATGACGAGGTTAAAGCCGCAGCGAAAATGGCATATGTAGACGCTTTTGTACACGCCTTGCCGCACGGCTACGACATGGAACTGAACGAGGAAACCAGCAACATCTCACAGGGCCAAAAACAGCTAATAACCATCGCGCGGGCATTCCTCATGGACCCGAAAATTTTGATACTGGATGAGGCAACCAGCTCGGTAGACACGAGGACCGAGGTGCTGATACAAAAAGCGATGCAGGAGTTGACGAAAGACCGTACGGCGTTCGTTATTGCGCACCGGTTGTCCACCATCCGCAACGCCGATATCATTTTAGTAATGCGGGACGGAGATATCGTGGAGCAGGGCACACACGAGGAACTGCTGGAGGCTAAAGGCTTCTACGCCTCGCTCTATTACAGTCAGTTTGAAGCCGCTCCGGTAGAAGGTTAAGAGAAAATAACCAAGATACAATAACTAAATAAAAACCACTTAGTCCCCCTTCGTGAAAAGGGGGACTTTTTTTGCCTGTTTTTTCACGGGAGAATGTGCGATAATAGGTTGAATATTTTCCGGAGGTATAAAATGAAAGTTTTGGCGATCGTGGGGAGTCCTCACACCAGCGGGAACACCAGCTATCTGGTAGATGAAGCGCTGAAAGAGATTAAAGCGCAGGGCATTGACACCGAGAAAATCGTGCTGGGCGAATGCGTGGTCAATCCCTGTCTGGGGCACGAAGAATGCGGCACCTTCCCGGTATGTAAAATAAAAGACGACGCACCGGGCATCATTAAAAAATTCAACGAGGCGGATGGCGTCATCCTCGCCAGCCCGGTGTATTTCTACGATGTTACTGCCCAGATGAAGGCGTTTATCGACCGCAATTTTTTCACCTTCACCCATGAAGGTAAGAGGAAAGCCAAATATGCCGGCTTGATAGCCATCGGGGGGGGAGGCGGGGCGGATGAGACTATCGCCACACTAAAGCGATTCGTCGGACTACCGGAGGAGAACTGCTTTATCGTTACGGGATATCACGGGCAGGATAAAGCGAAGGATAAACCGGGGCTGGTGAAAAATGTGCAGGAAATGGGTAAAAAGCTGGCGGCGAAGATGAAGGGGAAGTAAGAGAGAATAACCAGGATACAAGACTTGTCCTGAGCGAAGTCGAAGGATACACATATCAAATCATTTAAATGAAAGGAGTCCATCATGGCCGTTAAGAAAGAATATGCCCACTTTGTAAAACCTATGTTGATTAAAGACGCCCCCCAGGGGCTTTATCGCAAAAAGCGCATCTGGATGGAAAGTAAAGACCTGGAGGGGTTCAATGCCCATTTTTCTTTCGGTTTTATTAATGAAAAAACCGAGTTTTTCCATCCGCTGGAAGGGGCGATTGTCCACCCCTTTGACGAACTGATGGTCTTTGAAACCGCCGGCAACACCAAGAACATCCTGAACTTTGACGCCGAAATTTCCTGTGAGTTGGGCGAGGAACGGGAAGAGTATGTTTTTAAGCAACCTACCGTGGTTCTCATCCCTAAGGGAACGCCCCACGGCGCTTTTAAGGTGCGTAAACTAGGCAAACCAATCGTGCACTATTCCATCGGGCTGGGACCCGCTTACAGCGCCTCTCTGGCGAAAGTGGCGGATAAACCATCCAAAGGCGATAAATACAGCAAGTATGTTAAAAGAATGATAACCGCCGTCACCGAACCACCGCCTAACGCTGACGGGCGTATGCCGCAGGTCATCGGCAGGGACGGTATTATGCGTCCTGCCAAGGCAGGAGTGGGTCCCGGTAACGGCGACGAAATCGTCTGGCTTTACGGGCCGGACCTGGAAGGCTTTAACATCAATTTCACATGGGGACTTTACAGCCAGTGCGGCAAGTGGCACCGCGGCGGCGAATCGCACTACCATCCGGAGGCAGAAATACTCTGCTTCATCGGGCTAGACCCGGATAAACTGGATTACCTGGGCGCCGAGCTGGAGCTGGGGATGGGCAAGGACCTCGAACGCCATGTCTTTAATACTCCAACCTGTGTCATTTGCCCCGGCGGCTTCCCGCATCTGCCGTTAATCACGCGCTGGGTAGATAAACCCTACGGCTTCTTTGTGGCCTGCCTAAGCAGGGAGCATGCTTCGCCCTGGGTAGAGACTAAAGATTAATGCAGTACCGTAAATTCGGCAGGTTAGGCTGGCAGGTTTCAGCGCTGGGATTCGGACTGGAAAACCTGCCGGCAAATAAAGAAACCGCCCTAAAGATGCTCCGCTACGCCATTGACGGCGGGGTCAACTTTATAGACGCAGGGGCAGCGCCGCTTTTAAAGCGTAATGCGTCATTACTCACCAAAGCGCTGGGCGATGGCTACCGGAAAAAGGTAAAGATTGCCGCCGTTATACCATCGGCTGGAATTAACACGCCGGCGGACTTTGAACGGAAACTGGAAGACTTGGTTAAGTTGTTCAATAACGAACGCCTGGACTTTTTAGTCCTTGGGGGATTGAATCGCTTTACCTGGCCAAGACTCGAAGAATTAAGAATTACACATCTGGCGGAAAAAGCCATCGCCGATAAGAAAATCGGCTATCTCGGTTTCTTTTTCCACGACGAATACCAGTTCCTGCGGGAAATCATCGCGGGTTATGATAACTGGGCGCTTGGTCAGTTTCAATACAGTTTTATGGACGTAGACCACCACCCGGGGGTAAGCGGCTTGACCTATGCCGCCGATAAAGGGCTGGCAGTAGTCGTGGCTAAACCGCTGCTGGGGGGAAGATTGACCAGAGAAATACCGAAAAATACTGCCAAAATATGGGCGGAAGCCGAGCCTAAGCGGAGTCCGGCGGAGTGGGGCTTAAGGTGGGTATGGAATCACGGGGAGGCGGCGACGGTCGTCTGCGACATGAGCAGTCAGGAGCAGGTTAAGGAAAATATCGAACTGGCGAATAACGTTAAGGCGGGGAGCTTTACGGTGCCGGAGGAGCTGGTCATCAGCCGGGTGAGAGATGCCTATCGCGCCTTAAAGCCCATCCCTTGCACAGCCTGCCGCGGCTGTATGCCCTGTCCACAGAACATCGACGCGCCGCGCATCTTTGAGATTTATAACGACGCAATCATGTACAACGACACCGCTACCGCGCGGGAGATTTTCCGACTAGAAAGACATATTTTGGATAATTGTAATGAATGTAAAATCTGTGAAAAGCGGTGCGGCATGAGAATCCCGCTCATCGAATGGCTGAAGAAAGCTCGCGCGATGCTGGCAGAATAAAAGCAGCGCCTAAATTTTTCTGTTGGTCAATATTGATGTTATAATATTAAACGAAAAGAAGTTATTGATATCTTACTCAGCCAGAAGGAGCATTGATGGATACTGAAATTTCCGATGTCCGGAAAAACACCAAGATAGTGATTGACGGCGCTCTTTACAACGTGGTGGAAGTCGATTTCACCAAACCGGGCAAGGGCCGCTCCGTCTACAGACTAAGACTGCAGAACATGCGCGACGGCGGCGTTACCGACCGGACGTACCGTTCCGGTGAAAAGGTTGATGCCGCGTCCATGAGCACCGAAGAAGAGCAGTACCTCTACCACGAAGGCGACCAGTATATATTCATGAACTCCAAGAGCTATGAACAGCACGGCATCTCGGAAAAAACGCTCGGTATAAAAAAGAACTTCCTTAAAGAAGGGCAATCGGTTATCGTGTTGATGTTCGGGGACGAAGCTATCGATATTCAGTTGCCCATCACGATAGACCTCAAAGTAACCGATACGGAAACGGCGCTTAAGGGCGCCACTATCACGGCTCAGAACAAGATATCCGTCATCGAGACTGGCTACAAGGTCAGCACGCCTGCGTTCATCAAGGTTGGCGACGTTATAAAGATAGACACCCGCACCGGCAACTACCTGGAACGCGTTAACACCGGTAAATGATAATGCCAGAGGACGAACAAAAAAGACTAGCCCGCCGGCGACTCAACCTGGAGCGGCGGGCTTCAGTATTTAAACACATCCGCGACTTTTTTAACGAGCAGGGGTTTTTAGAAGTAGAGACCCCTATCCGTGCCCCAGCCATCGCCCCTGAACAGTTTATCGTCCCTTTTCAGAGCGAGGACTGGTACCTGGCGGCATCACCGGAACTTCATATGAAGCGCCTGCTGGCGGCGGGGTACGAAAATATCAACCAGTTCAGTCACTGTTTCCGCAAGGGGGAAAGGGGGCGGTGGCACAATCCGGAGTTTATCATGCTGGAGTGGTACCGCAAGGGCGCCGATTACCAAATAATCATTGAAGACACGGAAAAGCTGATAACAACGGTAGTGTATAAGCTGGGGTTTAAAAAATCCATAAAATATCAAGGGCAAGAAATAGATATCAGTCTTCCCTGGCCGAGGATAACCGTAAGGGACGCCTATATTAGGTTCGCCGGCTGGGACCCGATTGCTGAAAACGACGCTGAAAGATTCGATTTAGACTTCATCGAAAAAGTGCTGCCTAACTTTGCTAAAGACCGCCCGACGGTGCTTATAGACTACCCTGCGTCACAAGCCTCGCTGGCGCGGCTCAAGACGGATAATCCGAAGGTTGCCGAGCGGGCGGAGGTATTCATTGGCGGACTGGAGCTGGCTAACGCTTATAGTGAATTAGTCAACGCCAAGGAACAGGAAAAACGCTTCCGCGAGGCGATAGAGCAGATAAAAAAAGAACGCGGTCAGACGATGCCTTTGCCGGAGAAATTCCTGGAGGCGATGAAAAGCCTGCCCGAGTGCGGGGGCATTGCGCTGGGGATTGACAGACTGGTGATGCTCCTTTGCGACGCAGACAAGATAGATGACGTAATGGCTTTTACCGTTGATGAGGCATAAAAAGTAATTCGAGCTTTATTTTTCTTTTCCTCACCCCCTTACCCCCTCTCCAAACCGGTCATTTAACTCTGTTGAGAATAATTTGTTTGGAGAGGGGGATAATTATAAGAGGGGGCTGCGCCCCCCTCTTACTGGAACTCTCCCGCTTTCAACTATATTGAATAACCTATTTATTGCTATCTTCATTTTCCTGTGATATCCTTGAAATTGTCCGTAAATGTTCCGTGGGGGTAAAAAATATGTTTGAGAAAGTATTAGTCTGTCTGGATGGTTCCCCGCTGGCCGAACAGATACTGCCTTACATCGCCGGTGATCATAAAAAGTTTAAGAAGGTCGTGCTGATCAAAGTAATCAGGACTCCGGGCATAGATATACCCATCGGAGTGCCGGGCGAGACCGCCGGCAATATACAAACCGAGGGCATGCTGGAGCGCGCCAAACAAGAAATCGAGGAATCACCGGATTACCTGGAAGCCAAGGCGGAGCCTTTAAGACGTATGGGGGTGAAGGTAGAGTGCGTCGTGCTGGAAGGAACGCCCACCCAGACTATCATTGATTATGCTCATGACAACAACTTCGGACTTATCGCTATCGCCACACACGGGCATTCCGGATTCCGTCATATTACGTTGGGCAGTACCGCAGAATACATACTGAAACACTCCGGTTTGCCGATACTGATGGTGACGCCGCAGAAAAAGAGCTAGGCGCCACGGAGCTTTTGAATCATCACTTTAAGGTTTTGCCAGAGGCTGTTGGCTTTGGTCTCTTTATCTACGGAGACCATTTCTTCCCCATAGCGCACGTTTTCGTACATATTCGTCAGGCTGCCTAACGGCCTGGCGCTATCCGGCACGATATCCTCAATGCGCTGGGCGTATTCTTCAGCGGTCTCATGGCGGCGGCGGGCGATACCCGAACGCCCGGCTTCCCACTGCATATGGCGATAAATTTCCCTAATGTCCAGTTGCCCTGCATCTTCTTTGAAATTATACGATGGCGCTTTAGCCGGTTTACGCCGGCGTCCGAACGAACTAAAAAATTCTTTTAAATCATCCCTTAAACCGCGCCAGCTGAAGAGCGACTCGCGGACTTCGTCGAAATCCTCCTGAGCGTGGCGGGCGCGATAACGCGAGATGGCTCTAGTCAGGAAAAAGATAACCACGGCAATAATAATCGCCAGAGCCGTCCACCTGATGATGGAGATAACCAGCGGCGAAAGCTCTGCCACTCCGTCCTGCTGTGTATAAGGCGAGGTCATGTTAGCGGAAGTTGGGGTCTGGTCCGGCTGATCTTGAGAAAACAGTCCAAGGAGCCACTTAAAAACATATATCAAACCTGCGGCAATATAGACAATAGGCCACATGATATATTCAAGTATCTTACTCAGGAAACCGAAGACGGCTTGTGCGCCGCGGCCAATAGTATCGATAAAATCCGGCGAGAACAACAAGGCGACGCCAAAGCCGATGAGAATCATCAAGCCGATAACGCCCAACATCACCGGCAGCCAGCGCCAGACCGAAGTCAGTCCGGCTTCTTCCTTAGGCATAGCGCGGCGCATATTATAGAGATGGCTGATGGCAATAGCCAGTAAGCCGAAGAAGAAAAAGGCAATGACATTAACACCGATATCCGCCCCCGGCTTTGGAATATTGCCGGATACGGCGCTAATCTGCCACAGAATTATCAAAACGACCAGCGCCACCACACCCAGCAGGAAGGAGCGGTAGATATCGCGGAAATACGAGGTTGACTGCCCCAGCCCGATACCCCGCCACCAGAGGTAGATAATCGCCGGTATGGCTAAAACGATGGTGCTGGCATGGTCAAAAGTGTTGCCCAGCAATTGCCCGATATGGCTGAACCAGCCGGCGGAGAGGAAGGTATAACCATCGTTATATTCCACTGCCAGGACGAAGAGCATGGTAATCAGCCCGCTGCCAATGACGACAAGCTGTATCTTCCAGAGGGACCATTGCTGACGGGTAAAGATACGCGTAATCACCAGCGAGACAACGATAATGATAATTACGGAAGCCAAAGTCAACACCGGACGAGTTTCGTTAAAAAACGGCCATAGGCCAATCCAGCTTAAAAAGGGTGAGACCCAGAAAGCCTCCATAAGAATGACTGCCAGCGGGTAAAAAACCACCGCCAGCCAGTCAAAGTTTTTAAATGTCTCTATCTTCATGTTTTTCAGCATCCAGTTCATTTTTGAGGGTGATTCCTTGAATCAACTCCCATCCAGTTTTATCGGAGACGTAGTAAACCGGGAAGTGGCTGGCATTCACTTCCTCAACCTCGTTCCCAATGACGATTAAGGTAACACTCCGACCAACCCTCTTTAAATCTAATAACGTTGCCAGCAGTGTTTCGTTGGGCTGGGCGGAAACTACCACTAAAGTGCTGCCCCAGGGGAGACTGGCAGCCTCCTCACGGATATAACGGGTCATCGGCAGAGATTCCACCTGATGGAGCTGCGCCAGCGCTTCCAGCACCCGCATGAGCTGGTCAGGGTGTCGGCTGGGCGGAACCATCAGCATACCATGCGAGAAACGCGTCATCTGGTTGACGTAGAGTCCGACGCGAAAGCCGGCATTAAGGGCGTGCTGCGCCAGCGAGGCGGCGGTAATAATGCCCACCTCCTGCAGCTGGTCAACGCTGCCCCAGAGGTGTTCTTTTAGTGTGCGGACATCAAGAAAAATACTGATATCTATCGTGGTGGTCGGCTCGTAGATTTTCGTCTGTAGACGGCCGAGGCGGGCGGTGCTTTTCCAGTGGATGCGCTTCAGGGCATCGCCGGAATGATATTCCCGCACACCGGCAGTGAGTACGGGGTCTTGAAAGAGGTGGTGCCTTAAACGGATATCGCCGAAGAGCTGCTGCGAAGGTATGCCCAGCTTTTCCAGCGGCACTAAACGGGGATAAACCAGAAGATAATCCAGTTTATCAATTTCCATATCGCGCCGGAAGAATCCAAAAAGGTCGCCGCTTTGGATGCGGGTGGGGCCAAAGATAAAAGCGCCGCGGCGGGAACACTTTATAGGGAAGCGACGCTTGACGCGATTGTACATGCCGATGGGGAAGATATTGGTGAGGGTAACGCGTTCTTCATGCGACGCCGAGGTTTTCCCTTTTAATAAAGTCAGTTTTTCCGGAAGCTCATCTTCAATCTTAATCCAAGGCAGGGGGAGGGGTTTACGATTGGCAATCTCTATCTCGAAAATGACTTCTTCGCCGAAAAATATCTGGTTGTGGCTCAAGCGGCGTTTATATTCAACGCGGCGGAGGCAATACTTGTTCCAGAGACGCGAGACGCCGCCGGTAAGGATAAAGAGGAGAGCTACCAGCGCCAGCGGCACTTGATGGAGCACCAGGCTGATAATCAAGATGATGACGGCGAATAAAATCCAGTAGTCGCCCTTCATCCCTTAAGCCTCCGCGGCGCCTTCTTCTTCTACCGGTACGGCGACAGAATCGCTGATTTCTTTGAGAGTCTGTTCCGCTTTTTGTCCGCGCAGGCGGCTTTCCGACTTGGGAATGATACGGTGAATCAACACCGGGGTCATCAGGTACTTAACATCATCGGGGGTAACGTAAGCTCTGCCGCGGATAGCGGCGAGCGCCTGCACAGCGTTATAAAGCGCCAGCATAGCGCGGGGACTGGCGCCGAGTTCGACGGCGGGGTGCTGGCGCGTAGCGCGAATCAGTCGGATGATATAGTCCTCAACGTCGCGGGCAACATGCACCTCGCGGCAGGCTTTCTGCATCTTAATCAAAGCGGCGGCGGTGAGCACGGATTCCAGCTCTTCCAAGGGGTCATCGGCGCGGAAGCGGGAAAGGATAAGGCGGTCGTCCTTTTCCGATGGATAGCCTATCTGGATTTTCATTAAAAAGCGGTCGAGCTGGGCTTCGGGGAGGGGGAAAGTGCCTTCCAGCTCAATGGGGTTTTGAGTTGCCATCACTAAAAAGGGGCGGGGTAAAGGACGGGTCTCGCCCTCGGTGGTAACCTGACGCTCCTGCATAGCTTCCAGCAGGGCGCTTTGGGTGCGAGGGGTGGCGCGGTTAATTTCATCCGCTAAAACAACCTGGGACATGACGGGGCCGGGGCGGTATTCAAAATCGGCGGTTTTCTGGTTAAAGATATAAGTGCCGGTGATATCGGAAGGGAGGAGGTCGGGGGTGCACTGAATACGCCGGAAGGAGCAGCCGAGTGACTTGGCTAACGACTTAGCGAGAACAGTCTTGCCGAGGCCCGGCACGTCCTCAAGGAGAAGGTGTCCCTCGCAGAGGAGGGCGACTATCGCCAGTTCCACGACCTCGCTCTTGCCGACGATAACACGCTCGACGTTTTCCTTAACTATAGCGGCGGCTTGTTTGATTTGCTGAACCTGTTTTGCATCCATAATATATACACGCTTTCTATTGTGGAATCATTGTAACCGAGAATAATTATATCAGTTTATCTATTCTGATACTAATTATTGTGGTGTGAGGAATGTTACAGACGAAAGTGATATCATGGATTATGCTTTTGGTATGACACCGAAAATCCAGGCATAAAACGGATATTTGCGGGGAGGTGAAAGATGGCAACCGATTTTAACATTATGGTTGGCGGGGAGGCGGGGCAGGGCGTGCAGTCCGTCGGGGCAGTGCTCGCCAGGTTGCTGGCGAAAAGAGGCTTCGGCGTTTTTGCCGACCAGGATTATGAGAGCCGGGTGCGCGGGGGGCATAACTTTTTCCGCATCCGCGTTAAAGACGGGGAGGTATTAGCACTCTCGCCGCAACTGGATATTCTGATTGCTTTAAACCGGGAAACCAT
>Ga0184636_1000173_pt1 | contig 15653 bp, 12 predicted proteins | sample PLM3_60_b2_FD_133164 | JGI IMG/M metagenome (GOLD analysis project Ga0184636, IMG submission 133164) | Groundwater sediment microbial communities from an aquifer in East River, Colorado, USA - PLM4_90_b2 | ecosystem: Environmental > Terrestrial > Soil > Riparian zone | place: USA: East River... | reverse complement strand
CTTTCCTTCCATACATTCACATCAGTGATAATTTTTTCTCCTGTATCCCAATCAAAGTCTCGCTCTCCGTTCAAGGTTTTGTCTGCGGTTTCAATGTCTGCGTCATTCATAGCGAATTCTGTTCCAAGGATTGATCCCAAATGCTTTTGGGTCTGGATTCTCCGGTCAAACCGGAGAATGACTGAATAAAAAAGTCATTCAGCACTTGTCCTCGACTCCGATTTGTCATGCTCCGACCTGATCGGGGCATCCAGGGTCTGTACTCTCCACGAGTTGTAGGTCTCCTTTCAGGGAAATCCAGATCTCTGAAGATTATTAACATAAAATTATGATACCACTTTTAAAGATATAATTAAGACAATAGCTTATAACTTAAATTTTAGGTACTAATCAAAAAAAATATTCCCTGGTTTGTCAAGCTGCTAATATGGATGTGTTCCGAGTATTACCTCTTTCTTCATCTTGGTCTCGATCTTCTTTTTGAGGTCTTCGACATCAATAGGGCATTTTGCAGTCTGTGTTGCCTTCATGAGACAGGTTCCCAGATGAACAGCATCAAAATCCCTGTCATACAATTTTCCCATATCCATCATGAGAGCAATCTTTGGTATTATCACACCAGGGCAGCCGCCACAATCGTCCATGCCAACTACGTCTATCTCATAGTCTTTCCAGCGCTCATACTCGCCTGCCTTCTCAGCTATACCTTTAAAGCATTTCAGACAGCCACCTACACAACTGATACCCTTGACGTTCTTGCATGCGATGATAGCAATTCTCTTCTTTGCCATATCAACCTCCTGTTTCTTTTGATTCATTCTTCAGTAAAATCCCTCCTAACCTCCCTTTGCCAAAGGGAGGCATCTCCCTTCTTTATAAAACATACCGCTATGTTCCCCTCTTAGGAAAAGAGGGGCAAGGGGAGATTTCTTCATTAATATCAACTCGATCTTAGACCACCGACAAATGATGAATAAATTTGTATTAATGTCCGCATCCACCGCCTTGGCCGTGACCGGCACAGGTGTGCTGCAGGGTAAATTCGGGGAGATTCTGATCTTTCAGCATCTGGATGTTTTCTCTGACAGTCTGTGCCTGTGCTTGAAAAACTTTGATTCCCAGTTGATTTAACCTGCTCAAAGCACCTGCTCCTATCCCACCAACCACAATTGCATCAACCGTTTGATCATTCAATGCCTTCAGCGGATTGCACGCACCATGCGCATGATGCTGGTCACTGTTATTAATGATGGTTACATTGTTGTTCTCAGTGTCAACAGCAATGAATACAGGAGCAGAACCAAAATGTCCATACACTTTACTCTCCAAACCTTCAGCTTTTCCAACGGGAAAACATACCTTCATTACTCTTCCTCCTTCTGGTTAGTTTCTATTTTTAATGCCTTTCCTTTGACGAGACATTCGGAAACCTTTTTGTGAGCGTCATTTAAGATTCTTCCAAATGTCTGCCTCGAAATCTTCATCCTTTTAGCCGCATCTTCATGATACATTCCCTCAAAATCAGCAAGCCTGATTGCTTCAATCTCGTCTATAGAGATAGGTACCTCTTCAAGCTCAACAAGAGGGATGCCTCTCGGCTTAAAATATGTGGCATCCGGTTTACAACTTACACATCGATACTTTTTGGGTCTCGGCATAAATAAATTATAAGCATATGCTCATAACTTGTCAAATGATAATGTAACAACCTCGATAGTACGTGATTTAAAGTATGATTAAACAGGGATGCATAGTATTTGAGCGGATTATTTATTTAAAATCTTTGCTGCTTCTTTTGCAAAATATGTGAGAATCAAATCAGCGCCAGCACGCTTGATAGATGTAAGTATCTCCATCATAGCACGCTGTTCGTCGATCCAGCCGAGTTTCCCCGCTGCCTTTACAAGGGAATATTCCCCGCTGACATTATAGGCAGCAACGGGCACATCAAAAGCATCTCTGACATCGGAGATAATATCGAGATAGGAAAGTGCAGGTTTAACCATAATGATGTCTGCACCCTCTTCAATATCGAGTGCAACTTCCCTTAAAGCCTCCCTCCTGTTTGCTGGGTCCATCTGGTATGAGCGTCTGTCCCCGTATTGCGGAGTTGACTCTGCTGCCTCCCTGAAAGGACCATAAAATGCGGATGCATATTTTGCAGCATAGGACATGATGGGTATTTCCTTGAATCCTTCCCTGTCAAGGGCAAGCCTTATTGCCCTGACCCTGCCGTCCATCATATCAGAGGGTGCAACCATGTCTGCACCTGCCTTTGCATGGGAAACAGCCTCTTTAGATAGGAGTTCGAGTGTTGGGTCGTTCTGAACATCTCCATTCTTTACTATTCCGCAGTGACCATGGTTTGTATATTCACACATGCAAACATCGGTGATTATATATAGTTTTGGAACAGCATTCTTTATTGTTTTAATTGCCTTCTGGACAACTCCATGCTCATCATAAGCACTGGAGCCGACTTCATCTTTGTGTTCCGGTATTCCGAAGAGCAACACAGAAGGAATGCCGAGGGAATAAACTTCTTTGGCGCTTTTAACAACCTTGTCAACAGACTCTTGAAAGCACCCTGGCATGGATGAAATCTCTTTTTTTACACCTCTACCAAAGGTGATAAAAAGGGGATAGATGAAATCATCGGGAGAAAGAGATGTCTCTCTTACCATCCTTCTGATGGTCTCGGTTTTTCTCAGTCTCCTTGGCCTGTGAATTGGAAACATTAAAAATTATACCATATGCCTATTTAGAATATCTCTTGTTAACCTTAGAGAAGTTCCTTAAATTTTATAAGTTCAGAGAACCTGTAAAGAGTTGACATTGCCTTACTCATAGTGGGAATGCCCTTCTCTTCGAGGGCAGCTATCGGGTTAAGGCCACCTACTATCACCATCCCTGCCTTGTCCATGGCTACAGGCATCTCAAGAAGTGGCTGGTTAGGATTGCCAATGATCAAAATGCCACTGATACCCTTTTTCTCAAGTTCTTCACTCAATTGCCTTACCTTCTCCAGACTGACAATTGGAATTTCCCTGAAGCTTGCAAGAATCTTACCGTAGCGGTTTTTTACAGCACCTAAGACGTCAGTCATCCTGCTCTTTATAAATATCTCAAGAGGGTCAAGAGATGAACCCTCATAGCTGATAAGGGCTGTAAACCTCGATAGCTCAGAATTCTCTATCTGCAATACACCACCAAATCTTGATGTTACAGGTATCCCTGCCTTGAGGAATATTCCGTTTATTGTTACGCTGCACACAGTACCAAAACCTATCTGGCCATCAGGCACTATGATCTCTCCGATCTTTTCACCGCTTTGATGCATGACTACTTTGTCGCACATGATATAGGGAGACGAAAAGATAGGCCTCATTATACGCAGAGCATCTTTTAGTCTTTCCTCAGGAAAGTAGGAAACATTGAGGATTACGTTCCCCTCATTTTTCTCAAGGTCAAGATCAGTGAGGTAAGAGAGGGTTTCTATCTTACTGTTTATGAAGCCTACCTTTTCTGATACGGAAGCTTGGGCAAGCTCCTCTCTGCCTTTGTGTGTAATCTTCCTTCCTTCCTTGCCAAATACATTTGTAAAGCCACCCGCATCAAGTATCTTGAGATGATACCTGACAGTTCTCTCTGTAAGATCTATCCCGTGGAACTTCAGTTGACGTGATATTTCTCTGGAGCCGATTATTGTATCAGGTTGCTTATCGAGGACTTTTAAGATTGCAAGCATTGTTTTACTCATCTTGAAATTCCCTCAGTGGAATAATTCTAATGGCAAACATTTTTGTCTCCATAGTTTTTATGTTGGGGTCAGGAGAAGGATTTAAAAGGAGATTGATATTCTCCTCCGTATAGTTCACACTCACTATCCCTGGCGGAGAAACATCCGTCACCTTTGCCGTACCCTCCATCTCTCCCCAGCGAGAAATTATCTTCACTTTTTCACTATCTGTAATTCCGTAATCTGCAGCATCTTTAGGATTGATATGTACCAATCCTTTAGCATTAAGAATATTCAGACCCTCAACCTTCCGGGTCAAAAAACCACCAGAGTAAACATCTCTTTCTGTAATTAAGAGTAATGGATACTCAACATCAGAAACTTCCGCTGGCTGTCTGTACTGCAATGGGGTAAACTTGAACCTATCTTTCTGGATATGGGAGGAGGTGTTTTTGAATTGAGGAGTAACAGAAGCAATCTCTGACATGATCTCCTCAGAATTTTTGAAATCAAAACCATGACTGCCCAACTTTCTGGCTAAATCACAGATGATCTGCCAATCAGGCCGCGCATCAACAAGAGACTCTATCGCTCTATTGACTCTCTGAATCTCTCCTTCAGTATTTGTATACGTGCAATCTTTTTCAGCAAAGCTCACTGCGGGCAAAACGACATGGGCGAATTTGGCTGTCTCGTTGAGAAAAATATCCTGAAGGATAATAAATTCTGCAGCCTTTAATGCCTCTCTTACCCTTTGAGAAGGCATTATACTCATTGCTGGATCAGAGCCTATAATGTAGAGCACTTTGATCTTTCCCTCATGAACTGCAGACAATATTTCTGTAAGGGTTAGCCCTGGCTTATCGTTTAAACTCACTCTCCATGCGGTCTCAAATCTCTTTCTGACTTCTGGATCGGTTACCTCCTGATAACCTGGATAAAAATCAGGCAGACATCCCATATCACAAGTTCCCAGAGCATTACCCTGACCCCATAATACATGAAAACCAGATGGCCGTTTTCTCATGTTACCGGTAAGAATAGCAAGGTTTAAAAGGCCAAGCACATTGTCAGTCTTAGAAGAGTATTGAGTTATTCCAACAGACCAAATTATCTCTGCTGGTTTGCTTGTGGCATAAATCTTTGCTGCTTTTTCTACCATATCTCTCGGGACACCTGTAATGCGTTCAACCCGTCCAAGAGGAAAATCATCCAGGGAATCTTTAAACTCCTCAAATTTGTCACACCATTCTTTGATGAATGCATTATCAAATAATTCCTCTTCAACGATTACTTTGCACATACCCATGAGTAACGCTACATCGGTTCCAGGATAAGGTCTTAGCCAGATTTCAGCGAAGTGGCAGAGGTCAATCTCTTTCGGGTTTATCACGATCAGTTTTGCCCCTTTCTCGACCGCTTTCTTGACCCTTAATCCAGCCACAGGATGGGAGTTTGTAATGTTTGTACCAGTGGCCAATATGCAAGAAGCCCGCTCGATCTCATGGAAGAATCTTCCCTGCCCCGCACCAACCCCTCTATATCCCACCTTGCTAAGGTCATGACTCGTAGAGGGGGAATTGAAGGGAGGTCCGGTTGCTTCAAGCATTGCGGCTATTGTCGGGCCTTGACATAGCCGGGCAGAGTTATCAACGTGATTGCTACCCATAACCACTCTCGCAAACTTTTGCGCAATATAGTTATCCTCATTCGAACAATAAGGCGATGCAAAAAGGGCAAATTCCTCTCCTGCATAATTTCTCAGCTTGCCTGCAACATATTCGAGAGCCTCATCCCAGGAAACTTCTACAAAAGTCCCTTTACGTTTTATGAGGGGTAACTTTAATCTTTCTGGCGAGTTAACGAAACCCTGTCCGAATCTGCCTTTAACACAGAGAAGACCTTCATTGACAGGACTGTCTTTATCACCCCTGACACTGACGATAACATTATCACGAGTGCCAAGAAATATGCCACACCCTACAGCACAATGAGGGCAAATTGTTTTGACCTCCGTAGCAGGACGGCGGTAACCTTTTATCACCAGGGCACCGACAGGACATCGTACTACACATTCCCCGCAGGAGACACATCTGGATTCGGCTATAGGTTTATCTCCAAAAGTTGCAATCTTTGCGGTGTAACCCCTGCCAACGAATTCAACAGCATTAACCTTCTGAATCTCCTGACATGTCCTTACACAAACTCCACAAAGCACACACTTGTTTGGATCCCGCATAAAAAAGGGATTTGAGATATCAAGAGGCAGTTCCTCTTCTGGCAATCTCAAAAGCTGAATACGCTCTTTATCAATACGCATGAAGGCTTTGATCCTCTGCAATTCACAACGACCTGTTTTTGGACATCTCCGGCAATCCATGTGATGATTAGCAATCAGCATCTCGACAATTGGGCGACGCACATTATCCACCTTCTGACTCTTCGTCTGCACAACCATCCCTTCACTGACAAACGTTCTACAAGAGGGCACAAGTTGACCGTTTTCTATCTCAACCAGGCATAGCCTGCAATTTCCGGAAGGTTTTAAATCAGGGTGATAGCAGAGATGGGGGATATAGATATTGTTTGCTAATGCTACCTCTAAAATGGTCGCGCCTTTTTGAGCCAGAATATCCTGATCGTTAATTATTACAGGGATTTTTTCCATCATTCAACCTCTACTAATTTGTCATTGCGAGCGTAGCGAAGCAATCCTTATAGTTTCATTTCCTTTTAAGATTGCTTCGGGACTTCATCCCTCGCAATGACAACTAAGATCCTTTCATTATTGAACTGTCTCTTTAATACTACATACTCCTGCCGGGCATCTCTTTTCATTAATATGTGCTTCATATTCATGCCGAAAATAACGAAGCGTAGTTAATACAGGGTTAGGAGCAGTCTTGCCAAGTCCACAGAGAGAACCAAACTTTACAGCCTCGCTCAACTTCTGCAGGAGATCAATATCATCAGGTCTGCCATTGCCTCTGGTAATATCATCCAAAATCTGGAACATTTGTTTTGTTCCAAGCCTGCACGGAATACACTGGCCACAAGACTCCCTCTGAGTAAAGTCAAGAAAGTACCGTGCTACATCAACCATACAGGTCTCTTCATCCATCACCACCATACCACCTGAACCCATTATGGAACCTGCAAGAGCAAGAGAGTCAAAATCCACCGGCATATCAAGGAGACTTTCTGGGAGGCAACCACCAGAAGGCCCTCCGGTCTGGACTGCCTTGAAGGCTTTACCACCGGGTATCCCCCCTCCAATGTCGTAGATAATCTTTTGGAGTGTAATTCCGATAGGCACTTCTATCAGCCCGCAATTCGCTACTTTTCCTGTTAACGAAAACACAGCAGTGCCTTTACTCTTCTCGGTTCCTCTTCTTGCAAACCACTCCGCACCATTACCAATAATTAAGGGTATATTGGCGTATGTCTTCACATTATTAATCAAAGTAGGCTTGCCCCACAGCCCGCTCCTTGCAGGAAAGGGTGGTTTCATCCTCGGCATTCCCCTCCATCCCTCAATTGAGGCAATCAATGCGGTCTCTTCACCACAGACAAAAGCCCCTGCTCCCTGAAAGATTTCTATTTCAAAATCAAACTCACTATCCAGAATGCCTCTCCCCAGGAATCCATTCTTTTTTGCCTGCTCGATAGCAATCTTTAAACGTTTTACCGCTAATGGATATTCTGCCCTTACATATATAAACCCCTTCTTTGCTCCTATAGCATAGCCAGCGCATATCATGCCCTCTATGACTGAATGCGGGTTCCCTTCCATAACAGAACGATCCTGAAATGCCCCAGGGTCGCCTTCATCTGCATTACAGATTACATATTTCTCTTCACCAAGGGCCCTTCGGCATGCACCCCATTTAAGTCCTGTTGGAAAACCAGCTCCACCAAGTCCCCTGAGCCCCGAAAGTTCTACCTCAGCGATAAGTTGCTCGGAGGTCATCTCCAAAAGTGTTTTTTGGAGTGCCTGATATCCGCCTGTGGAAAGATAGTCATGAATATCTTCAGGGTCAATCCTTCCGCAGTTCCGTAAAATCGTTCGTTCCTGCTTGCTGTAAAAGGGGATATTGCGATAGGTTGGTATTGGTTTACCATTTGCAGGGTCCTTATAAAAAAGGTGATCGACCACCTTTCCTCCGGGTATAAGTGATTGAACAATCTCAACTACATTATCCATTTTAACTTTCGTATAAAAAATACCATCTGGTTCAACAACAGCAAGGGGCCCCTGCTGGCAGAAGCCATGACAACCCGTGCGTTTAACATCGATGTCATCATCAGAGCCTAATTTTTCGATCTCATTTTTTAACTGGGAGTAGACCTGTTCTGCCCCTCCAGAAATACAGCCTGTACCCTGACAAACAAGGAGCGTGCATCGCTTATCCGACATCCTGAACCCCTTCATCCCTGTGGAGAAAAATTTCCTCTGCCTTTTCTGTTGTCATCTCACCAGATACATCCTTGTTAACTCGTATGCATGGAGCAAGAGCACAACAACCAATACAAGCTACAGTTTCGAGGGTGTACTCCAGATCATCCGAGGTTTCCCCCTCCTTTAAGTGAATTGTTTTTTCTATTGTATTTAGAATTCGGGGTGCACCCCTGATATGACATGCAGTACCTCTGCAAACAGCAACCCGTCTTCTCCCCAATGGTAATAATCTAAACTGTTCGTAGAAAGAGGCAACAGCAAACACATGGCTTTCTGGAACACCAATGAATCTTGCAATATCAAGCATTGCCTTTTCAGGCAGGTAACCCAAACTTTCCTGAACCTCCTGCAAGATAGGAACAAGCTCACCCCTGTTGCCTCTATAGTGCACAAGAATATCTCGTAATATTCTTTCTTCCATTAACGTCTACCAAAATCCTCCAGAATCCATACCCTCTTTTGCCTGAGGTTCTTATCAAAACTCAAGATAGAACACATGGCACGGCAGATTCCACATCTATTGCACTTGTCTGTATCAGCATATACGTTATTATCCTTTTCTGATATGCTTATCGCTCCTGCTGGACAGCTGACCATGCAGAAAGGCGAAGCACAGAATTTATAGCATATTAAATTTTGCATTTCTTCCTCCTTTTTTAAATGATTACAGCGATTTCAGAAGACGATTACAGAGATTATTCTCTATCGCTGTAATCATATTTCTTATCTGTGTAATCATTTTTTGCTTATCCTAAGATTTTTTCTGCTTCTTTTATATCTACATCCATAAGATACGGGATCCCTGAGACATCAGTTGCCTCTCTGGTAAGAGACATTAAATCATCTCTTTCTATATACTTAAGAGCAAATTTACGTGTCCCCGCCATGAACTGCCTCAGTCCTACCGCAAGTCTGTCGTAATAGGTGCATATTCCGATTGCTGCCGGTGGTATCTTCTTAAAATCTTTTCCATATTTCTCCTTGAGCTGTGCAGCACCGTTAAATGTACGGAGAAGGGCATCTTCATATTCCTTCCCTTTTCCGTAAGTATCTTCAATCAGTTTCCCCTGTGTCTTTCCAACCATGCCCGCAGTAAGGGTAGAACGTCCCATACATATTGCCTTGACAAAAGGTGCTCCCAATGCAATTGCCTTGAAAATCTGATCCTCAAGTACAATACCGCCAGCTATAGCAACGGAAGGGATAAATTCACCTTTTTCTTGAAGCCTCTTTAGATAGTTGTAAAGAAGGCACTCAAGATAGACAGTGGGTATCCCCCACTCATTCATCATCCGCCATGGGCTCATACCAGTTCCGCCACCTGCACCGTCAACAGTAAGAAGGTCTATCTTTGCTTTTGATGAGAATTTCACTGCACGGGCCAAATCAACTGGTCGATATGCACCAGTTTTAAGGGTAACGTACTTGGCTCCTATTTTTCTCACTCTCTCGACCTCTTTTATGAATGCTTCCTCATCTACCATTCCGAGACGGGAATGCCTCTCAAATTCTGTTATACCTCCGAGTTTATGTGCTTCTTGTACTAAGGGGTTCTCAGGATCAGGTTGCACTATGTATCCTCTTTGTTTGAGCTGCAATGCCCTCTCAATAGTCGGTAACTTTACTTCACCGCCAATGCATTTTGCTCCTTGTCCCCATTTGAGCTCAATGCCCTCAACACCGAGCTTCTCCACAGCATATTCAGCAACACCGAGTCTCGTATCCTCTACATTCAACTGGACAAGCATTGTTCCGTATCCGTCATACCAGTCTTTGTATGTCTTAACCCTTCTTGCAAGCTCGGGTGAATTGACAATTTTCCCGTTCTTGATTTCAGCCTGCGGGTCCATTCCACAGACATTCTCTCCGCAGACAAGTATAGAACCACTGATGGCTGCTCCTATAGCAGTACCTTCCCAGTTCACCCTTGCTATTTCTGTTGAACCAAGGGCGCCAGTAAAGAAAGGGAACCTCATCGGAATTTTTGTTCCGTTGCCGGTTACCTCTGTTTCTAATCTTACAGCGGGAAAAGTTGCTTTATCAGGGTCAGCGTCACAACCAATAGCACCAACACATGTGCCATGAATATTAAAGTGTGAAAAATCTACGGGATAATCTTTTTCCGAACCTGAGATAACTTTCCCAAACGGTTGAGGGTAAATGACCTCTCTTCCCCTCAGGGCTGACCTTCCAACCTCACAATATCCGGGACAACCATCAACACAGTTGACGCACAACCCGGACATAGGCGAAGGCGCCACTCTTGTAGTTGTCACAGTTGCTGCGCTCGCATTCGGCTTACTTAGGCTCATTGTTCTCCTCCTTCAGAATTTCGGTTTTAATCTTCTTTTCCTCAGTCCGCTAAAATAAGTTCCTTGTTCAGTGTTTGTTAATTATCTGTCTCGGAATTAAGTATTTCTAAGGTAACAGCCCAAAAAAACTCCTCTATTCTATGCTCATAGAAATACAATGACAGATTTTCATTATCTTCAGACTATTACACAACCACCTCCTTTCATTTTGATTTATCTGAACTTAAGTATTTCTTAAGTTCAATCCAAAATTTTTTTAACCTGATATTTTCAAAGACATACTATGAGCAGTTCTGCTTTTTCATCACCTTCATTTTCCCATACTAATGGGTGTTCTTCTTTGAAATAAACAGAATCTCCTTCATTCAATATTGATTCCTTGCCCTTTCTAACAAGAGCGACACTTCCCTTAAGTACATAGATGAGTTCCTTTCCTTGTTGAACAAGAAAATCCTTTTTAACCCTTGTGTGAGGTTCTATAATGGCAATATTGCTAGAGTGTTTACCGTTCTTAATAATATTGAAAATTCTGAAACCACTTTCCTCTGAAAGAAGATTGGAAGAAATCTTTTCTTTTCTTATAAGCCAGCTTTCATCATTTGCAATGCTGTCCTCCCACAAGACGGACGGGTTCACTCCAAGGGCATTGCATATCTGAAGAAAAGAAGGTAGAGAGGGAATAATCTGGTTGTGTTCTAATTGTGAAATGAAGCTTGGCGTAAGGTCAACCTTCTCTGCGAGTTCCTTCTGACTTATACCTAATTTTGTCCGCACCTCCTTTAGCTTTGTCCCAATGTCAAGGGTTGTTTCTTTTCTTATTGGTTTGATCGAGATTTTTTTGCCATCTATCTCATATTGATGTGGTTTGAATGCCTCTCTGTTGCTACGTCCATCAAGCTTCAAGGCCTTTATGTAGAGCTTATCTTTTCGTTTATAGAGCTCTAAAACAACCTGTGTGATATGCCCCAGATTAGCTTTAAACGTATGACTATGTGCTTCTTTCTCGAGTATCCAATATGCAACAGTTCCAAGATCATAAAGACGCGGACACATATAGGTAAAAAATTTATATGTGTGGCTCTCGTCTCCCCAGAGGTCCTGCATGCCTGTAAGACTATCAAAAATGTATTTCGATGCAGGAAATCTGTCCTCTAAGGAATTCAATACATTCGTAAAGTGTGCTATATCGCTGGGCTTATCAACCTTAATCACACGAGAATCAGGGTGATGATCATAGAACTTAAGAAATGCTCTGTCATTTTTACCTTTTCCAGAGGTAAAGCAATCAAGCAATATGAATCCGTCTTGCTTTATGAGTTCACTTAACTTTTGGTAAATACTCTGTGGTGATTTATTGAAACTTACATATATGACATTCTGATTGTCAGCAAGGGATTGTTTTATAAAATTATGCACAAATGTTTCGTAGGAGGTGCCTGCCTCAACCTCCCAGACAATATTGTCACCGGCATAGAGTGAGTCTATGAGACTATCGAGAACAATTATTCCTGATGATATCTTGCCCATCGTAGGAAAACGGTTACCTATTACAATAATTTTATAAATTAAAAAAATATTTTTCAAGTGAATTATGAAATTGCAAGCATCCTTAATTACTAAGGAGTTCATAAGTAAGACCACATTCTTGTCATTCCCCGCTTTGACCGGGGAATCCAGAAGACGCTGGATGCCCGATTAAGAACTTCGAGCATGACTTACAAAGATGTTGCATGTGACTTTACTAATGACCGCATTAGTACTTATGCAAGCTTGTTATATTAGGCAAAAGCAGATAACCAAAAAAATATTAAAAAAAACTTTACCTCGAAAAAATTTTATGTTATTATTAAAACCCCTAATAAATAGGGTCCTGTTTTTACCTTTCTTATTTAATTAAGGGGAAAAAGGAATACAAATCTTATGTTAATTATCGGTGAAAAGCTTAGTATCATAGCCAAAAAAGTCCGAGAGGCTATGCTGAAGAAAGACAAAGGTCCCATCCAGGAGATTGCAATTGCTCAGTGGAAAGCGGGTGCAGGGATGATAGATGCAAATATTGGCCCTGCAGAAGATGAAGGAGAATCATTGATGGAATGGATGGTCACCACAATACAAGAAGTTGTCCCTCTCCCTATATGTCTCGATACAACAAATTCAAAGGCCATAGAGGCCGGACTCAAGATTCACAATAGTGAATGGGGAAGACCCCTTATCAACTCCACATCCAATGATCCTGAAAGATTCCCAATTCTCGAACTCGCTGTAAAGTATAACTCACAGATAATCGGGCTGACAGTTGGCAAAGGTGGCCTCCCTGCTGATGCTGAAGAGAGAGCCGCAATAGCCGCAGAGATTATGGCAAGGGCCATGGAATACGGAGCTCCCCTTGAAGATTTATACCTTGACCCCTTGGTGCTCCAGATAGCAACCTCCCAGGACCATGCATTCAAGGTGATTAAAGCAATAAGGATGTTCCAGGAGTTAAACGATCCACCGATGAAGACAGTTGTTGGTCTTAGCAATATATCTAATGGCTGTCCAAAGCATACAAGACCTATACTGAACAGTTATTTTCTATCTCTATTAATGTATGAGGGGCTTACCGCAGCCATTGCAGATGCACATGAGATAGCACCTACTGTAAAAACTATAGATGTAATATTGGGCAAGACTCTTTATGCACATTCGTACCTTGAAATGTGACAATTGAAAAGGGCATAGAGCAAAGAGCTAAGAGCAAAGAAAATAAGACACCGTTCAATATGTTTTTAACTCTATGCTAATTGCTCTCTGCTCTTTGCTAACACAGAGGAGGGAACATGGCCTTTACACCACCAACAGAAAGCTACATAGGAAAAGTCTGCTCGCTGACTATCGGAGTAAATGATACGGCAACTACTTTTGGGGGAGAAAATGTTCTCCCTTTCCACGGCTTTGATGGTTCAACACCTAACAGACCTCTTATTGCATATGAAATCCAGGACATTCCTCCCTCAGAATGGCCTGAACAAGTCCGCAAGCCATTTGATGGTGTCTCTAACGATCCTGTATCATGGGCAAAGTTTTGTCAGGATGTGCTTAAGGCAAAAGCCATAGCACTCAGACTTGCAGGAACACATCCTGACGGAGAGAACCGTTCGCCTGAAGATGCTGCAAAGACTGTCAGAGACGTTCTTTCAGCCATAAATATTCCTCTTATTATTCTTGGAAGTAACCATGCTGAAAAAGATGCTTCTGTTCTGGTTGCTGCAGCAGAGGCTGCAAAGGATAAGAACTGTATTATCGGAAAGGCACAGGAAGCTAATTATAAGACTATTGTTGCTGCAGCAATGGCACACAACCATAAATTAATCGCACTGTCAGAGCTTGATATAAATCTATCAAAACAGCTCAACATCCTGATTATCCAGATGGGCCTTGAAAGGGAAAGGATAATTACAGACCCGATGTGTTCAGCCCTCGGATATGGTCTTGAATATACGTATTCTGTCATGGAGAGGATAAGACTTGCCGCCCTTACCCAGAATGATACAACGATGCAACCACCCATGTTAGGCGACATAGGAATGTATGTCTGGAAGGTGAAAGAAACTCAAGCCTCTGAAGCTGATATCCCCCAGTGGGGATCTATAGAAGAGAGAGGAATTGTATGGGAGGCTATTACTGCTACTGCTCTTATCTTAGCTGGTGCTGAGCTTCTTATCATGAGACACCCCAAGGCAGTGGAAGCAGTGGAAAAGGTAGTTGAGGAACTTATCTGAGTTTACTTGGTTTACATTGTTTACTCAGTTTATTGGGTTATTCAATTAACAAAGTAAACTCAAGAAACTTTACAAACTCAATAACGGAGACTGAAGATGGCTTTAACAGGAGTTGAGATATTTAAACTTCTTCCTAAGACAAACTGCAAGAAGTGCGGTTTCCCTACTTGTCTTGCCTTTGCAATGAAACTTGCCCAGAGACAGGCTTCTTTGGATTTATGTCCTGATGTCTCTGAAGAGGCCAGGCAGAAACTCGGTGAGGCATCTGCTCCTCCGGTAAGACCTATCACATTCGGTACAGGTGATAAGGCAGTAAAGATGGGTGAGGAGACTGTGCTTTTCAGGCACGACAAAAGGTTTGTTAATCCCTGCGCCTTTGCTTTAGAGATAAAAGATACTGGTGATGATATTAATAGCAGGATTGAGGAAGTAATGAATTCAGAAATAGAGAGGGTTGGTCAAAAACTGAGGGTTGATGCAATCGCTCTCATGAATGATTCCAACGATGCAGGCAAGTTTGAGACCGCTGCTAAGATTATTGCACAAAAGGCACCTGATGTCCCTGTCATAATATGTTCAGGAAACCCCTTAGCTGCTGAGGCAGCAGTAAAACTCCTTGCAGACAAGAAACCAATTATCTATGGCGCAAACTTAGAAAATGCAGAAACTATGGCAAATGTTGCCAAGACATACAAGACAACGCTCGGTATTACGGCAAATAATATTGATGAGCTGTCTTCTCTTACAGAAAAGATTAAATCCTTTGGTGTTCAGGACATGGTAATAGATTCAGGTGCCAGGAAGGCAAAAGAAATTCTTCAGGACAATACATTCATAAGAAGGGCTGCTGTCAAAAAGAACTTTAAACCTCTCGGATACCCTGTCATAACTTTTGCACAACGAGAAGATAGCCTTATGGAGGCACTCTTAGGAACAATAGGTGTTGCGAAATATTCCTCCATCATTGTCTTGAGCAGTATCGAAAAATGGAAGAACCTTGCCCTCTTTACATTGAGGCAGAACCTCTATACAGATCCTCAGGTTCCGATGCAAGTGGAACAAAAGATTTATAAAATCGGAGAACCCTCCCCTACCTCACCTCTGCTAATTACAACAAACTTCTCACTCACTTACTTTATTGTCTCTGGAGAAGTAGAAAATAGCAAAGTCCCAAGTTATCTCGCTGTCATGGATAGTGAGGGCCTTTCGGTTCTTACAGCATGGGCAGCAGGGAAATTTACAGCAGCAAAAATTGCACAGTTCATAAAAGACAGCGGGGTAGAAAATACAGTCAGTCACAGGGAGCTTATTATTCCGGGTTATGTTGCAATACTCAGCGGATCAATCGAAGATAAGCTTGAGGGCTGGAAAGTAACGGTTGG
>Ga0184636_1000172_pt1 | contig 15675 bp, 8 predicted proteins | sample PLM3_60_b2_FD_133164 | JGI IMG/M metagenome (GOLD analysis project Ga0184636, IMG submission 133164) | Groundwater sediment microbial communities from an aquifer in East River, Colorado, USA - PLM4_90_b2 | ecosystem: Environmental > Terrestrial > Soil > Riparian zone | place: USA: East River... | reverse complement strand
TCTTTTTCATGATCCAGTTGAACGATCAGGGGCCATGGCGGACATTCGGGTAATCGCGGCGGTGGAATTTCCATGGTTATTGGCAGATCCCCGAATAAAGTATTTGTAGCTGTCGCATTTTGAGTTTGTATGATCTGCCCGTATTTAATAATGCGTTCCAAACCATTGATCGTTTCTTCGGGTGGCACAAAAAAATATTGTGCACGATGGTATTCAGGAAAACACTCAAATCCGCCGGCATAGGCTAAGCTCTCCAGTGTCTTTTTATTTACGGTTCGTTGATTGATGCGTTTGATAAAATCAAAAATGTTTTTGAAAGGGCCATTTTTCTTTCTTTCTTCAATAATGCTTTCTACAGCAGCTTCGCCCACACCTTTTAATCCTCCCAAACCAAAACGAATTTCTCCTGCTTTGTTTACTGCAAATCCTTTTAATGATTCATTGATATCAGGTCCCAACACTTTTATACCCATCCGTTTGCACTCTTCCATAAAGAAGGTGATCTTATCAATGCTGCCTGCATGATTTAAAACAGCCGCCATATAATCGGCAGGGTAGTGCGATTTTAAATAAGCAGTTTGATAGGCAACATAAGCGTAACAAGTGGAATGAGATTTATTGAATGCGTATTGAGCAAAGGCCTCCCAGTCCGTCCATATCTTTTCTAATCGTTCCCGCGGGTATAAATTTTTTGTAGCCCCCTGGATAAAACTATCTTTCATTTTATCAAGGGTCTTCCGGTCTTTTTTTCCCATCGCTTTTCTCAACACATCGGCTTCTCCTTTTGTAAATCCTGCGAGTTTCTGGCTCAACAACATCACCTGTTCCTGGTAAACTGTGATGCCATAAGTGTCTTTTAAAATTTCGGTCATCTCGGGCAGATCGTAACTGATGGTCTCACGGCCATGTTTTCTGTCAATATAATTAGGAATGTATGCCATGGGGCCCGGACGATACAGGGCGTTCATCGCGATGAGATCATTAAACACATCGGGCTTTAATTCCCGCAGGTATTTTTGCATACCGGGGCTTTCAAACTGGAAGGTGCCGATCGTATCTCCCCGCTGATAGAGATGGAAGGTTTTTTCATCATCAAGAGGAATCGCATCAAGATCGATAAGCACACCATGATTTTCTTTGATAAGTTCGAGCGCATCTTTGAGGATGGTCAATGTTTTTAATCCAAGAAAATCCATCTTAAGCACGCCGGCATCTTCAATGATACTTCCTTCAATTTGCGTTAGCCAGAGATCAGAATCTTTCGCTGTTGCCACAGGAATTAATTCGGTAAGATCTGTTGGTGCAATGATAATACCTGCGGCATGTATCCCTGTGTTACGAACAGAACCTTCAAGGCGTTCCGCTTCATGCAGCACCCTGCCTTCCATGGTCTTGCTATTATATATCTCGCGGAGTTTTTTTACATTTTCAAGATCATCCGCGCCAAGGCCTTCTTTTTCTATTAATGATTTTTCACCGTCTTTTGGACTTAGCGGTGCCTGCAATAATCTTCGCAATTCAATACCCGGCCTTTCGGGAACTAATTTAGCCAGTGCATTTGATTCCGATAACGGAAGGTCCATCACTCTGGCTACATCTTTGATACTCATTTTGGCAGCCATGGTACCATAGGTAATGATCTGCGCTACCTGGTTTTTTCCATATTTTGAAATGACGTAATCAATTACTTTTTGCCTGCCCACATCATCAAAATCCGTATCGATATCAGGCATTGATTTGCGATCAGGATTTAAAAATCGCTCAAACAGCAAATTGTATTTAATCGGATCGATATTGGTAATGCCGATACAGTAAGCTACTACAGAACCAGCGGCTGAACCACGCCCCGGTCCTACAAACACGCCGATATCACGACCGGCCCTGATAAAATCGCTCACAATTAAAAAATATCCGGCGAAACCCATTGTTTTCACAGTGAACAATTCAAAGTCGATGCGTTCACGCAATTCTTCGGTTATTTCACTATAGCGTTTTTTAGCTCCTTCGTAAGTAATATGTTTAAGGTACTCCCATTGATTGAAATTATTGTCTTCGTGCACCTGGAACTCTTTCGGAATCGGAAAAGCCGGAAGAAGAATATCTCTTTTCAAATTCAGCAACTGCACCTTATCAACTATCTCATTTGTATTATCGATGGCATGCGGAAGGTCTTCGAAATTTTTGCTCATTTCCGCAGTCGTCTTAAAATAAAACTGATCATTGGGAAATGCAAAACGTTTATTTTTTACCTGCACATCATCATCTGCAAATTCTCTCAGTGCCGGAGTGGCCAATTTTTCTCCGGTGTTGATGCAAAGCAAAATATCATGGGCATTGAAATCAGACTGATCAACATAGTGTGAATCATTACTGGCAATGATCTTTACATTATATTTCGTGGCAAATCTGACCAGCACTTCATTCACTTTATTTTGCTCTGCCAGCCCATGTCTTTGCAATTCGATATAATAATCTTCTCCGAAAAGATCGAACCACCATTTGAATTCCTTTTCCGCTTCTGCTTCACCTTTTTTTAAAATGGCTTGCGGAACCATGGCGCCAAGGCAACAGGTGGTCGCAATCAGACCTTCATGATATTTTAAAACAAGTTCTTTATCAATGCGCGGGTATTTACTATACATGCCTTCGATAAAGCCAAGCGAAGTAAGCTTTACAAGATTTCGATAACCCTGTTCATTTTTTGCAAGCAATATCTGATGATGCCGTGGATCTTTTTCTTCTTTTGAAAATGTTTTACGATGACGATCGGCCGTGATATAAAATTCACAACCAACAACCGGTTTAACTTTTATATTTCCATTTTCATCTTTGTGCTTATGTGCTTCTGCAACGAATTCAAAAACACCAAACATATTGCCATGGTCGCTGATGGCTAATGCAGGCATTCCATCTGCGATCGCTTTTTTGTAAAGATTTTGAATCGAGGCCGCCCCGTCTAAAAGCGAGAATTGTGTATGTACGTGTAAATGTGAAAATTTCATTTTTAATGTGCTAATTGTTTTCTGCCCGTAGCTCAGGATCCGGAGCTTTCCTCAATCCACAATGTTAAAAAAATAAACCTGATCAGCCATTAAATGATATGAACAGTTTGTTCTCAGGCTGTTTGAAAATTTCTCTTGATTTCAATCATTTAAATAAGACAATTTTTATCGGCAAATTTCGTTTACCAAAAGGCTCAGTTTAGAGAAAACATTTATACATTTGCGACCCGGTCCCGCTCCCTGTAAGAACTATCCTGAAAAAACCATCATGGTAAGAAAATTAATACCTGCAATAGCGATCATTATTTCGTTGGCCAGTTGTGCCAGCCTGAAACCGATCGCATTTACAAATAATAAACAAGCTCCCGCACTGGTTGGTTCAAATAACAGAGAAGTAAAATTCCTGGATAACATTTCAGACGCCAATGAACCTGAAAATGTTTCGAAAGAAATTAAAACAGCAAAAAAAGAAACAAATTCATCACCCGGTATTAGCCCTGCTTTTAAATCGGCGGGGGTTGAAAAAGCTTCTTCAGTTCAATTTAAATACGCCCTGTTATTAAATACAAATGTAGAGCAGGTCCAGAATATCCCGCTTTACCAGAATATTGACGAATGGTACGGCACCCGCTACAAACTTGGAGGAAGTACAAAGAATGGAATTGATTGTTCTGCCTTTGTGCAAACCATTTTTATTTCTGCGTTCGGTGTAACACTTCCGCGTACAGCAAAAGAACAGTATAAGGCAAGCAGGAAAATTTCACGGACAGAATTGCAGGAAGGCGATCTTTTATTTTTTAATACCCGGGGTGACATATCCCATGTTGGTATTTATCTTCAGAACAATAAATTTGTTCATGCTTCAGTTTCCGGTGGGGTAACCATCACTGATATGTTTGAACCTTATTATGTAAAACATTTTATCAGCGCCGGAAGAGTTAACAGGACTGATAACGCTGTCCTTAAGCCTTGATCCCTATTCTTTTTTTAATTGTATTCCACACCGGTATTACATCAGGTGAAAGCCTGAGATAAATTACGCCGGTTCCATAAAGAATACAAAAAACGACGCTTCGTAAAACAAGTCCTGCAAATCCATGAATAGTTGAAAAGCTGAAATAACAAACAGCAAAGCAGGCAACTGCCAGTAAAACAGTGTAGACAGACTGGATAGTGAAAGGGAAGAGCCTGAATTTTTTCCATAGAAAAACAATTCTGATAAGATTATAGATACTGATCGAGACCAGGTTGGCGATACCGGGGCCGATAATATCATATCGCTTTGTCAAAATATAATTCAACGGAAGCATCAGCGATAATAAAATAATGCCACTCACCATTTCAAAACGCCAATAGGTTGATGTGGCGATGATCTGAGAATTTACACCTGTGCCCATATCGATAATTCTTGTCAGGCCCAGGAGAAGAAAAACGTAATAAGCGTTCAGGTAGGTTTCTTTTAAATGAAATGTATTCACGGCATCAATAAAATTCAGCCAGATCAATAGAAATAAACCGGCGGAAAAGATAAGCTGGTTAATCGACGATCGCTGATAAATACGCTGAATAAGAGCCCTGTTTTTATCCTTCCATGCTTTTGATAAATGTGCAACAGAAGCGGCTATAATTCCACGCTGCGGAGCCTGGATAAGGTTTGCGATATTTTGAGCCAGGGAATAAACGGCTAATTTACTTAAGGCATCAACCAGCACCGCACTGATGACCACCGAATCAAAAACCTGGGAAACAGTAAAAATCAGCGAGCCGGTATAAACAAATGTTATAAGACGCAGTATGCTTTTTGAAAATCTTTTTGTGACCTTGCTTGTACTGAATGTGAAATGGATCTTTTTTGTAAAGACAAGGTATAAAAGCAGTATCAGTGCAATGAAAGGAAAACTGAATGCAAAAAGCTTTATAAACAGGCCATAGTTGCTGATAATGCCCGCAGCAAACAGAACAATGAGCAGGGTTGTAAACAATCGCCATTGAACCTCTTTCAGATAGTTTGTAAAAACTGATTTATGCAGTTGCCAGGCATAGGCTTCTAATACAGTATAAACCATGAGCCCAAAACCAAGAGGAAATATCCAGTTGTAATAGGTTACTATGTCGTGTGCATGTTCACTGAATTTTCTTATTACTAGCCCTTTGAAAACAATACCGGCAATAACAATAAATACAAAACCGATCGTACTTATCACCAGTGCTCTTGTAATAAGATCATTCTTTTTTGGAGGAAGGTGTTCATTATAATAAGGAAAAAATTTGTAGATATAGGAGGGCATGGCAAGATTGGCAACCGCCATCATGATGGTAGCAATAGCTATGAATGCATTATACAATCCGTATTGCTCATCGGTAAACAGTCCCTGCTTTGTAAAAAGATAGGTATTCAATAAGCCGACAGCAAAGCCAATATAGATAACACCAGAAGAAATAATACTTTGCCGGCGGATGGTGCTCATGCAGTAAAAATAGTCAATAGTCGATAGTCAATAGTCATTGGCTCATTGAAGTTTTTTTACAGTGACATAGAAATTCTTGTCAACCTGCAGGTTGTTTTTCATATCTGCTGTCACCGTAGTTTTTTTCCACTCCGTTGCCGGGTTCAACCATTCGTTTGAATCAGCAAGACGCACGGGCATATTAAAGCCTTCTATGCAATTTGTCCAGTGGTAAGAAAGTTTATTGTCTTCAATTTTATATTCAAGCACAGGGATTTTTGTGGTGAGCAGGTATTGATCAAAGACTTTGGAAAGGTCTTTCCCCGATTTTCCGCTGATATAGTTTTCAATATCTTTTGAGTCAACCGTTTTATGATAAAATGTTTCCGTCATTCCTCTTAAAATTTTTCTGAACAAAGAATCATTATCAATGATCTGCCGGATGGTATGCATAAGATTATTGCCCTTGTTATACATATCTCCGCTACCTTCCTGGTTTACGCCATAATGTCCAATCACCGGTATGTCATTGCTGATTCCCCTTCTTAGTGCCTGGGTATAAGCATTTCCGGCTTCCTTACCATATTTACACTCTACAAATAGTGTTTCAGAATAGTCAGTGATTCCTTCGTGCACCCACATATCTGCAATATCATTGGTAGTGATATTATTGGCAAACCACTCATGACCACTTTCATGCACAATAATATAATCCCAATTTTTACCCCAGCCCGAACCAGACAGATCTCTTCCCCGGTAACCATTCATAAATCCGTTTCCATACGCTACGGCACTTTGATGTTCCATTCCCAAATGAGGGGCTTCCACTAATTTATAACCGTCTTCATAAAAAGGATAGGGGCCCATCCAGTACTCAAAACATTTCAGCATATCCTTTACCTGGGTAAACTGCTGTTTTGCTTTGTCAAGATTATAATCCAGTACCCAGTAATCGCAATCTAATTTGCCTTTTTCACCGTTATAATCTTCATGCCAGGTTACATAGTTGCCGATGTACGGAATGATGTTGTAATTGTTGATCGGGCTTTTTACTTCCCATGTCCAGGTAGTTGTTCCGTTATGGTTTGATTTTTTTTCTTTTAACCTTCCATTGCCAACGGCAACCAATGAATCATCAACTGTTATGCTGAGAGTAGCTCCGTTATCCGGCTCATCACTTTGATGATCCTTGCAGGGATACCATACGCTGGCTCCAAGTCCCTGGCAGGCCACAGTCATCCACGGCCTTTTTCTTGCATCTGTTGCAAATATCCATCCTCCATCCCAGGGCGGAAATTTTGCGATATGTGGATTACCATGATAGGCTAACCCAATGCTGTGAACAGAATTTTTTGCGGCTTTTGGTAACGGAATGTGCCAGACGTTTCCCTCGTTATAATAAGGCTTGCCCGGATAATTGATATACATCTTACTATCATAAAAGATCGTATCGATCATTAATGGCTGCTGCAGATCGATCTGTAAATAATCAGAATGTTTTTCTTCAACTATTTTGTATTGAATAATTGTTTTGCCGGAAATTGATTTCGCATTGTAATCGGGAGTCACATTGACATCATAATGCAGCACATTCCACCAACTCCTTTCCGGGCCAATAGAACCACGCAACGTATCCTGGTGTGTAAAACTTGTTTTTTTACTTAATGGTTGCGCAGAACAGCAATTAAAAATTAATAATGAACAACTGGTAATTATTAATGAAAATAGTTTCGTCATGAGTTTGGGGTTAAAATCTTCGCTAATTTAGGCCGACCTACTGTAATTCATGAACCGATTAACAAAATTTTCTTCTTTCTGGCGGCTGGTTACTTGTACCTTGTGCCTTGCACCTTGTATCTTATACCTTCCTTCCTGTTCGGGAAAACAATCCACTGCTAAGAATATTTTTCACTATAATGAACAAACCGGCATTGCCTCGCTCGATCCCGCTTTTGCCAAGAACCAATCGATCATGTGGGCCGTTCACCAATTGTACAATACGCTTGTGGAAGTTGATACAGCCCTGCATATTGTGCCTTCTCTTGCAAAAAGCTGGGATATTTCGGAAGACAGGCTGACGTATACTTTTCATCTGCGCAATGATGTTTTTTTTCATGATGATATTTCCTTTGCAAATGCCCGCCTGAACGATTCAGCCGGGCAGGGAAAGGGAAGGCGAATGACTGCGCAGGATGTTGTCTATAGCTTTAACCGCATCATTGACAGGCAAATAGCCAGCCCGGGTTCATGGATATTCAATCGCAAGATCGATTCATTAAACGGCTTCAAAGCGATTGATGATACAAGTTTTCAACTCAAATTGATCCGTCCGTACATGCCCATTCTTGGAATTCTTTCCATGCAGTATTGCTCCATTGTTCCGCATGAGGCAGTGGAAAAATACGGAACAGATTTTCGTCAGCATCCTGTAGGCACAGGACCCTTTGCATTTGTTGCCTGGGAAGAGGGGCAAGCCCTGATCCTGAAAAAAAATACTGCCTACTTTGAAACTGATGAAGCCGGCAATCATTTGCCATATCTTGATGGCATTAAGGTAAATTTTTATGATAGCAAGGCGACTGAATTTTTATTATTCAGGCAGAAGCAATTGGATTTTATCAATGATATTGAATCTTCATTCAAGGATGAAGTGCTGACAAAAAAAGGAACACTAAGAAAGAACTGGGAAGGAAAAATTGTCTTACAAACGCATCCCTATCTTAATATTGAGTATCTCGGGATCCTGGTTGATTCAACAAATCCGCTGGTCAGGGACTCCCCGGTGAGATTTAAAAAAATAAGACAGGCGATCAATTATGGTTTTGACCGGAGAAAAATGATCCTGTACCTGCGCAACTCTCTTGGCACACCCGCAGAATCGGGATTTGTGCCTGAAGGGCTTCCATCTTTTGATTCATCGGCAGTAAAGGGATATTCTTATGATCCCGCTAAAAGCAAACAATTATTGAAAGAAGCCGGGTTTCCCGATGGCAAAGGTTTGCCCGTAATAAAATTATTTACCGTTCCGATCTATTCAGACCTGGCAGGTTTTATTGCCAAACAATTGGAAGAAACAGGAATTCCTGTACAGGTGGATGTGGTACAGAAATCTTTATTGCTGGAAATGACATCCAATTCAAGAGCATTATTCTTTCGCGGAAGCTGGATAGGCGATTATCCCGATGCTGAAAATTATTTATCCGTTTTTTACTCTAAAAATCCTGCGCCGCCAAATTATACACGGTATAAAAACCCGCAGTTCGATCTATTGTTTGAAAAAGCCCTGGCAGAAACGAATGATACATTACGCTACAAACTTTACCAGCAGGCTGACCAGGTAATGATCAATGATGCACCCGTAGTTCCGCTATGGTATGATAAAGTGATCCATTTGGTTCAGCCCAATATAAAAGATTTTGAGCCAAATGCTCTGAATTTGCTCGAATTAAGAAGGACAAAAAAAGAGTAAAATAACTTCCACCACTATTCGATTTGTGCGCTGTGTTTTCCCCCTCAGGCGGAGGTAGAGGTGGTTTTTAACCTTTCCCTGAACACTTTCCTGAACTTATCCAGCTTTGGTCGTATCACAACAGAACAATAAGGATTCTTGTTCTGGTTCAGTTCGTAATAATCCTTGTGATAATTTTCAGCCGGGTAAAATTTTTTAAGTGCCGTTATCTCGGTAACGATAGGTTTGGGAAAAGCGCCGCTCTTGTCTAATTCGGTTTTAAATTGTTCTGCAATTCTTTTTTGCTCCTCATTATGATAAAAAATTACGCTGCGGTATTGCGTGCCTGTATCAGCACCCTGCCTGTTTAGTGTAGTTGGATCATGCACCCGCCAGAAAACTTCCAGCAGGTCTTCAAAAGAAATCTTTGAAGGGTCATAAATTATTTGTGTGCATTCCGCATGACCGGTATGGCCGCTGCAGACTTCCTTATAAGTTGGATTTTCAGTGTGCCCGCCGGAGTAGCCCGGTTCAACAGAAATCACTCCTTCCAGTTCTTTAAATATCGCTTCGGTGCACCAGAAGCAGCCGGTGCCAAATGTCGTGGTCTCAGTAGAGTTCATAAAAAAAATTTAATGCTGCAATTTACGAAATTGTGGATTGACGATTTTGCAAGCTATGTGACAACAAGATCTTTTTCGAAGTTTATTAACAGGTTGAAAGTTATATTTCCACACTCTGTAAGCCGAGCAGGAAATGTATTGCTAACTAATTAATCAATTATTTATTTTCGGCTATTGGAAAGTAAAAATTGTTATGACCTCATCTGACATCATCAAATACCGTCTCCTCAATCAACAAATTGCTGAAACAAAATTTAAGAAACCGCAGGAATTAGTAGCATGGCTGGGAGCTATACAGTCCCAGGATTATGGAATGGCAAAATGGGCAATTGGTTTACGCTTGTCTGGATTGAAAGATGCCGATATTGAAAAAGCCTTTAATGATGGGGTCATTCTTCGCACCCATGTTTTACGGCCTACCTGGCATTTTATAACTCCATCTGATATCCGGTGGATGCTTGCATTAACTGCCCCCAGGATCATTCCGTTGTTAGCTTACCAGGATCGTATGCTTAAACTGGATAAGAAAATTATTAAACGCAGTAATGATGTCTTGGCAAGATCACTGCTTGACAGAAAGCAACTCAGCCGGGAGGAATTAAGGGCAGTCCTGCAAAAAGCGAAAATTTCTACAAATGATCTGCGATTTATTCATCTGATGATACATGCTGAACTCGATGGTATCATTTGCAGCGGCCCGAGAACAGTCAAACAATTTACCTATGCCTTACTTGATGAACGGGCACCGCAGGCAAAATCAATGAAACAGGAAGAAGCATTGGCAGAACTTGCCAAACGCTATTTTACCAGCAGGGGTCCTGCCACCGTGCAGGATTTTGCCTGGTGGTCGGGTTTATCAATGACAGATGCAAAAACAGCCGTTGATATGGTTAGCCCAGATTTTACCAAAGAAGTTGTGGATCGGCAAACTTATTTTTTTTCACCTACTGTCATACCCGATAAAAAAATAGTTCAAACAACTCATCTTTTGCCCAATTATGATGAATATATAATTGGATACAGAGACAGGGGTGCTGTGTTTGATGAACGGCATTCAACCAAAACTCCGCGTGGCGGAAATGCGATTTTTAACAATACGATTCTTATCAATGGAAAGATTGAGGGTGTGTGGCAGCGTACAATTAAAAACAATTCTGTTGTTGTGAAAACAAATCTTTTTATTCCCCTGAGTAAGACAAAGCACCAGGCAATAATAAATGCTGAAAAGAGATATGGGCAGTTTCTCAGTAAATCATTGGAAAAATAAGATCAGGAATAGGTAGGTCCACCAGCAAGCAATTGACAGTAATCGTATGCCCTGCTGAGAAAGGGATATAGGCCGGCTAAAAAAAAATTTGGTATTCTACGAAATATTCGTAGGTTTACGAAAACTTCGTAGAGATCATGGAAAAACTCACTACTCAGGAAGAAGAAGCCTTACAAGCCGTTTTTAAAATCGGTGAAGGCAGTATTAAGCTGATATTGGAAAATCTTAAAGATGATCTTCCTTATACTACCATCGCTTCCACGATAAAGAACCTGGAAAAGAAAGGCTATTTGCAAAGCAGGCTGGTTGGGAACGCATATATATATAAACCGGCGATTACAGAACAGGATTTTAAGAAAAAATTTATGAGCAGCGTGGTGAAGAATTATTTTGATAATTCGTACAAGGATCTGGTGAATTTTTTTGTGGAGCAGAAAAAACTTTCTGCAAATGAACTGAAGGAGATCATTTCCATGATCGAAAAAGGAAATCAATAATCTTAAATCTCAGTTATGCCTTTTGTATTTGAATACCTTATCAAACAATCAATCAGCCTCGCCATCGTTTATCTTTTTTATTGGATGGTCCTGCGACGTCTCACCTTTTATAACCGCAATCGTTGGTACCTGCTGGGATATTCGATCCTGAGTTTTTTGATCCCGTTTATCAATATTTCTCCTTTTTTACAAAAAAATGAATGGGGCGATAATAAACTGCTGAATATTATTCCTCTTTTTGAAAATTATACTCCTGAAAATGCGGGTATTGATACGACTGCTATTTCCGGTGGTTGGGGCAGATGGGATTGGTTTCTTTGCTTATTGCTCACAGGCATCGGTCTCATGCTGGTACGATTATTCATCCAGCTATTGTCGTTTCAGAAAATGAAGAAAGCAAGTTGTTTGATCTCTGAAAATGAGGTCAGGGTTTACCAGGTCAATAAATCCATCATTCCTTTTTCATTCGGGAATTCGATTTTTATCAACCAGCATTTGCATGATGAAGGTGAATTAAAAAAAGTAATCAGCCATGAGTTTGTGCATGTCAGACAAAAACACAGTATTGATATCATGTGGGCTGAATTGCTTTGTGTTCTGAATTGGTTTAATCCTTTTGCCTGGTTTATCCGCAGCGCCATTCGCCAGAATCTTGAATTTATTGCGGACAGCAAGGTAATTGATGAAGGCATTGACAAACAGCAATACCAGTATCTTTTGCTAAAAGTTATCGGCAACAATCATTTCAGTATAGCCAATCAATTTAATTTTTCATCACTAAAAAAACGTATAACCATGATGAACAAAATGAAAACTGCCAGGGTGCAGCTTATTAAATTTTTATTTGTACTGCCGGTAATCGCTGTATTACTGCTTGCATTCAGGGAGCGGTTCGCCAATACAACCGGTCAATTTGCGGCAGTCATGAACAGCAAGCCGGTCATTGATACGATTCCTGAAGAGGTTCGCGTTAAAACGGACAAGGTCTTGTCCCTGTTCCCTGCCTCTTACTCACTTTATAAAACGGATGAGATGACCAGGGAACAGCATGCTTTTTTTGAAAGAAATCCAAAAGTGAACCTTTTGCACTGGAAAAAATTAAAGATTGTGGAAGTGTACTTATCGAATGGGATGGTAGAACAATATGACCTCGAAAAGGATGGGGAGAAAATTGAAAAGAAATATGGCAAGCTGCCACCGGCCGGCGGATCTACTCCCCGTGAAATTCGTGCTACTCAGGTCACACCAGCAGGAGCCACAACCGTTCAACTCGCGGAAGTAACTCCCGAAAATGTATTGACAACAACAATTGCACCCCTGACCCCAGTCACTGGCGTAACTCTCGAAAATTTATCGACAACAAGCACTGCACCTCTTACCGCAATCAATGTTGCTGGTGTTCAGGGCGCGTTGGTGCCCGTTGAGGGAACTGTGACTCTTGCTTCCACAGCCCCGGTAATTAGTATTGATGCCATAGCGGCGGGTGAAAAGATTATGGAACTAAAAGTCTATAAGAAAACAAAAAAAGAGGAATTAAATAAACTGGTGGAGGAAGCAAAGACAAAAGGAGTGGTCCTTGAATTTGATGATCCGAAATATAATGACAAGGGAGAGCTGGTTTCTTTATCCGGTACTATGAAAAAGGATGATTCAAAAAGCAATTTTACTGCAACTGATTTTGAAGTATTGCGCCTGATCGTTTACAAAGCCGACGGCCATTATTCAATCAGGGTTTCTGTAGGTAAAAAAGAAGTGATATAAGATGATCGATAGAATTATTATTCCCAGGCGCAGTCATCCGGGCTGCGCCTTTTATTTTGCTCCGCATGTTAAATAGCCGGAGGTGTGTCACCAAATCAAAATTATTTACCACATAGTCACATAAGGGCATAGATTCACATAGCAGTCCTATTGACTATTTGGTAAAAAGATGATTAGAGCCCCGGCAAAAAGCAGGACGGCACAAGACAGATGAAGGTATTTGAACAACAAAGGCACTAAGTTCCACCAAGACTTCGTGATGCTTTGTGTCTTTGCGTCTTCGTGGTTTTCTATTCATTAGAATTATCTTCAGAGGAAGAGTGCGATCCTTTGGCAAGCTCAGGATAATCCACAGCCGGTATAACAAAAATCTTCCTTCAATTCCATCTTCTTGACTATCTTTCATTTCAATTCTAATGTCTATGAGAATTGTTCCTTTTCTTGTTTCGACAGCTATCACCATTGTCCTTGTTCTTGCCCTCAATAAAAAATGGGGCAGTATTCCCCCACTGGGAAAATTTTTAAGTCCGCAGCATGGATTTTGGCAAAATGCAGAAGCAGCTGATGGAAGTTTTAATGACGATCTGAAATTTCCCACCCTCAAAGGCAAGGTAAATGTGTATTTCGATGAGCGCCTTGTGCCGCATGTGTTTGCCGATAATGATGAGGATATGTTCTTTGTGCAGGGTTATCTGCATGCAAAGTTCCGCCTGTTTCAGATGGAACTGCAAACCATGTATGCTGCCGGCCGTCTGAGTGAGATCTTTGGAAACAACCCGGCGATCATAAAGGTTGACAGGGAATCAAGAAGAAGCGGAATGGTATACGCGGCGCAAAATGCATTGCAGGAATTTGAATCTGATCCGGTAAGCAAGGCCTGCTGCAATGCATATACAGCGGGTGTGAATGCCTGGATCGAAAGTCTGGCAGAAGCCCAGTTACCGATAGAATATAAATTGCTTGATTACAAACCGGAGAAATGGAACAATTTAAAAATTGCTTTATTTCTAAAACAAATGAGCCGCACCCTGGCCGGCAATGTAGACGATCTTGAACTGACGAATGAAAAGGCATTTATTCCGTTTGATGAATTCAAAATTTTATATCCGGATGTGCCTGATTCGCTGGAACCGATCGTTCCGAAAGGAACTGTATTTGATCCGCCGGGTATTATACCTGTAAAACCGGCATCGGCTGATTCCCTTTATTTTGGTAAAAAAGATACCCTGCATCTTGCAGAGATCATTAAATCCGATCCTGATAACGGGAGCAATAACTGGGCAGTGGCAGGAAGCAGAACAAAAAGCGGCGCACCCATACTTTGCAATGATCCTCATCTCGATCTTACATTTCCTTCAATCTGGTACGAGATGCAATTAAACTCTCCGAATGTAAATGTATATGGCGCTACATTTCCCGGCGCACCGAATGTGATCATCGGTTTCAATGATAATATTGCCTGGGGAGTTACCAATTCTCAGCGTGACGTGAAAGATTTTTACGAAATAAAATTCAAAGATAACAGCAAGAAGCAATACTGGTTCAACAATCAGTGGCTGGCGACAAAGATCCATGTTGATACGTTTAAAGTAAAAGGAGCAGCTACTATTTATGATACGGTTGCTTTTACAATGTTTGGGCCGGTGATGTACGATAAAAGTTTTTCTGATGAGCCTTCTGCCGGCAGGGCCATTGCCTGTCACTGGGCTGCCCATGATCCGAGCAATGAAGGATTGACATTTTATAAATTGAACCGTGCAAAGAATTATGATGACTACGTGGATGCAATAAAAACCTTTGCCTGTCCCGGTCAGAATTTTGTTTTCGCCTCAAAAAGCGGTGAAATTGCCATCTGGCAGCAGGGAAAATTTCCTGCACGGTGGCAAGGCCAGGGTCTGATGGTAATGCCTGGTGAAGACAGCAGCTATATGTGGCAGGGGTTTATTCCCCAGCATGAAAACCCCCATGTAAAAAACCCGGAACGTGGATTTTTAGTAAGCGCCAACCAGCGACCGGCGGATTCCTCCTATCCTTATTTTATTCCCGGCAATTATATCAATGCAAGAGGAATTTCCATCACTCATCATTTGCAAAACATGCAGCAGGTCACAGTGGATGATATGGAGAAATTACAGAATGATTATTTCAATGTAACAGCATCAGAAGCAATGGGATTATTGAGGAAATATGTCAGAGAGCAGGACCTGAATCCCATGGCAACAAAATATTTAGGAATTGTGGAGAATTGGAATTTACAGGCAGACCCTCACTCAATTGGTCAAACCATCTATCAAACATGGTGGGATAGCCTGGCTGTTGAAGTATGGAAGGATGAATTATCCAAAGTCCAGCCTGTTGTTGTAGCACCTAACGAGCAAACTCTTTTGGAAGCATTACTGAAAGATTCCACATTCAAATACATTGATAATATCAATACAGCACAAAAAGAAAATTTGAGTGATGTAGTGACGATCGCTTTTCAAAAAGCCGTATTGCAACTGGCAAAAGATGAAAAAGCAGGAACGCTTGAATGGACAAAACATAAATCGCCACGCATTTATCATTTGTTGCGGGATAAACTGATGCCATTTTCAAGAGCCATTCCTGTTGGTGGCAATGGTGATATCATC
>Ga0184636_1000171_pt1 | contig 15679 bp, 15 predicted proteins | sample PLM3_60_b2_FD_133164 | JGI IMG/M metagenome (GOLD analysis project Ga0184636, IMG submission 133164) | Groundwater sediment microbial communities from an aquifer in East River, Colorado, USA - PLM4_90_b2 | ecosystem: Environmental > Terrestrial > Soil > Riparian zone | place: USA: East River... | reverse complement strand
CATTGTTTTAAAAGAGGATATTACTGAACTGAAGGCAGTAGTGATCACGGCCGGGACTTTTGAGGCCAGTGACCGGAAACGGGCAGGAGTTGTTTTAAACTCTATTGATATAGTCACCACCGCCAGTGCCAATGCTGATGTTACCCTGGCATTAAAAACCTTGCCTGGTGCACAACAGGTAGGAGAAACAGAAGGTCTTTTTGTTCGCGGGGGAACGGCTGCCGAAACAAAAATTTTTATCGATGGGACATTGGTAAATAAATTCTTTTACAGCACTTCACCTAACGTTGCGGGCTATGGACGCTTCTCGCCCTTTCTCTTTAAAGGAACGGTTTTCAGTACAGGAGGATACTCAGCATTATACGGGCAGGCATTATCATCAGCTGTGATTCTTGAGTCGATTGATATGCCTGATAAAACAACCGCAAGCCTTGCTTTATCGGTCCTTGGCATTGACGCGGGATATCAATATCTGAACAAAAAGAAAAATGCTTCCTGGGGATTTGATTATAATTATACCAATCTCGGTCTCGCTTTTTCTGTGTTAAAACAAAAACAGGATTATTTTACCATGCCTGCTTTTAATGAAGCTCATGCAAACTTCCGGTTAAAGACTTCAAAAACAGGAATACTGAAATATTACAGCAACTACAGCACTGGTAAATTTGGTTTCACTACACCGAGTATAGATTCGTTGGGTTACCTGGATCTCTTTAAACTAAAAAACTTTTTTGTTTATCAAAATCTCGCCTGGAAAGAAAATCTGGGAACAAGATGGAAATTAAATGCCGGAATATCTTACACGAACAACAGGGATGATATTGCAGGTCATTTGCAGGATATAAATAAGTCTGACATAGTATTCTTCAAAAACTTTACAGCTGCGCCGAGAGGGAATTATGTTAATGCAAAACTGGTTTTTGAAAGAAAATTGCGCAGCCTCAATGCGATCAGGTTTGGGACGGAATACAATTTAACCAACGACAAAATCGCTTTTACAGATTATAATGGTAATCATTATAAGAATACAATCAAAAATCATAACAATGCCTTGTTTGCCGAGGGGGATGTTTACATAACAAATGGACTAGCTGCAAAATTCGGGACAAGACTCGAGCATTCATCTTACCTGGATAAATTTAATATTGCGCCAAGAATTTCACTGGCTTATAAAACCGGTAAATTCTCACAGGTTTCATTGGCCTACGGTATCTTTTATCAGAATCCTGAAACAAGATATCTGCCCTCATCCAATTCTTTGAACTTTTCCAGGGCCAATCATTACATAGCACAATACATGACAACAACCAGGCTTACAATCTTCAGAGCTGAACTATTTTATAAAAAATATCATGATCTTATAAAAACAGGATTTAGTTCCGGACCTGACGGCCTGGCCATTAATAATAATGGTTTTGGCGATGCAAAGGGTCTGGAGATATTCTGGAGGGATAAAAAAACAATTAAGAATCTTGATTACTGGATTTCTTATTCTTACCTGGATACAAAAAGAGACTACCTGAATTTTCCTTATGCCATTACGCCCAATTTTGCCGCAAAGCATACGGCTTCACTGGTCATTAAAAAATTTGTGCTGCCATGGAAGACAGGTTTCAATACTTCGTATACTTATTCAAGTAAAAGACCCTATTATAATATTATGTATGATGGCAGTCAATACAAATTCACCGATAAGGGTCTTGTACCGGATTATCATAGTGTAAGCTTCAGTTTGAATTATGTTCCATCAATCGGAAAGAAAAATGCAAAATCGTTTGTTGTGTATGTATTGTCGATCAATAATATTTTCAATATTAAACAAACATACGGCTACCAGTATTCTTATAATGGAAGTCGTAAAGAGGCCATTGTACCGCCTTCAAGAATGTTTGTTTTCATCGGCGCTTTTTTCAGCTTTGGAATTGACAGGACACAGGATGCGATCAATAATCATTTATAACAATAAACGCTCTCTTATATGCAATACTCCACACCACCACAAGATAAAGACCCTCAACTATGGCATATTGCCCAACGAAGGGCTTCTTTCAAATATCATCTCGGTACTTATATTGTGATGAATACATTCTTTTGGATCCTTTGGTATTTTACAGGAGAACATTCAACACACAACGGCTGGCCCTGGCCAATATGGCCGATGATAGGCTGGGGTATTGGATTGCTCTTTCATTTTTTAGGGGCGTACGTTTATCCAAAATCCAATGCGGTGGAAAGAGAATATGAAAAACTGAAACGAAATCAGAATAAATAATTTATCAACCATAAAATTTGTAAAAAATGAAAAAAATACCTTTTGTTTTGTTTGCTGCATTATTTGTTGCAACGGCATTTGCACAGTCCGAAAAATATGTCGCCACTATGCAGCAGAGAATTGTTGCCCTCGACACCATGCACAGCATTGACGGCATGAAGGATCTTGCCGGTGCATTTGAGCGTATTGCCGACGCTGAAAAAACGCAATGGTTGCCCTATTACTATGCAGCATTTGAAAATGTATCGATGGCTTATGCCATGACCCAGGGGCAAATGGGTATGGCGGAAAAAACGGATCCGATTGCAGATAAGGCAGAAGAATTACTCAATAAAGCAGAGGCTTTAAGCAAGGACAACTCAGAAATATATTGTGTGAAGAAAATGATCGTTACCCTGCGCATGATGGGTGATCCTATGTCCAGGTTTATGACTTTGGGACCTGTTGCCTCTGAAGCATTGGAAACAGCAAAAAAACTGAATCCTGAAAACCCAAGGGTGTATTTACTGGAAGGCCAGGATAAATTCTATACGCCTGAAGAATTCGGCGGCAATAAGGAAGAGGCGAAGAAATTATTTGAAGAAGCGCTAAAAAAGTATGACAACTTTAAACCGGAAAGCAATATTCATCCCAATTGGGGTAAGAGCCAGGTGGGCTATTTAATTGCCCAGATAAAATAATTTTTTTTCAGCAGTTCCGCCTCACCGGCGGAACTGTTTTTAAATATAGTATATGCAGGAAGAAAAAATTTCCGGGTCTGAAAGCCTTGCCATCATCGAATCGATGATCAATAAAGCAAAGAATCAATTCAGCGAAAACGGCCACCTCTATTTGCTTTGGGGGTGGGTGATTTTTATAGCCAGCATATTGCAATTTGTTTTGCTTAGCGTTGTGCACTATCCCAATCATTATATTGTTTGGTTTCTCCCCTGGTTTGCAGTCATCTACCAGGTCATTTATCTCGCCAAAAGAAAGAACCGGAAAAGGGTAACCACATACACCGATCACATTATCGGGTTTGTGTGGATGTCTTTTTTCGTTCTCCTGGTTTTATTTGGTTTCATTTTTGGCCACGAATTGAGATCTGAATATTATACATTGATCTGCCCCGCTTCGCTGGCATTATATGGTATGCCCACTTTTTTGTCAGGAATCATTTTGCGATTCAGGCCCTTGATTATCGGGGGCATCGGCTGTTGGCTTCTTTCAATAGCGGTATTGTTTGTACGGTATGACTACCAGTTGTTGTTTTTGCCGGTAGCGATGGTCATCGCATGGATCATTCCCGGCTATTTATTGAGAATAAAATATAAAAGACAAACAAACTGATCATGAAAGAAAAAAACTTATCCGAACAGGAAAGCCTGCAGATCATTCAGCAAATGATCCAGACAGCGAAGCAGGAACAAAAAGATGATGGAGTGGGCTGGATCATTTGGGGCTGGCTTTTGTTCTTTGCTTCTATATTCACCTGGTTGAACATTCAATACCATTGGTTCAGTGAGATAGCGTTGTTCTGGGATGCAGTCGGCATTTGTGTAGTATTATATTGGGTCTATCGAATGATAAATTATTTTTCCGGCAGATCCCGTGAAAAAGTAAAGACTTATACGGCCGATCTTTTTGCCAAACTCAACAGCGGTTTTTTTATTTTCTTGTTATTGATCATATTTTCTATGAACATTCCTGTTCACGGAGTTCCCCCTGCAAAAGGCTTTACACTCCTGATAGGTCTGTATGGATTTTGGATGCTGGTTTATGGAACAGCGCTGAATTTTAAACCTTCCATTATTGCTGCATACATCACATGGGTCATCGCTTTTGCAGGCCTTTTCATTTATAAAATTGAACCGACTGAAAGAGGAGAATTTCAATTAGTGATGTTGATCCATGCGCTGGCTGCGCTGATTGGTTACATAATCCCGGGCCACCTGGCGAATAAAGAATTCAAAAAATTAAAGAAAGGAAATACAATACAGCGTGTTTAAAGATCTTGACCCCATATTACATTCGCAACTCAGATTGGCGGTGATGTCTCTTCTTATTAGTGTTAAGGAAGCGGAATTTACCTACCTGAAAGAAAAAACAGATGCAACTGCCGGTAACCTTAGTGTGCAGATACAAAAATTGAAAGATGCCGGTTACATTGATGTAACTAAACAGTTCAAGGATAACTATCCCCAGACGACTTGTAAAATAACACCGGGAGGAGTTAAGGCTTTCGAACAATATGTAAAAAATCTGCAATCGTATTTACATAAATAAAAAAAACCCTTCCGAAGAAGGGTTGTGTTCTCTATTTGGTAGCCGTCCACTCTAAAATTTTTTGCTATCGGTCAGGTATGTTTTTTCTTTCTGAAATCCATCGCCTCTGATTCATAAATGAATAACAAAATGGGAATATACAGTAATAAATAATACCAGGAATTATTCTGGGCAATTACAACAATGCCCACTAATAAGGTTGCAACGATCAGGAATAAAAGAATATTATATAAAAAGTATAAAAAAGATTGAATGCGTCTCATAACAGTGCAATTTTAATGGTTAACAGATGAATTCATTAGTCATTTTTTGTGAGTTAGTTTCCCCGCAAGCCCGATAGAAAACATCAGGTAGTGCGGAGACGGAACATTGATATCAGAATACAGCATTGTAATAGTTGATAGCTGATAACAAAATTGTACACCTGTTGTAAAATGTCCTCCATAATTCTTTTGTTCAAAATTCTGAATGTAGTAACTATAACCTGTATAAGGTTGAACTGAAAATCCCTTCTTCGGATTCCCGAGTGTAAAACCAAAACGGCTCTGGATAAAAACCGGGTTCGAGTTATCTGTATGTGCAGTCATATTCAGTCCGGCAGTGAACCTGTTTTTAAATTGATACTGGGAATGCAGACCAGCTATAGTGTTTTTGTTTGATGCACCGAGATGCATACCGACGGAAAGTTGTGAGTAAGCAGAGCTGAATGATGCAATGAGCATTAAGGTAAAAATTTGTTTCACTTCTTTGGGGTTTGAATTGTTTATTGATATTCAAATGGCCCCATAAAAAATTGGAAAATAAATAAAGCTTGATCCCAGGATTTGGAAACTCGTCAATAGGAGGTTGGAATACTGTTCTGCACAGTTTATAATGAATTAAAAGCCGTAAGGATAAAAGGAAATAACCGGAATTTTACCTGTACGGATTCAAAAAACTTTAGTCTTTCCGGGGATACAATCTGGAATTGAATTCTAAAATTAACCCCTGTTTTTGATTCCTGCAAGCTTTTTATAAAAAATTTTATTCACTTCTGAAATTTTTATTTCGTTATAACAAATGATCGGCCACGCTGGTTCCCGTCAGAACCAAAGCCTTCCCGGGGAAGGCTTTGGTTCTATGATTTATAGAGTCAACCTCAAAATTCCTGTTAATAAAAACCCCATTTTTGAAAAATTACTGTTTAATGAATTTTGCAGCATATCGCTCTGTTCCATTCACTAATTCTATTATATAAATACCTGGTGTGAATGATGCATTTAAAGACAGGCTAAGAACGTTTGAACCCTCGTTAACAATAGCAGATTGCTTCATTTGCAGTTTACCACCCGGATCGTAAACATTGAGCTTTATTTGTTGGTTGTATGATGATTGAAAACTAATGTTTAATTTATCTTTTGCAGGATTATTCAGAATGCTGAAATTGTTTTTATCGGCATCGTTTCTTGTTTGAAATGGAACAATCGTTGAATAGCTTACCATTTGAATTTTATTGACGATCTTTAAACGATAAAACAGTTTGCCCTTGCTGTTGATTGTTTCAGAATAACTGTAGATTTCTTCAGTGGTTTTTTCAGTACTGTTTACGGTACCAACAGTCACGAAATTGATTCCATCATAGCTTCTTTCAATCTCAAATCTGTTTGCAGATTCATTCTCACCTACTTTCCACTGCAGATAAACCTTATTGCCATCGAGGTTACCCTGGAAATAAATTAATTTAACAGGGAGAATGTCAACATTAGGCACGGACAAAACTTTGTCAATACAACCTGCATTGCTTATTACTACGAGCAGCATATTCATATCATAAGGAGTGAATATTGTAGTGAAAGGACCGTCAGTAACAACTGTTTCGGTGTTTGATTCGACATAGACATCGGAACCATCCAATCTTGTCAGATTGGTACCATTGTCTTTATAGACTTGCAGTTCGATTGGAAAACTTGTTACAGGAGCTGCGATCACATCATATATAAATTTTGAACCGGTTACCGCAGTTCCTTTTTGTATGATCGCGGTAGCAGTAATAAAACCTTTGAAACGATCAACATCTCCGTTGGAAAGTTGCGGTGTATGTTGAACCTGGGCACTCGACTTTGTCCATCCGCCACACAAACCATCTGCTTCACGAATGAATCCATTATCACTTCCTGCATCCTGGCTAACGGTTTCCAGGGGTACAGTTCCATAAATAGAAAAATCAATTGTAAAGTCAGGTGATGTTGCGGTCATATCGACAAAAAGAGGAGGCATAGTTATAATAGCCGGGATCACCGAATTTAATCCGCCGGTTCCGAATATAAGGGCGTTGATCAGTAAACCATTCTTATAAAGAAAAATGGTATAAGATGCCCCGTTAGCAGTGCGCCTGAAAAAAAAGTCATTAAAATTAGCCGGTAAATTTACTTCGTCGTAAAACAGGTTTCCATCAAGCAGATTATTCGATTGATATAACCATTCTTTTACGTATCCGTTATTCGAGGTAAATGCAGCGCTGTTCCAGTTAAAATCGGCGGCTGTAGAATTAACCACACCCTGGTAACTGAATGGCAATGCGGAAGCTCCGACAAAAAAACCTTTTGGATTCACCGTTAAGTTCGGCAGATCCATTACATAAAAACCTTTCTTGCCCGGCCCTTCAAAATAAGTTACGATCGTATAATTATCAAGCGACATCGGGGAAGTTAAAACGCTTGTATTATACAATTCAAAAAATTCATTCTTTCCATTCCCCGGGTCGGTATAAACTTCATTTAAAACAACCTGGCCGCTCGATACCAGAACAAGAGAAACGGTGGTGATTAAGAGTACAGACTTTTTCATTTTTCTCGGGATTAAAGGGTGAATAATTTTATTCAAATCCCATAGAATAATTGGATAAACTTCCGGGCGATCATTTTTTAAAGAAGGACGGTGGTTTTTACACCGCCCTTCATTTTAATCCGTGCGCCCAAGAAAATTTTTTATTGTTTTACAAATTTTGCCATTTGCAATTCCGTGCCGTTGTTTATTTTAACAATATATACCCCTGTTTTAAAGCTGCTGTTAAGAGGTAAACTAATTAAATTACTGCCCTGGTATACATTCATCTTCTGTGTCATTTGCGTACGGCCGCTGATGTCATACACTTTGATCTCAACAGGTTGGTTAACTGATGAGTTGAAGCTGAGTGTTAATTTATCCGTTGCAGGATTATTGATTATTTTGATCTGGTTGCTGTTGCTGGCAGACTTTACCTGGAAAGCAAGGATCTTAGAGTATTCCGAGATCCGGGTGTTATCGTACATTTTTAAACGATAGAAAACCTTATCGCTGGTCACTGTTTCTTTGAATGAATAGCTCTCTGCGCCAAATTTTTCAGTCGACATCACAATGCCCGCGGTTGTAAAATCTTTTCCGTCCAGGCTTCTTTCAATTTCAAAACGATCGGCCGTTTCGTTTGTAGCAACCGCCCATTGTAATGAAACTTTATTTTCATTTTTATTTCCCTGGAAGCTGATTAACTTAACCGGCAGCGGACTGTTCTCAACAAAAGTAAGTTTTACAGTAGTCGCAGCGCAGATTGGTTCATAACCATTATCACAAACCTGGTAGGTAAAGTTTGCACTCGAACCTGTAAAACCAGGGTTGGGGGTAAAGCTGAAAGAACCATTTGCATTCATCACTACAATACCATCAGGTGAAGGTGTTAACAATGATGCCGTCATGGTTTCACCATCGGGCTCAACATCATTCAGCATTACGTTTCCGTAACCTGTAACTCCCGAAGTAAAAAGAAATGTGTCTTTAGCCAATGATGGCGCACTATTACAATAAGTAGTGGGACCATACAAGGCATTTGCACTGGTGGACAGATCATCAAACAATACTTTTACTGATCCGCCGGAACCAGCGATAGTGATCCTCAGTTTTCTTACACAAGCTGAACCCAGCGTATAGGTGTTGTTGAAGTTTTGAACGGTAGTAGGTGAAGAACTGTTCATGGAAATGGTCTGCAGCGAAGTGTAGGCACCTGCAACATCCGCAAGACCGATCTCAATCGAACGTACACCAGACCCGCCAAGACCAGTACTCAGTTTGTACTTAAAGGAAACAGTCAACGATGTGGAATTGATGTTCAGGTAAGGTGTTGTGAGACTACCTGAAGTGATACCATAAATAGTACCGTTAACAATCACCGGACTTGAATTCGTCCACGTGATAGATGAAAATTGCCAACAGTTGGCAGACAATGATGTGATATCATTGTCAAAATTTTCGGAGAACTGGGCGTTAGAATTTTTGTTCATGAGCATAAATGCCCCAATGAATAGGGTAAAAATTTTTTTCATTTCTTAGGGTTTTGAATTAATTAATATGATTCAAATGGCCCATAGAAACATTGGAAATAATGGTAGCTTACTTCTAAGGAATTTGGAACAGGTTAATAGGATTTTGGAAAGATAATCTGTTCATAGTTTAACTATGATCAGCTAAGAAGCCGTAATGACAACAGGTAAAAATTGTTGAGTGAGTTGACAAGTACGGATTCAGAATCGCAGTTTTCCGAGGGATAAATTGGAATTAGAGTAACAAAACTACTCGTTGGGTTTGGTTCTTGCAAGCTTTTTTCGAAAAAAATTATTTTATTTTTTAAAGCACTCATTCCCAGCTATAAAACTTAAATACATTTGTTTTAATAAAAATTTTTCATGGCATCTGTTATTGAAGTAAAGGGTTTAACCAAGGATTTCAGAGAGATAAAAGCAGTAAATGATCTTTCATTTTCTGTTCCGGAAGGTAAAATTTACGGATTTCTCGGGCAGAATGGGGCGGGTAAATCGACAACGATCAGGATGCTGCTTACATTGATAGAACCTACGAAGGGAGAAATTGAAATATTCGGAATGAATCTTCGCAGGCACAGGAGCGAAATTTTACGAAAAACAGGAGCTATTATTGAAAAACCCGATCTGTATAAATACCTGACTGCTTTAGAGAATCTGCAAATGTTTGCTACAATGAGCGGCGTGAGACTTTCTGAAAAACAATTAATAAAGGAACTTGATAAGGTAGGACTTGCCGACAGGGCAAAGAGTAAGGTAAAAACATATTCCCAGGGAATGAAACAACGGTTGGGTATTGCTATAGCTCTTGTACACGACCCTGAATTGATCATTCTTGACGAACCCACGAATGGACTCGATCCGCAAGGTATTGCCGATGTCCGGAACCTGCTTCTTTATTTAAGTAAAGAGATGAACAAAACCTTATTGGTTTCCTCGCATTTGCTTAATGAAATGGAAATGATAGCGGATTCAATGCTGATCATTGATAAAGGGAAAAAAATAGTGGAGGGTAAAGTAAATGATCTGTTCGATCCGGCCGAAACAATGGTTGAATTGCAAACGACCAGGCAGGAAGAAGTTTATGAACGGCTGAAACTAACCGATCTGAACGAATATCTTTTCGATAAAAGAAATAATAGTATTTTATTCAGACTGCATCGCGATAAAGTTTCTTTCTTAATAAAAAAACTGGTACAAATGGATATTGAAATTATTTCTTTGTATTCAAAACACTCATTGGAAGATTATTTCTTATCGCTGACAACAGAAAATCAACATGTGGAAGCTTTTAAAAATTGAGTTGTTTAAAATTTTCAAACGCCCGCGAACGTATATTGCCTTTGGAGCGATCGCGGTTATTGTATTCTTATTCCAGATTGCATTGAAATTCGATGGTAAGGCCTATGTTGATCTTATATTGAATAACGTCAGAAATTTTTTTGATTTTACAGATGATTTTAAGGACCGGTTATTAAATGGTTATTTTGTTTGCTTCGGTATTCTGAACATCCTGCTGATTCAAATGCCCTTGCTTGTAGCATTAATTGCCGGGGACACCATTGCCGGTGAGGCCAATATGGGAACGTTAAGGTTATCATTAACAAAACCTGTCAGCAGGGTGGAGTACATGCTTGTAAAATTTCTTGCTTCAACAATATATACCGTTGCCTTGTTACTATGCCTCGCCGTGCTCGCTTTATTCGGAAGCATGCTGATCTTTGGCACGAACGACCTGGTTGTATTACGTTCCGGGGGAATAGACCAGATAGCGGGTGATGATGTTTTCTGGCGATATATTGCCGCTTTTATGTATGCAGCAGTTGCTTTGACTACAGTTTCCGCTCTTGCGTTTTTGTTGAGTGTGTTTGCGGAGAATTCAGTGGGACCGATCATTGCAACCATGAGTATCGTTATCGTTTTTACCATTTTATCGGAAATGAATATTCCTATGTATGATGAAACTGTCAAGCCCTATCTTTTTACAACACATATGATAGCATGGAAAGGTTTTTTTTATGTTAAGGCGAATGAAGAGGGAACTACTATCAGGGGTTCTATTGAAAACCTGCCTGCGATTTTAAAAAGTCTATCCATATTGTTTTTATATATAATTGCGTTTGTAACGACAGCTATTTTAGTATTCCGGAAAAAAGATATTCTCAGTTAAATCCAGTATGATGAAAAAGATCTTATTATATCTCTTGTTTATCGCAGTTTCATCATTTCTTTACGCTCAATCTGCAGAAGAAATTGTGAAGCAGGTAAAGGCGAAACTTGATAAAGTGAATGATTACGAAGCAAGGGGCAAAATGAAAACCAATGTTGCGTTTATTAAGGCTCCTATTGCAACTGTAAAGATTTTTTTTAAAAAACCCGACCAGCTACGTATTGTAAATGAAGAGGGTATCTCATTTATTCCAAGGGGTTCTGTAAATATTAACCTGAATAATGTTTTTGTTAATACGCAGGGCTTTGATATAATTGATCTGGGTACGGATAAAGCAACAGGTTTGCGTATCATTAAACTTTTGCCGAAGGATGATACTTCTGATGTAGTATTATCAACGCTCTACATTGATGAAAAAAATATGCTGATAAGAAAATCAAAAACTACTACGAAGGAAAACGGAACGTATGAATTGGATATGAGCTATGGTCAATATGCCGGATATGGTTTACCTGATAAAATCGTTTTTTCATTCAATACAAAAGATTACAAGCTGCCTAAAGGACTAACGCTCGATTACGATGCCGGATCAAAAAAGAATGAAGAAAGATTAAAAAATAAAAAAGGAACCGTAGAGATCAGCTATACCGGTTATATCATTAATAAAGGTGCCGGTAATGAATTGAAAAAATAACCGGCTTTATGATTAAGATAAATCCCCAGAGCCCCCGTCTTTCGCACCGGGACACCTTGCAAAATTTTCAATTTTCAATACTCTCTAATTTCATAGCAGTTTTTCTTATGAAGGCTCTGAGAATTGAATATTTGAAACCAAAAAACTTTTTTAAAAAAATATTGAGACACCCAAATATAGAACAACAATCCAGTATTATCAATGGTTTCAACTTGTAGAACCGTATCTATAGTCATTTTTGCGAAAGACAGGAAAAGGAACCGTAGAGATCAGCTATACCGGTTATATCATTAATAAAGGTGCCGGTAATGAATTGAAAAAATAACCGGCTTTATGATTAAGATAAATCCCCAGAGCCCTTACCAGCTATTGGTTTTTTGATCTCACCGGTAGTTTTGCCGGTTGATTTGATGGTTTGTTAGTTGTTGTCTGCTTTGGTTCGATGGGTACGGATGTAGTTTGTTGAACCGGAACGGCTCCGTTGATGTTGACAGGCTGTTCCGGTTTATTATTATTTGGGGTAACTGTATTGACTGGCGTGGACTTTTGTACTTGCTGTAACATTTTATTTCTCATAGCCTGCTTTTGCTTCACTTCATTTACCACGGTAGCATAAGATTTATCACTTGCTTTCTGCTGCGCACTCGCAATATTGCAAAAAAGAACTGCAGCGATTATCAGCAGGAAATTTATTTTAATCAATTTTTTCATACTTGTTATTTTAATTGCCTGGGTTATTTAATACTAATAAGTACATTGATCTTACCTATGCCTTCTCCATTATAGTCCTGTAAGGCTTTACCAATTACCTGCCCTATTTTTACTTTATCGGGATCAGCTTTCATCGCTACGCCGGCAAGAGAAGAAGTAACAATCAGGTCGCCGCGTTTGATCGCCCCGCCCTGGATACAAACCTTAGTAGGAATAATACCGATAATACCCATGGGTACCATCTGGTCCAATTTATCCTGCTCGGCATTTTTTTCTGTTAATAAAACACCTGGCTTTGTAGCAAACACACCAGCTACGAGAGTAGAATAGGGAGTAGATGATTTTTCAATTTTCCGATCTGAGCTTTGCGAAATGATCAATACGTCACCGGGTTCATAATCTTTCCTGTCACCTTCCACATCAAATGCTTCAGCGACGTCAGCTCCCGAGTTTTGAGTACCGCCATTAAAAAATCCTCTGCCTGTATCATCAATACGGGCTTTGTTGGTGGTACCAACTTTGAAGATTGCCAGGTTACCGTTACCTGATTCAAGTTTAGCCACAAGCGCAGTACCGTTATTGGCGAAGTCTCCATTGGCTATAGCAAGAACACCAGGCCCATTATCCCCGGTATTTTTTCCCACTACAGCGGCTGCTGTACCGCTATTATTTTGCCCTACTATTGCTTCACCGCCACCTATATTACTACCGTAAACACCTGCCATGGAAGGATTGAAAGTTGTACCCCAGACACCATGGCCTTGTTCACTAACGGCGCTTAATCCGCTGCCCGTTCCCTGCGTATAGGCGGATAATGCCTCCACAGAATTTCCAGCATTTGAAATATCGAAATAACCGGCTGCGTAATTGCCGCTTGTACCAAAAACACCGACACCATCCGTTGAGGTTCCCAGCACACCATTACCTGAAGCTGAAAAACCGTATACACCATTTCCCAAACCATTATGTGATCCCCATACACCGATTCCCGAAGGCCCCGTGCCACTGTTTATACCACGAACAGCTGCAGATGAACTGCCCGCGCTGGTTGATGTAATTTTTCCTATAACACCAAAAGCGTTTGCATTGGTGGAACTGTTGATTCCTTCCAATCCTGCACCCGTACCGGTGTTTGTAACAGAAATCAGGTTTAGTGAATTAGAGGCAGTAGCAGAATAAGGCACACTAAATGCACCGGAATTATCTGTGCCCGGTGCCCATTGTGTACCATTGAATTTTAATACCTGCCCGGTTGTAGGAACAGTATTGTTCACTATTACTCCCTGAAGTTTATTAACCGAAGGATTTGGGTAGGTTCCTGAAAGATCACCACCTGCTGTTCCATTTGGAGGCAATGAAGTAGGAATAACACCTGCTGCAAGTTTTGCAGCAGTAACCGATGCATCTACAATTTTTGCAGTGGTTATAGAATTATCAGCCAGTTTGGTTGTTGTAACAGCGGCTGCATTAATAGTTGGATTAGGATATGTTCCTGTTAAATCACCGCCTGCTGTTCCGTTTGGCGGCAATGAAGTTGGAATAACACCTGCTGCAAGTTTTGCTGCAGTAACCGATGCATCCACAATTTTTGAAGTGGTTATAGAATTATCAGCCAGCTTTGTTGTTGTCACGGCATTTGCTGCAATAGTCGGGTCAGGATATGATCCTGAAAGATCACCGCCTGCAGGACCAGTAGGACTACCGCCGCTGCCTCCATTATCTATACCCGGTGCCCATTGTGTACCATTGAATTTTAATACCTGCCCGGTTGTAGGAACAGTATTGTTCACTATTACTCCCTGAAGTTTATTAACCGAAGGATTTGGGTAGGTTCCTGAAAGATCGCCACCTGCTGTTCCATTAGGCGGTAATGAAGTGGGAATAACACCTGCTGCAAGTTTTGCAGCAGTAACCGATGCATCTACAATTTTTGCAGTGGTTATGGAATTATCAGCAAGTTTAGTTGTTGTAACAGCGGCTGCATTAATAGTTGGATTAGGATATGTTCCTGTTAAATCACCACCCGCAGTTCCATTAGGCGGTAATGAAGTGGGAATGACTCCTGCTGCAAGTTTTGCTGATGTAACAGAAGCATCCACAATTTTTGAAGTGGTTATAGAATTATCAGCCAGTTTAGTTGTTGTCACGGCATTTGCTGCAATAGTCGGGTCAGGATATGATCCTGAAAGATCACCGCCTGCAGGACCTGTAGGACTACCGCCGCTGCCTCCATTATCTATACCCGGTGCCCATTGTGTACCATTGAATTTTAATACCTGCCCGGTTGTAGGAACAGTATTGTTCACTATGACTCCCTGAAGTTTATTAACCGAAGGATTTGGGTAGGTTCCTGAAAGATCGCCACCTGCTGTTCCGTTTGGTGGCAATGAAGTAGGAATAACTCCTGCTGCAAGTTTTGCAGCAGTAACAGATGCGTCAATAATTTTTGCAGTGGTTATAGAATTATCAGCAAGTTTAGTTGTTGTAACAGCAGCTGTATTAATAGTTGGATTAGGATATGTTCCTGTTAAATCACCGCCTGCTGTTCCGTTTGGGGGCAATGAAGTTGGAATAACGCCTGCAGCAAGTTTTGCAGCAGTAACCGATGCGTCTACAATTTTTATAGTGGTTACAGAATTATCAGCTAATTTATTTGTATTTACTGCCAAATCAGCGATTTTAGGAGTGACGACAGCTCCATTAGCAATTTTTGAAGAGGTTACTGCCCCCGATGCAATATTCGGATCAGGATAATTTCCTGAAAGATCGCCTCCGGCAGGTCCTGTCGGGCTGCCGCTGCCCGAAATATCCGTTCCCGGTGCCCATTGTGTACCATTGAATTTTAAAACCTGGCCACTCGCAGGAGCCGTATTGATAACTGAAATGCCCTGGATCTTATTGACAGAAGGATTTGGATAAGTTCCGGTTAAATCTCCACCTGCTGTTCCATTAGGAGGCAATGAAGTTGGAATAACACCTGCGGCAAGTTTTGCAGCAGTAACAGATGCGTCAACAATTTTTGCAGTAGTTACAGAATTATCAGCCAGTTTGATTGTTGTCACAGCAGCTGTATTAATAGTTGGATTAGGATATGTTCCTGTTAAATCACCGCCTGCTGTTCCATTAGGAGGCAATGAAGTTGGAATAACACCTGCGGCAAGTTTTGCAGCAGTAACGGATGCGTCTGCAATTTTTATTGTAGTTACGGCACCTGCATTAATAGTTGGATTAGGATATGT
>Ga0184636_1000170_pt1 | contig 15687 bp, 12 predicted proteins | sample PLM3_60_b2_FD_133164 | JGI IMG/M metagenome (GOLD analysis project Ga0184636, IMG submission 133164) | Groundwater sediment microbial communities from an aquifer in East River, Colorado, USA - PLM4_90_b2 | ecosystem: Environmental > Terrestrial > Soil > Riparian zone | place: USA: East River... | reverse complement strand
TCCTGTTTATCAAGAACCCTCTGAAGGTCCACTTGGTTCTCCTGAATTGGCCAAGGGGTTTCCACTTGTCCTCACGACCGGTACCCGTATTCAATCCACCTTCAGAAGTCAGCATCTCAATATTCCAGGTCTTCTCAAACTTCAAGAGAAACCGAATATTTTGATCCACCCAGAGGATGCGGAGCCAAGAGGGATTCAAGATGGAGATAAGGTCTGGGTGAGGACAAAAAGAGGAACCGTTCCGTTCTATGCCAAAGTGACAAATCGAATCGTGAGAGGTGTTATCGAAGCCAATATGGGGGGAGGGGGCCCCCTTCAACCTCAAGCATGGAGAGAAGCGAATGTAAATGAGCTGACCGATCCTGAGAATCGAGATTCTATCTCAGGGTTTCCGGTGTTTAAGGCATTGCTCTGTGAGGTGGAGAAGATTTAAAGAAGAGTTTCGCCACCTCTTCTTTCAACACCTTCCCCATTCTATTTCTGGGGAGTTCCTTTATAAATAAGATCTTCTTCAGGCATTTCCAGTCCAGTAAATGATTCTTGCAATAATCCTGAAATTCCCTTGTCGTCAGGTTGGCTCCGGGTTTTAATACGACTGAAGGAATCTACCAAGAACCACCTGCTTGGTATGTCTCACCTATGGGATTCAGGACGTTCATTCCTTACGCCTTCACTCATTCGCTCAACTCTATCACCTCGAATCTTAGCTCTGCTATGTTCTCTGTGCCACGTGGAAGTGGTGGCGGTGGCGGCTGTGGTGGAGGCTTTGGAGGAGGCGGCGGAGGCTGGTAGCAAGACGTTAATGGTTAATGATGGAATAAATCTGCTATTATTTTCTCCTACCCAAATCCCGATATAGGAAAAGAAACCGTTTTCCCACCCTGTCATTGTGAGCACCTGAAAGGTGCGTGGCAATCTCATTGAAAAAGACGAGATTGCTTCGTTTCACTCGCAATGACGAATCCCTAAATCGGGATTTGGGTCGTAATCCCTCAGTTACGAATGGTAAATCCTTACGGCAAATATGTAACTCAGGGCTTTAGCCCTGATTCATCAGCCCTGAAGGGCTGAGTTACAGGTTACGGTAACAGTCGGTCGCCCCATAACTGAGGGATTACTTTGGGTCCTATTTTTTTCCTATTTTTTTCTTGACAGATATCTCGCCATCTGGTAAAAAGGTAAAATAGTATGACCAATAATTTCCACCCCATAAAGAGGAATAAGAGAACTTTTGAATTGGTTGCCGACGAGATCAAAGAGGCTATTCTCTCCGGGAATCTCAAGCCCGGCGAGCGGCTGGCGTCCGAGAGGGATCTGGCGCTTCAGATGCAGGTAAGCAGACCCGTTATCAGAGAATCCCTGAGGATGCTTGAGATGCCGGGGCTCATTTTCATCAAGCCTGGAGTGGACGGCGGAGTCTTCGTCAAGGAGCCGGACGCAATGAACATGTTCAAATCCTTTTCCGATCTCCTCAGGCTTGATTATATCGATGTAGAGCAGCTTACGGAAGCTCGGCTTTTAATAGAACAGGATCTGCTGGAGCTTGTTGTGAAAAAGGCGAAACCGGAAGACTTCAAGCCGTTGGATGATCTCATAGTGGTAGCCTCTGAAAAGCTTAAGCGGGGGGAAAAGATCAGGAAGGAGAATTTCCAGTTCCACATCGAGCTCGCAAAGCTTGCTCGGAACCCCTTGCTGGCTATGGTGGTCAACTCCATTGTCGCCATTGTTTCGGTTTTCGTCCACAACCTCGATCCTCCGCTGGAGCACTCGAAGGAGATCCTGGAGAGTCACAAAGAGATCCTGCGGGAGCTGAAGAGGGGAAATCTTCTATCAGCAAATAAAAGGCTCGGTTACCACATACGCTACTTCAGCAAGGAATTCAACAAGTTGCGGCCCTTTAAGGGCATAAAATTTGATGAGCCAATACCCAACGTACTCAAAGGATGGAGAGATTTATGAAGGCGACAAGAGATGATGTCGTAACCGCTGATGTGCTCGTCATCGGAGGCGGCCTTGCCGGTGGCTTTGCCTCCCTCAAGGCAAAGGAGGAAGGTGCGAAAGAAGTCGTACTGATCGACAGGGCCAAGATGGGAAAGAGCGGCTGCAGCGCATTTGCGGCGGGCGTGATAGCCGTATGTTTTCCCGAAGAGGATAATGTCGAAGACTGGTTCAAGCTGACAGTGGAGCTGGGTGACTACCTCAACGACCAGGATTGGGTGATATACCATCTGAACGAAGCGCACAAACTGGTTAAGGAAATGGAAACATGGGGAGTGGCGTTCGAAAAAACGAAAGAAGGAAAGTTCGAGCGACGTCTCATGCGATGCGCCTCTGATAAAGAGCCGACCATAAAGCAGATCATGTTCCATGGCCCCCAGATGATGGATACATTGCGGAAGAAGGTGCTAGCGAGGGGCGTAAAGGTCATCGACCGTGTGCGGATCACAGACCTTCTGAAGAACGACAGCCGCGTTGTCGGGGCTGTCGGCTTTGACACCATTACGGGTGAATTCAAAGTTTTCAAGGCAAGAGCGACGGTGTTGGCAACTGGGGGGACGGCTTACAAATCTCTCTTTGCCTCTCACAAGATGCTTACCGGCGATGGACACGCCATGGTATGGAGGGCAGGCGGCGACCTAATGCACTACGAAAGGGGCGCCCATCATGCCACTTGCGCCTGGTACGACCTTTTGGGGATGAACATTTTTGTTTCCCTCGGGGCAAAATTCGTGAATGTTTTGGGCGAAGAATTTCTTGCAGATTATGATCCCGTTTTCAAGGATCACACCAAGACCTACATATATGCGGGCGCCATGGCTATGGAGCATAGAGCGGGCCGCGGCCCCATCTTTTTTGACATGACGCACTTCACCGAAGAGGAACTTAGAAAGCTTCGCACGGTTATCCCCCTCTCCGTTTCAATGATGGAAAGGGGCGGGATCATCGTCGGGGACAAATTCGTGAAGAAGATGGAGTGGGTACCGACAAACTTCGGGAACATCGGCTCCGGAGGAGGGGCGAAGATAGACCTCGATTGCCAGTCGAGCCTTCCGGGGCTTTTTGCAGCAGGGGATGCGGCCTGCGGGATCGGGGCAGGTACCTATGGTTTTCCCCTCATCGCCATCCCGTTCGCTATTACTTCGGGGGCGCGGGCTGGAAAGATGGCTGTAAAAGTAGCTTCTGCTTCACCGGACGTCCAGATCAACAGGGAGCAGCAGGAGAAATACTACAGTGATTACGTGTCTACAAGGGGAAGGAAAACTGGAATCGATCCAGAACATGCGATCATCAGGATTCAGGAAGTCATCATAAGACCGGATGTCTTCCTCATTTCCCGGGAAGAGGCAATCAAGAATGCTTTAAAGGAGATTGAAGAAATTCGAGCGGAGGAGATCCCGTTCCTCTATTCGTCGGATGTTCAATCCTACAACCTGGTTGTCGATGCAACCAATATGGCCCTCTGTGCCGAGATTTGGATCCGGTGCCTGCTCACAAGGAAAGAAAGCAGGGCAGGCGTAATGAGAGAGGATTATCCGTTCCGGGATAACATAAACTGGCTCAAATGGATCGTCGTCAACAAAGGGATCGATGACAGAATACATATCACTCTCCAGGACGTGCCGTTGGAGAGATTCAGGCTGCAGCCTGTTAGGAACCTCACTCTACATCCGATTTTTGAAGCTGCAAAACGGAGGGGAGTACAATGGGGATAAGAAGGATAGACCCTGAGAAGTGTACAGGGTGTAACACGTGCATCGAAAACTGCCCCATGAATGTGATTATCCTTGATGAGACGAAAAACAAGGCCGAAATAAAGTACTTGAGGGACTGCCAGTCGTGTTTTCTCTGTGAAGCGGAATGCCCTGCCGGGGCGATCTATGTGTCACCTCATAGGGAACGGCGCATCCCTTTACCCTGGTAATCGTTGATATAGGTTCTTGCTTTGGGAAGAAGGGGAAAGCGATTATTTGAAGGTTTACTCTGGTTTAGCCTTGCAGTGCTCGTCGGGCACAAGTCTATAGGGATAGAGTTGGGAACACCCACATCCCCGGGTCCAGGCTTAATGCCTTTTATATCGGCTCTGTTCCTTGCACTGCTGGCCCTGATAATCTTTTTCACGAGAAGTCCCGTCTCAGACCTGAAAGGGGAAACGACATCAACGCTTGGGGTGAGGATAGGGCTCAGGGCTCTCGCTATTGTCTCTCTCATCATAGGTTATGTCCTTTTCTTTAAGGTAATCGGCTATCTCATATCGAGCTTCATATTAATGATTTTTCTTTTTCGATTTGCGGGAAACAGGAGGTGGATATCGATCTTGTCCGGTTCTCTGCTCGCAGCGTTTCTGTCCTACCTCCTTTTCGGTGTAATCCTGAAACTCGATCTTCCGAAAGGTGTGCTGCTTTATCTGCTGAAATAAATCAGAGGTGATAGATTGGAACCGTTAAGCAACCTGCTCACCGGACTCCACATAGCACTTCAGCCCTTGAACTTCCTCTGCTGTTTCATCGGCGTATTCCTGGGTACCCTCCTCGGAGTTCTCCCAGGGATAGGCCCCCTCGCCGGTATTGCCCTCCTGTTACCCCTCACGTACGGGATAACTCCAACTGCCGCGATCATTCTTCTCGCTGGAGTCTATTACGGCTGTCAGTACGGCGGATCGACAACCTCAATATTGGTGAATGTGCCGGGAGAAGTCTCTTCCATAGTTACCTGTCTGGATGGTCACCAGATGGCAAAGCAGGGAAGGGCGGGACCGGCACTGGGCATCGCGGCATTCGGCTCATTCATCGCAGGAACCCTGAGTGTGATCGGCCTCATGCTGGTATCCGTTCCCATCGCAAAAATCACGATAAAATTCGGTCCCCCCGAGTTTTTCTCGGTCATGGTCCTGGGCATTGTCATGCTGACCTCGATTTCAAGAGGCTCAACGACAAAAGGCCTCGTAATGGCTACCGTCGGTTTCATGCTCAGTTTCATAGGGATCGATCTCGTCTCGGGCAGAGAAAGACTCACGTTCGAATCAACACACCTCCTCTCGGGCATTGAGCTTGCACCGCTCACCATCGGGCTCTTCGGAGTTTCCGAAGTCCTGATCAATATGGAAGAATCCGTAGCGGTAACGGTCGTCCAGCTAAAGGAAAAAATCAAAGGATACCTGCCCACGCTGAAAGACTGGCGGCTGTCTCTGGGTCCGATCCTCAGGGGAACAATTCTGGGTTTCATCACGGGCACAATTCCCGGCGGAGGAGCCATTCTCGCTTCATTTGCTTCGTATGCTGTGGAGAAGCGGCTATCGAAGTATCCTGGGAAGTTCGGGACAGGGGTTATCGAAGGGGTGGCCGGTCCGGAAAGCGCAAACAACTCTGCCACGAGCGGGGCCTTTATCCCGTTGCTGACAATGGGCATCCCGTCAAACGTCATCATGGCTCTGCTCTTGGGCGCACTGATGATCCACGGAGTGCGGCCCGGCCCGCTGTTTCTGGTGGAGCATAAGGATATCTTCTGGGGCGTCGTCGGAAGCATGTATATAGGCAATATCATGCTCCTGATCCTGAACCTGCCTCTCATACCACTCTGGGTGCAACTACTGAGGGTGCCAAACAGGTTCCTGCTGCCGCTGATCCTTCTCCTCTGTATCGTAGGCTCCTATAGTGTGAACAATAACATTCTCGATGTGCTGGTGATGGCCCTCGCCGGACTCGCCGGATATGCGCTCAGAAAATTGGACTACGAGCTTGCACCTTTGTGCCTTGCCTTTGTCTTGGGGCCAATCATGGAGAGTTCCTTTCGACAATCGCTGATTATGTCCGATGGCAGCTTCCTGATATTCGTCACAAGGCCCATCTCCGCCGTTATTCTTTCCCTTACCACGATCGTACTCGTGCTCTCATGTTCAAGAATGAAGATCTCCGAGTTCAAATTGGATTCATAAAGGAGACAAATAAAAATCCAACGAGGAGGTGTACCATGGAAATCAACAAGAACACAATGTGTATCATCGCTGGCGTGTTTTTCTTTATCTTCTGTGCCGCAGGCACTTTGAGTGCGAAAGAAGTGGCCTTTCCGGAAAAGGAGATCCGTTTCCTTTGCGGATACTCGCCAGGCAGCGTTTCCGACCTGAACGCAAGGTCAATTGCCAGGATCGCTTCGAAATACCTTGAGAAGCCGTTAGTGGTCGTGAACATGCCAGGGGCAGGAGCAACAATTGCGGCGAACGAACTCGTAAGATCGTCCGCCGACGGCTACACGATCATTACTCTTACCACTGGATATTTTGCATACACGATCCACCAGCAGAAGGTCCCGTTCGACCCCAGTCTGCTCAAGCCTCTGCTGGGCTATTGGCAGTATAGCCATGTGCTTTTCACGCGTGGTGATTCGCCGTATTCAAAGATCCAGGACCTGATCGCGTACGGCCAGAAGAACCCGAGAGCTATCAAATACGGGATACCCGGAAGAGGTACGGGGCCACATCTCATGGGAATCTTGTTTTTCAAGAATGCGAACGTAGAGGCCGTTGATTTACCTTTCAAAGGATCTGCGGATAACGCTCATGGTGTTATAGGGGGACATGCAACAGTAGGGGTTGACGATTTTGCGCCCGTGAAGCACCACATAAAAGCGGGGGCGTTGAAGGCGCTTATGGCATTCCTAGACCAAAGGCACAAGGACATACCGGATGTCCCTACATCAAAAGAACTCGGTTACGGTGATCTGGGGTCCTTGAATGCTTATGGAATCATCTGTATACATAAAGATACTCCCCCGGACAGGGCCAAAAAACTCCACGATGTGCTGAAAAAGGTAATCGAGGACCCAGAGTTCATGAAGACGTGCGATGAGTTTGGACAGAGGTGCGGGTACATCGATACTAAAGCGATGGACGAGAATATCTCGATGCTGGAAAAGACGAATATGCCCATTTTAAAGGAGCTGAAACTGTTGGTGAAGTGAGGCTTTCACAAAACGGAAAGAGGGGCGGCACATGGTTTTCGATGACCTAAGAGAGTATATCGATTTGCTGGAAAAGGAGGGAGAAGTCGTGCGTATCAAGCGAGAGGTTGACTGGCATTTGGAAGTGGGTGCTGTCATCCGCCGATCATACGATTTGAAAGCCCCTGCCCCTCTTTTTGAAAACATCAAGGGCTACCCTTCTGGTCACAGGATACTCGGGGCACCTCTCGGAACAAGCGCAAAAACGGGAAGATACTTCGCCCGCCTCGCTATCTCCCTCGATATGCCACCCGAAAGCTCATACGAAGAGATAATGGAGGAATACAATAAGAGAAGCGAACAGTTACTTCCTCCTGTCGTCGTGGAGACTGGCCCCTGCAAAGAGAATATCCTCCTGGGCGATGACATCGATCTCCTGAAGTTTCCAGTCCCCTATCTCCATGATGGAGACGGCGGGCGGTACATAGGCACCTGGCACATCGTGATTACGAAGGACCCCGACTCGGGCTGGGTAAACTGGGGAATGTACAGGCTAATGGTTATTGACGGCAAGACCATGGCATGCCAGATTCGTAGGGATCAACATATAGGCATGCACTATCATCAGAAGTACGAAGCCAGGAACCAGCCAATGGAATTTGCCGTGGCGATAGGCACGGAGCCCGTCTCTTCGATTGTAGGGGCAACAAGATGTCCTCTTGGGGTCGATGAGGCATCGGTGGCCGGAGGGATACGGGGGAAGCCGATCGAACTGGTCAAGTGCGAAACCGTGGACCTTTACGTTCCGGCAACATCGGAGATTGTCATCGAGGGATTTGCGCCCCCGCACGAGAGAATCCCCGAGGGGCCGTTTGGGGAGTATACCGGCTACTTGCCGCGTGACAATGCACCGAAACCGGTATTCAAGATGACGGCAATCACACACAGGAATAATCCTATCCAGGTCCATTCCTGCATGGGTGTTCCAGTCGACGACTCCGCAGTGGTGACGACGGTTGTTCGGGCGGCAAATATCAAGCAGGAACTGCAGAAAAAGGGATTTCGCGTAAAGGGCGTTTACTGTCCCCCGGAGGCTGTCGGCCACATGGCAATCGTCTCCACCCATGTTCCGTTTGCCAATTTTGCAAAACACCTCGCATTCGCCGTTTGGGGCTCGAATCCGGGAAGGACAATTTGGTATCTGGTAGTTGTCGACGAAGATATCGATGCTACAAACATGAATGAAGTCCTGTGGGCACTGACAACCCGGTGCCATCCGCAAAGGGGAATATTTAATACCGGACCCTCTTGGGGAATCACGCTCCTCCCCTTCATCAGCCAGTACGAAAGGGAGAAAGGTCTGGGATCGCAGATTCTCTTCGATTGCACCTGGCCTAAGGAATGGCCCAGGGAGGAGATACCAAGAACAGCGTCATTCAAAGAGGTGTGGCCCAAAGAGATCCAGGAAAAGGTGATCAAGAATTGGGAAGCCTATGGGTTTTCTAAAGAGTGAATATTTTACACAGCTTTGAGTAATACGCTGAACGAACTTTGGAGATGTAAGGAGGGCTATGAGAGAGAGGATTGTTGTCCAAATCTTGACATAAGATATTTATTTAAATATATTTTTTACTAAATTTGATGAAAAAATATTATTTATGAAAAACGATAAATTTGAAGATATCATCGAAACAGAAGTTCTTATTATAGGTGGCGGATTAGCTGGAGCTTATGCCGCAATAAAGGCCAAGGAACGGGGAGCCCAGAAGGTCTTAATCGTTGACAAGTCTTATGTAGGGAAAAGTGGTTGCAGTTCTTTTGCTGCTGGTGTTTTTACATCGTTTATTCCTGAAGAGGATGATTTTGATTTCTGGTTTAAGGAAATTGTCAACCATGGTGAGTATATGAATGACCAGGAATGGTTGGGATTACATCTCAGTGAGGTATATGAACGAGTCCGTGAGATGGATTCATTTGGTGTAAAATTTGCGAAAGGGAAAAGAGGAGAATTTATAAGAACTCCGGGGCGAGGAGAGTTTAAAAATATCAAATTTTATGGACCTCAACTCATGGAAGCCATGCGAAAGAGATGCGAACAAAACAACATTAAACTGATCGATTGGGTGATGATGACGGATTTAGTAATACGAGACGGCCGTGCTGTGGGTACCGTTGGATTCCATTGCCGTTCTGGAGATTTCAAAGTCTTTAAAGCCAAATCGATTGTTGTTACAACAGGAGGTTGTAGATTTAAAACAAACCTTTCTGGACACAGGATGACCACCGGGGATGGACACGCCATGCTGCTGCGAGCAGGCTGTGAGATGATGAATCTCGAGATAAATCAGAGTAATCTTGCAGCGGCAAATTTCGAGATGTCAGGACCGGGGATGAATATGTATCAAGGATTAGGAGCGAAGTTTGTCAATCGCAAAGGCGAAGAATTTTTATCCTACTATGACCCTGTTTATAAGGAGCGAACCACATTGAGGATGTTCTCAGGTGCAATGGCTGTGGAGACCGCTCTGGGGAATAATCCTTTTTACATCGACATGAGACATTTTTCATCTGAACAAGTAATGCTGCTGAAAGAAGTATTGCCTCTACCGACTAAAGCCTTGGAGCGGGCTGGAATTATTATTGGTGATAAAATAGTGAAGCAAATAGAATGGCTTCCCATAGGGCCCTGCTGGGGTTCTTATGGGGGAGGTGCAAGAATCAATAAAAACTGCGAAACGAATATATCGGGTCTATTTGTAGCAGGAGATGCGAGCGCAAAGATGGCAGCTGGGACTAATGAGATGGGAGCCGGTGCACTCCCTAATGCGGCTGTCACAGGAGCGATTGCGGGAAGATATGCTTCTGAATATGCCAGTGAAGTTGGGGAATACCAACTCGACATGGATGCTGTGGGAAAGTTAAGGGAAGAGACCATGGCCCTTTTTAATCGAAGAAAAGGGGTCGATCCCGAACATGCGATTTTATCGATACAAGAGACCATTACTCCCTATAAAGTAGCTATAATAAAGAAAGAGGACCGTCTCAAAAGAGCACTCGATCAAATTGCTGATATCAGAAGTACTGTGATACCATACACTTATGCAGTCGATCCTCATCATCTTAGGCTTGCTCATGAGGCTCGAAACATGGCCTTATGTGCTGAATTGTTTCTTCATGCGGCGTTAATGAGAAAGGAGAGTCGTGGAATTGGTTTTCGTGAGGATTTTCCCTTTCGAGATAATGTGAATTGGCTAAAGTGGATCATCTTGAAAATGTCAGGCCAAAAAGTTCTTTCCAAAACTGAGGATATACCTGTTGAAAGATACAAAGTAAGACCTGAAAGTACTATTACAGAACACCCACTTTCATTGGCGGGAAAGAGCAGAGGATTAAAATGGGAATAAGAAGAATCAATGAAGCGCTTTGTACAGGATGTGGAATCTGTGTGGATCATTGTTCCATGGATGTTCTTAGGATGGATGATGAAAGAAACAAACCCTTGATTATGTATTTAAGGGATTGTATGTCATGTTTTATGTGCGAAAGGGATTGTCCAGTGGGGGCAATCTACGTTGTTCCAACGAGAGAAAGGAGGATCCCCTTGCCATGGTAGTCGTCTTTTGAATAGCTTCTAAGATAACGGTCAAACATAGTAGTGCCATCAATTGAAAGGAGGAGAAAAGATGAAAAGAGCATTATATTGCTTGTTAAGTATTATTTTTGTCTCAACTTTCTATCCGATGAAAGGGTTTGCAAAGGAAACAAAGCCAAAACCTTCTTACTGGCCCCGTCATATCAGTTGGTCATCCCCTTCTGGTCCCAAGTGGGTCAATGCAGTTAGCTTCACTGCTATGATCCAAAAGTACACGGGAGTTAGTAGTTCTGCCTTAGGACCAACGGGAGGGACAATGGCGGATTTACAGAATCTTAAGGCAGGGAACGCTGAGATCGCCTGGAACAGTAATCCATCTCTTCATGAGGCCTGGCTGGGTTTAGGACCTTATAAAAAAGAAGGTCCCCTAAAATGGATACGTGCTCTTTCTGGAGGTTATCTTGGTTATTGGATGATTCTCGCCACAGAAAAGTCAGATATAAAAAGTTTTAAAGATCTGAAAGGGAAAAGATGGGGCGGAGATGTGATGATCGGTTCGGACGTCACTGATCAAGTTCGGGAGGGATTGCTGAAGATTCATGGCATGACACAGAAGGATTACAAAAGCTTTCCAATTACTAAATTTTCAGAGTGCGTCGACATGATGAAAGAGGGAAGGGTAGATGCAGTAGCTTTTTTCGCTGGAATTCCCTCACCATTTGCGGTGGAGTTGGCAGCCTCCATGGACATAGTATGGATATCCTTAACCCCCGAAGCGGCGGCGAAGGTGCCTACAGTGATTCCTGGGCACATCCCAGCAACCATTCCGGCAGGTACTTACAAGGGGCAGAAACAAGATATTATCTCTGTAGCCCATATGACAGTTCCAATTGTCCATGCGAACTTACACGAAGAGGTCGTTTATGAGATCATGAAAGCACTCTTTGATCATCCAGATGAAATGGAGGCCGGCCACCCCACTGCAAAGGAGTTTGCCCGCAAACCGGCTTCTAATCAGGTAAAGATTCCATACCATAGTGGTGGCATACGGTATTATAAGGAAAAAGGTATTTGGACTCCTGAGTTGGAGACCCTTCAGAAGAAGCTTTTGACGGAATAAAATGGACAGATAGCCCAAGCTTAAGGTTTTTCATTTATTAGGGATGAACTTTGTAAACATGAGAATCATGAAATAGGTCGGTAGTCTTTAAGAGGTTTATAGAAATTCATGTCTCAAGAAGATCAAGTACAGTCCCAACCTATTAATCAGAGGGAATTTAAAGGGGCAATGGCCAAGGTCGTAACTGTCATTGCTATGGCCATGTCTCTATATCACATCTTTTTCATCACTTATGCCTTCGAAAAAGTAGGGATCTACTTACTCGTCCCTCCTTTCTTAGCGGGGAGCCTTGGTTTTATCCTGGTGTTGGTATTTCTTCTGTTTCCGATAAAAAGAGACCGATCCAAAAACGTACTACCGTGGTATGACAAAATTTTTGCAATTCTAAGTGCTATAGTGACAAGCTATGTTTTTTTCATGGGTCGTGAGATGGCAGAGAAAGCAGCTTTGCCAAGGCTCCCTCTCATCGATTTGGTAATGGGCACCATCTTAATAATCCTTGTCATAGAAGCCGTTAGACGAGTATTAGGGGCAATTTTAGCTTTTATACCGATTGCTTTCATACTCCAAACGATGTTTTCTGACCATATTCCAGGCCTTTTCAAAGGCAGAGGATTTTCATGGGAGTTTATCGTTAAACAACTCTTCCTTTGGGATACAGGACTTTTCAATATACCTTTGCGTGTCGCTGCTACTGTAATATTTGCCTTTCTTATATTTGCCTCTTTCTTAGAACTCTCCGGTGTGGGAAAATTCTTCATCGACTTTGCCCTCTCCTTGTTTGGCCGATTTCGCGGAGGGCCAGCCAAAGTGTCAGTGGTATCGAGTGCCCTTTTTGGAATGATCAGCGGAAGTACCACTGCCAATGTCACAGTGGATGGTGTCATCACAATTCCTATGATGAAGAAATCAGGATATAAACCCTCTTATGCCGGGGCGGTTGAAGCCGTTGCCTCCAACGGGGGCCAAATTATGCCGCCGGTTATGGGCGCTGTGGCCTTTGTAATTCCTGAGTTTCTGGGGATTTCATATGCTTCCGTATGTAAGGCCGCTGCGCTTCCAGCAATACTTTATTTTCTATCCATATTTATCATGGTGGATTTAGAGGCTCGCAAAATTGGCCTTAGAGCACTTTCTAAAGATGAGTTGCCTTCATTTAAAAATGTGATGTTAAGGGGATGGTGGAATTTCATACCCATAATGGCGCTCATCTTTTTCATAGGAGTTCTACTCTATAGGGCTGAATTCGCAGCCTTGTGGGCTTTGGTGGTTTTATTATTTTTATTTGTGGTCAGGAAAGAGGGGAGGTTAAATTGGAAGAAGATTATTCAGGGTTTAGAATCTGCAAGCCGAGGAATGCTCGAAGTGGGTGTCGCTTGTACTATGGCAGGTATCATCATTGGATGCGTAGGGTTATCTGGCTTGGGTCAAAAGCTTTCGATGGGGTTGATTGAACTATCTGGCGGAAATTTAATGGTCCTTTTATTGCTCACGGCTATAGCCTGTTTCATCCTCGGCATGGGAATGACGTCCCTACCTATTTACATCATGTTAGTAGTTCTTGTGGCACCAGCCCTGACAAAATCGGGTGTTCTTCCTATCGCAGCCCACCTCTTCATATTCTACTGGGCGCTCGTATCCTTCATTACCCCGCCCGTATGTATAGCCGCTTTTGTTGCAGCAGCCATCGCTGGGAGCAAGCCATTTGAAACGGGGTGGCAGGCTACCAGGCTTGGCATTGTCTCATTTATCATTCCTTTTATGTTTGTTTATGGCCCTGCCCTTTTATTAGAAGGACCGATAGGGGATATAATATTGGCAGTAATTACAAGCGTAATTGGCATCGTGGCCTTAGCAGCTGGAGTAGCTGGGTACGGGTTTGGGCCTTTAAATTGGCTGGAAAGGATTTTATTCATCCTCGGAGCATTGGGATTGATCCACCAGGGCTTGACCACCGATATCATAGGGTTGATTCTAATTGCACTGCCAGTCGCTTCACAGATAAAAAAATATAAGCTAATTCGCCCCGGAGTTTAAAAATTTTAGTTAAAATTTCTGACGCCTTTTGTGTTAAGAAGGTTTTTCCATTTTTACAGATGATCATTCACAACTGACTTTTTATAAAGTTAGGACACAAATCGGAAGGAGAAAATTAATGGGTAAGGAAGACAAAAGGGGGTTTAATGACCTTAGAGATTGGATAGAAATTTTAGAAGGAAAAGGCCATCTTGCAAAAGTGAGTGTCCCTGTTCACTGGAATCAGGAGCTTGGTGCCATCGTGAGAAGGACATATGATTTTTATGGAGATGCTTCACCCGCCCTCCTTTTCGATAACATAGTTGATTACCCTCCTCCCGGACCTCACCGTCTCTTTATCGGTCAATTTCGTTCATATAGTAGGATCTGCATGACCCTCGGGCTCGATCCCTTCGAAACCACTCGCCGGGAAATCGTCTTGACATTGAAGAGCCACTTGAAGAATAGAATTCCTCCCGTTACCGTATCGCATGGACCAGTCCATGAATGTGTAGATGTAGGAGATAGGGTGAACGTTCTTAAATTCCCCGTCCCCCTTTGGAACTACAGGGATGGGGGACGTTACGTTGGCACCATGCATGCTGTAATTACAAAAGACCTGGAGACAGACTGGATTAATTTAGGTCTATACCGGGTCATGGTCCATAATCAAAAAGAGCTAGGAATATATGTGAGCCCGGGGCGACAACATATTGGGCAACAATATTTGAAGTATATTGAAAGAAATAAGCCCATGCCTGTAGCCATCGCCATAGGGATTGATCCTATCCTTGCCCTTCTATCCTCAGCGAACTTGCCATCAGGTGTCAGTGAATACGACGTCGCCGGAGCTATCAAAGGGGCTCCCATTGAAACTGTAAGAGGGAAGACGGTTGAACTCCCTGTCCCAGTTCAAGCGGAGATCGTCATCGAAGGATACATCGATCCCCAGGAGAGGAAGACGGAAGGACCGTTCGGTGAATACCCAGGTTATTATGGCGAAATTCCTGGTCCAGCTCCTGTCATCCATGTGACTGGAATCACCTACAGAGTCGATCCAATTCTTCAAGGATCGATCGAGGGGCATCCGGTGAATGAATCCCATATAATGTCGAGTGTGATGAAGTCGGCAGGAATTTGGGAAGAACTCGAACGTAATGGTGTACCAGGAGTTAGAAGCGTGGCCTGTATCCCAGAGACTTCAAATTGCCATGTGGTCATTTCCATTACTCCTACTGTTCCTGCTCATGCCGATTGGATTGCAAGTGTCATTTGGGGAATGTCAGGTGCTGTCTGGCTTTTCAAACACGTATTTGTAGTCGACGACGACATCGATCCATGGGACTTGGGGCAGGTGAGTTGGGCCGTGGCATGGCGGGTCAAGGCCAGCGAGGATATAAAAATATGGAAGAACCAACGTGGCTCACCTATCGATCCTCGTCAGGAACCGGAATCTAAAGGATACTGGGACAGGGTCCTCATCGATGCTACTCGCCCTTTTAATTGGAAACCTCGAGAGATTTGGGGAAGCGAAGGGGTCAATAAAGGTGTTCCGCAGAAGTTTCCTCCCACCACTCGGCCTTCACCTACGACAATAAGTCTTGTCAATAAGAAATGGGAGATCTACGGGATACAGCCTGTAAAGAAATTTATCGGGACCCCAATGGGCATGATGCGAAATTGGTGGTCGGAAGATGTATCGGGAGAGTAAACATAATCTCTGCGGGATGTAACTTAACATACCAAAGCTGTTATAAAAGGGGCTTTGTTTGGGAGTTTTAGATTTTTTTAAAGGAGGCGGGCAAGGGGTGAGGGGTACGCCCCAACCTCCCATCAGCAAAGAGACCAGAACCTATGATGAACTCATCGATGAGATTATGGGATGGAATATTGACCACACCGGCATCTTAGATGTATTGCGGAGTGAGATCGAAGAAGAGAGGCTCACCACCTGGTCCCGTGCTCTAGAGGTAGGAGTCAGGAAGGGGCTCACTTCTCCCTCCGGGAAGGTGGAGGAAAGTTCCCT
>Ga0184636_1000169_pt1 | contig 15749 bp, 11 predicted proteins | sample PLM3_60_b2_FD_133164 | JGI IMG/M metagenome (GOLD analysis project Ga0184636, IMG submission 133164) | Groundwater sediment microbial communities from an aquifer in East River, Colorado, USA - PLM4_90_b2 | ecosystem: Environmental > Terrestrial > Soil > Riparian zone | place: USA: East River... | reverse complement strand
TTTAGTTTTTGTGTTGAAATATTTTTTTCTTCTGCAAATAATTCCAACGGTTTTTTTGTACGAAGAATATTTTTTCTTTCCCAATTACCTTGCCCGGTAATATCAAAATACTGGCAAAAAATATCTGCATCGTTTTTCAATATTTTTTTAACTTCTTCAAATTGCCACACATAAAATTTGCCTTCTTCACCTTCGCTATCTGCATCCAGTGACGAATAAAATCCTCCGCCGGGGTGCATTAATTCTCCTTGAACAAATCCGATAGTCTCATCAATTACTTCTTTATATCGTTCATTTTTTGTAAGCTGGTAAGCCTCAGATAAAACTGAAACAAGGAGAGCATTATCATAAAGCATTTTCTCAAAATGGGGCGCCAACCATTCTGCGTCGGTTGAGTATCGTGCAAAGCCCCCTCCTACCTGATCATAAATACCCCCTTCTATCATTTTATCTAAACTCAAACAAGCCTGACTAAGGGCTTCTTCATTTCCCGTTACATAATGATAGCGCAGCAAAAATTGGATGGAAAAAGTCTGTGGAAACTTAGGGGCTTTTCCAAAACCTCCCCATTCTTTATCAGCCGTTTTCATAATATTCTGAAATGCTTCTGCCAGTTTTTCTTTAGAAAATACATCTGAAACATTTTTAGCCCCGCCAGGAGGTTCTTGAAGCCCGAAAGAATTTGACCGGAGTAAGTGCTCAATAAGATTTTCAGCCTGCACATCTATTTCATTTCTTTTCTCATGAAAAGCCGCTGAAACCGCTTGCAAAATTTCGCTCCATGATGACCTGTTAAAGGCTCGCCGGGGAGGAAAATATGTGCCCCCGTAAAATGGTTTTGCAGCAGGAGTAAGAAAAACATTTAATGGCCAGCCGCCGCTGCCTGTCATTGCCTGGACGGCGTCCATATAAATATGATCAAGATCCGGTCTCTCCTCCCGATCAATTTTGATATTGATAAAATTGTTATTCATGATAGCAGCCGTTTCTTCATTTTCAAAACTTTCTTTTTCCATAACATGGCACCAATGGCAGGCTGCGTAACCAATGCTTACAAGTATCGGTTTATTTTCAATTTTTGCTTTTTGCAAAGCTTCATCACCCCAGGGGAACCAATCTACAGGATTATGTGCATGTTGAAGAAGATATGGGCTCGTTTCAGTAATAAGCCTGTTGGTATGAACGGACATATCAATTATATTAAACGAATGTCGGAAAAAGAAGAAAGATATTGAAATACAGCAATCATGGTACCATTTAAAAAAAACCCGCTATCCGGGGTCACGCAATACTCCGGGCAGCTCACTAAAATTGAATGAGTACATAAATGATACCCTCCTAAAAAGGAAGAGGCTGGAACAGAAACATCATGGCCATACGATCCTGTACATAAAACAAAAGGCGCTGGTTAAGATGCCTTTTTAAGATCTGTTGTAACTCTATTTGTTTTTAGAAAGAAACTGTTCCAGTGCAGAAACCATCGAAGGAGCATGTGGCTGTGGCGCTTTGATCTCCAGCTTCAAACCGGCTTCTTCCACAGCCTTGGAAGTATTATTTCCAAAAGCCCCGATAATAGTTCCATTTTGTTTATACTTGGGCAGGTTATCAAGCAAACTTTTTACACCGCTGGGAGTAAAAAAACAAATTACATCATACTCGGTTTTTTGAAGTAATTCTTTTACATCATTGCTTTGAGTACGATACATAAATGCAAGGGCAAACTCGCAACTATTCGTTTTCAGCCAGTTTACAATATCATTATCCTGCTGGTTTTCTGAACATACATAAAGGAATTTTTCATTTCCCTTATGTTTGTTAATAGCATCAAAAAAACTTTTGTTACTGCCGTCTGAGCCATAAAAAACCTTACGCTTACGGTAGAGAATAAATTTTTGCAGGAACAGCGCTACAGCTTCTGTGACGCAGAAATACTTTGTATCCTGTGAAACATTCACCTTTATTTCTTCGCACATCCGGAAGAAATGATCAATCGCATTACGACTGGTGAAAATGACTCCGGTATAATTTTGAATTTCAATTTTTTGTTTGCGGAATTCCCTTGCCGGAATAGGTTCGAGGCGGATAAATGGCTGAAAGTCCAGCACTACATTGTACTTTCGTGACAACTCAAAATAAGGTGACTTGTCACTATCGGGCCTCGGTTGCGTAATCAGAATCTTTTTCACTTTTTTAGCCGACGTATCGGCTTTAACCCCGTTTTTTAACATGTGGTTCGTCTTCAAAAGTTTGGCGAAGTTAAGAAATCTATTTTACAACCAGATCAATAAAAGCTTGTAGATCAGTAAAAGCGGTATTATTTCAAAGGCACAAAGGTATAAAAAGAAATGGAACGTGTTAACTCTTATCTGGTTTCGAACTAACCCATACGCTAAAACGAACCGGTAAGCCAGTAAAGCAAAAACGCCGGCATAAGAGAGCGTAAACGCAATTTTGTATATATTATTATCGCTAAAGGCCAGGAGAATTAAAAGAGGTAAAAGACAGATCCCGATGATTTTATTGATCATAAAAACGATAAATATATAAGCATTCGTAGTTTCTGAGATATTAAAAATCAAGCCTGATAATTTCAAACTCAGAAATTTTATAATATACATCAGCGCCAAAAAAATACAGCAATAAAGGTAAAAAAGCCAAAATCCATTTTCGGGAACTACATGATAATGTTCTAACAAAAAATCAATGTAAAATGCGGCGGCTAATAAAAAGTAAAAATTCAATAATAAGGAAGGCAGGGGTGTTTGGACTAATTGTTCCCCTATTTGCCGTTGCTTAATTGTTGTCCTGAAAGCAACCTGGAAAAGATCATTTACGTACTTGGGAAAACTATATTTTATTAAAGCAAAAAAAATTGATAAGGCAACTAAACTATAGAATAAAGTTTCTTTACCGTTGAACTCCTTTTTATTTGACCTGATAAAAACGGGTTGAGAATGGAAACCGAAGAAAAAGTTTTTTTGATAAGCCAGTTGAATAAAATTTTTACCGGTATACTGAGATGCTATGAGTTCCCACGAAGAGTTTTTTAAAGTTTCTTTTGCTAACGAATCTTTTAGATCAGTATTATTGATTATAGTTGTATCAGTATGTTGTTGCAAGGAATCTGCCGGGCCTGGTAAAGAATCATTGTTCTGTGCCGAAACAAAACCGGGGAATATGAATTGAACTAGTACTAACAGAATGAATCGCATCACTGAGGCTTGGTTGTGGTGCAAAATTATTCAAGCACAATCGCTGGCAAAATGAATCGGCTTGTTTCTCAGAAATAATTTACAAATCCAAAGTGAATCTTGGATTGGCGAAGGTTAAATGGTATATCATCACGCCTGCCAATGGCCCAGGCAATATTAAAGACTCCAAACTTCACTTCAAAGGCAAGTCCCAATCCTGTACTCAAGTATGTATGACTGATCTTTGTATTTTGACTGTTATTTCTTCCCCAGCCACCATCCAATAAAGCATAGAAATAAGAATTTTGCCCGATAATATAATGATACTCTGCCGTTCCTATAATATATTGTGACAGGTATTGGCTTTCTTCGTCAAAGCCACGTAGTAATCTGAAGCCGCCGATCTGGAACAATTCATTCCGAAAAACATTACCACTTTGAAAAATACCCGAATTGATTGCGGTCTTTATGGTTCCCTGTTCTCCCAGCGAAAAATATCTTGCCGCAGCGACCTTTACCCGGAACTGGTAGGTTTTTAATTTTACGGTGTCATATAATTTTTCAAAATCAAAAGAAGGATCATTTGGATCATGTAATTCAACAACCTGGGTATTTTTTTTGATTTTCTTGGTTCCTGCCGTGGTGGAAATAATAAATTCATTTCCTCTTCTTGGATTACGACTGTAATCAGTTGTATTAAGGCTGTAGTCAATTCCAAGATTAAATGAACTTACATCGGCCTCATCAGGCAAGCGATGATTTTGTAACACGAATGCTGTATTAATCCCGTTGGCAATGGTTTGCCAATGCTGAACATATAACTTGCCTGATTGGGTAGCTGAAAGAATGTAATTAGCCCCAAGCTGGAGGTTGACATTTAAATAAATGCTGTCACGACGGTACATATCAAATGAAAAATCAAACCCAGCCGGTGAATTGAACAGGTATGGATGCTGGTAAATTATATTCAGTCGTTGCGACCGTACCTGTAATTGCTGGTAACTTACCCCAATTGTTTCACCTGCGCCTAATGAGTTTTTCAGGTTCAGATTTCCTTCACCTGTTACTAATAGTTTTTTATTGCTTAACTGATCGTTATTAGGTAAAAACCCGAATAAAAAATTAAACTGGCTGCTGCGTTTTGTTTTTAAGTACAGGTTTAGAACAGAGCCACTGATCAACATAGAAATATCTGAGGGTTTTTCTTCCTCTACATAGGTCAGCTCCAGTAATTTTTTTGAAATGCGCTGAAGCTTTTGCTTATTGTAAAGACTGCCATTAGAAATCTCAAGATAACGCTGGATAAAGGCATTTGAAATCTTTGTATTGCCAAAAACTCTTATACTGTCAATTTTATAGATCGGGCCTTCTTCAACTTTTAATAAGGCTGAAACTTTATCATTTTCCAGCTGCAGGCTATCCAGATAAATTTTTGCAAAGGGATGACCGTTGTTTTCCAGGTAGTCTAAAATCTTTTCTTCCCATACCTGCACTTGCGCAAAATCCATCGGTTTTCCTGTAAAACCTTTCTCTCTCCATCCTACCGCGTTTAATAAAGATGGATTTACACTATTCGTATTTAGTTGTGCCCAATAATATAGTTCGCCAAAAAAAATAACAACATGGGCAGAGGCTGAATCGTATTTTACACTGTCTACTGAAGCTGTTACATATCCCTTTGATTGAAGAAGAGAAGGCAATTTGTTTATATATTCAATGCAGGCGTTTTTTGAAACAAACCTGTTATGCAAGCTAATTGTATCAGTTAAAAAAAAAGAATCTTTATCAACAGCTTTAATGTTCAGATCATATTTGTTTTGAGCTATTGCTATGAAGTGCAAAAGCAGGAAGATAAAAAGAAAAAGGAGTGACAATATCGGGTGGCTTAATTTTGTCATTCGATCAGACCGTATTTCGGATAAAAATATTCAATAACTCAATATTAGCTTTAAATCTGTTTTGACCGGAATTTATATCCATATCCCCTTTTGCAAACAAGTTTACCTGCCGGAAATTAAATATCAAATAGCAGGATAATGGCAGGAATCTACATCCATATCCCGTTTTGCAGACAGGCCTGCTATTATTGCAATTTCCATTTTACTACTTCTTTAAGACGTAAAAACGAACTGGTGGCTGCTTTATTGGATGAAACAGACCTGCGGAAAGATTACCTTGAAGGAGAAAAAATAGAAACAATTTATTTTGGCGGAGGCACTCCCTCTTTATTGGAAATTGAAGATCTAAAATTGCTGATCGGAAAAATAAAAGAATTATTTACTGTAGAAGCGGGAACTGAGATAACCATTGAAATCAATCCTGATGATATCTCTGTTGAAAAATTAAAAAGCTGGAAAGAAATTGGTATTAATCGTCTAAGCATCGGCATACAATCTTTTTTTGACGAAGACCTGGAATGGATGAACCGGGCACATAATACAGACCAGGCGATCAAAGGTCTGCAATTGGCAATAAAGTATTTTGATAACATCACCATTGATCTGATCTATGGCACACCGCTATTAACCAACGAAAAATGGAAACAGAATGTTGATAAAGCCATTGCTTTCAATATACCTCATCTCTCCTGCTATGCTTTAACGGTGGAGTCAAAAACTCCTTTAGATAAAATGATCAGGGAACAGCGGGCACAGAATATTGATACTGACAAACAATCAGAACAATTTTTATTGTTAATGCAATGGATGGAAGATGCCGGTTATGAGCATTATGAAATTTCAAATTTTGCAAAACCCGCTTTCAGAAGCCGGCACAACTCATCCTACTGGTCCACAGGGCCCGGTGATCAGGGGAAAAAATATATCGGCATCGGTCCCTCAGCACATTCGTTTGATGGAAAAAGCCGGCAGTGGAATATTGCGAACAATAGTCGCTACATTGATTCTATCAGCAAAGGAATTATTCCCTGTGAAAAGGAAATTCTTACTGAAAATCAGAAGCTAAATGAATACATCATGACATCGTTGCGAACTGTTGAAGGTTTGAACCTGGAACATTTGGGAAAATCTGCGGGCTTCAGGCTGCGGGCTGCCAGTCAAAAATTTATTGATAATGGATTAATAATTGAGAACAAGAATCATTTGATCTTAACAAAAGAAGGAAAGTTACTGGCTGATGGAATTGCGGCAGATTTGTTTTTAGAAAAACTGACGGTGAAAGATTAATGTTTCTTAAACTCCCCTTTGGGGTTTGGGGGCTTCTGTTTTTGTTTATAATGTTTATATACCTGTGAAATGATCAAACAAAGCACCATCAGTAAGATCGCTGTAGGTCCAAAGCCGGTGTAAGAAATAGGGATCATTTTTTTGTTTTTTGCTTGTTCCTTCTCAGACAAGCACTTCTTCTATCTGTTTAAAACCATCAGAGGGTTTAACATTTTGCCAAAGTATCTTGTAAACAGTTTCGGCAATGGGCATTTCGGACCGGATATCTTTATTCAGATAATAAATACATTTAGAGGCATTGTACCCTTCGGCCACCATGTTTAGTTCCAGCTGAGCGTTTTTTACCGAATATCCTTTGCCAATCATATTTCCAAACGTACGGTTTCGGCTATAAAGAGAGTAACAGGTCACCAACAGGTCGCCCAAATAGGCAGAAGCCGCGTAATTCGGAGTTTTACGATGAGTTAAAGGATCTTCAGCCCCATGTTCTCCGACCACAATATGCTCGATACCTGCCTTACGTAAAAATCCTGCCATCTCATCAGCACTGTTAGCAATGTAAACGCTCAAAAAATTATCGCCATAATCAAGTCCATGTGCAATGCCCGCACCTAATGCATAGATATTTTTGAGCACGGCAGCATATTGAACACCTAAAATATCATGATTGACAATCGTGTTGATGTAATCTGTTTTAAAATGAGATGCGATTTCTGCCGCCATGGTTACATCAATTCCGGAAAAAGTTAAATAAGAAAGCTTTTCTGCAGCTACTTCTTCGGCGTGGCAGGGACCGAGAACAACAAAATAATCTTCCAGTGATACATCAAAATGTTTAAGCAGGTAGGCATTCAGCAGAACATTTTCGCCGGGGATGATCCCTTTAATAGCTGAAACGATCTTTTTATTTTCAAAAACATTTGCATCCAATTTATTCAGAACTTCTTCAATAAAGGCAGAAGGTACAGCAATGATGATGATATCGGAATTTGAAATAACTTCTTCCAGGTCATCTTTTAAATGCAATAAAGAGGTATCAAAATAGGCTGTACTGAGGTAATGAGGGTTGTGCCTTCTTTTTTGAATTTGCCCGATGGTATCCGGATTTCGCACCCACCAATTGATATGATGACCGCCATCAGTAAGAATTTTTGCCAACGCTGTTGCCCAACTACCACTGCCGATTATGCCGAATTTTTGAGCCATGATTTGGGGTGATTAATTGGATTAAACAGAAATAAAATTAAGAAAGAGAATTTTGTTTTTAGAAATAGTTACAAATAAAAGAGTCCGGAAAAATTCCGGACTTCTCAAATATCCTGATAATCTTCCAACACCTCAATCCGATAGTTATCGGATCCTGGTTCAGACTACTTCTCAAATAATTTATCCTTCGGAACCACCTTCACTTTATTTCCGTCTTTTAATGTTTTACTGATGGCATTGTACGGGCCTGTTACTACTTCATCACCCGGATTCAGGCCGCTGAGAATTTCAATATAGTTGATATCCTGTATTCCTGTTTTTACAATAGTCTTTTTCACCTTTCCATCTTTTTGAAGTATAAATACTACTTCTTCCAATTCATCGGTAGCAACAAGATTCTGATCTTCATCTGTATTATCTTTCTTTTGAGTCTTTTGTTCTTTCTTCTTATCCTCGATGCTTTTATCGCTTCCTTTTACTCTTGCAGCTACGGAATTTATTGGAACAGCCAGCACTTCATCATGCCTCTTGGTTTTTATATCGGCGCTGGCATTCATGCCGGGACGAAAAATAAACTTCCTTATATTTTTCGGATCAACAAGATCGCTGTACGAATCCGGATTCAGACGTATGCGTACTTCATAATTTGTTACATCGTTACTTGTAGACGCCTGTAAACCCGATGACGAAGCCGTACTGCTGGCAATTTGTGTAACCACACCTTTAAACTTCCTGTTGTTGTAGGCATCCACTTCCACATCCGCACTGTCATCAATATTCACTTTTACAATATCATTTTCACCGACATTCACTCTTACTTCCATTACACTCATATCAGCCACTCTCATCATTTCTGTGCCAATATTGAAACTATTACCGGCAACTCTCTCGCCTTTTTTTACAGTCAGAGAGGAAATAACCCCACTCATCGGCGCCGTTAATGTTGCCCGGCTAAGATCTTTGTTTGCTCTTGTCAGGCTTGCCTGAGCGCTTTGCACACTTGCCTTATTACCACGTATGCCTTGTATGGCAGCATTGTAATTTGCCTTTGCAGCAATATATGCACTCTCAGATTGCTCAAATTCCGCCTTTGAAATTATTTTATCGCCTAACAATTGTTTCTGCCGATCATACGTCCGTTGTGCCTGGTCCATGGTGGCTTTTAGCGCATCCAATTGTGCCTGGCTATTTTCTGTCATCGCCTGTTGCTGATTTACTGCAGCGGCTGCCTGGTCACGTTGTGTGGCATATATATCTGCATAAATCCGTGCAAGTACCTGTCCTTTCTTTACACTGTCACCTTCCTCCACATTCAGCTCAGTGATCTGACCGGAAATATCAGGACTGATCTTTACTTCCACTTCGGGATAAACTTTTCCACTCGCATTCACTGTTTCAATGATCGTACGTTTTGTCGTTTTCTCTGTTGAAACTTTTACACCGGTATCGTCCTTTCCCGCGATCATTTTGCCAGCAACCAGCAGAACGATCAATCCCCCCAGGCCGATCAGGATCCATTTAACTGTTTTATTCATAAAGCCTCATACCGACCTTCTTCAAAGGAGAAGGCCATCAACACGGCCCTCGCTTTTCGGAAAGTCATTTTTAAATTTAAAAATATTGTTGATTAAAGAACTAAAAGTTGAAGTGTGCGACCCTTCGGCTTCGCTCAGGGTAAACTCCACAGAAATTGAAAAGAATTTCTGAAGCTGGTAACACAATAATCAACTCACTATTAAAGAACATTTCAATTTTAAAAAAGTATAATAGACCTTAAGTCTCCCCGCCAACTGGCGGGGACAGAGGCTCACAATTTCAAACCCTGTCCTTTATAAAACTCAAGCAATTTCATTTTAAATACGTAATCATATTGTGCATACAACAAGTTTGTCTTTGCCTGCAATAATGTATTTTGAGTATTTAAAAGGTCATAAGTCGACAATAATCCAAGATCAAATCTTTTTTTGGCAAAATCATATGCTTTTTGTGATGCCTCAACAGCTTTTTTATTTGCATTGAACTTTTCAACAGCAGCCGTCGCATCAATATAGGCCTTATAAATATCCTGTTTTAATGTCTGACTGTTCTGTTCTTTAGTTAATTCAATTTGTTTTACAGTTAATTTGGAACGCAACCACCCGGCTCTTATGTTTCCTCCATTTGAAATAGGAATACTAATGCCTATACCTATTGATTGCCGGAAATTTTGATTCAACTGATCAAAATATCCAATTTTGCCATAACTGTATTGGTTAATAGGCTGAAGAGGAAAAACATTATAGGTAGTACTATTAACAGTTACGTTGCCAATAGGTGGATTTAGTGGTGTAACTGAAATCACTTGTTCTGATTTGCTATTGTAGGCCGCCCCGAGACTTCCGAACAAAGAAAAAGTGGGGTACATCTGCGCTTTCGCAACCTGAACAGATTTTTGTGCTGCTTTTAAATTTAATTCATCTACTTGCTGCTGCGGCATGTTTATTTTTGCCAGGCTATAAACATATTCCGGTTGAAGTTCTGCCAGGTTTTCAATAGGAATCACATCCACAGGAGGCGATTCTACATCAAAGAGGTTACCGGGATCAAGATTGAGAAGAACTTTCATTTGAAGCAAATACTGATTTACCGAAGACTGCGCTGTAACAAGATTGGAGCTATCAGTAGCATACTGCGCTTCCAACTGAACCTGGTTCAACTCAGGAAGCGTACCAGCACTCACTTGTTTTTTTACACTTTCAAGTTGTGAACCTGTTTGATTAAGCTGTATCCTGGCTATGTTTACTTGTTCCTTTGTTAGCAATATTTGCAAATAAGCCAGTGCAACATTCAGGGCCACGTCATTTTTTGCTTTTTCAAAACCAGCCAACGTAGCTTTTACATTCAGATCTTTTACAGCAATATTATTCTTTTTTGCAAACCAATTAAACAGATCAAGACTTGCTTGTAAAGAATAATTACTGAATAAATATCCTGTAGTAATAAGACTAAATGAAGTAGGATCCTGATTACGGCCTGCGCTGTATCCTGTATTCCCGTTAAAATTGGCCGAAGGCAACATGTTCCATTTGCTTTGATGCACATCCAGCTCTGCAAATTTTTGCTGCAGGTCGGCTTGCCTTACGGTGATATTATTTTTTAAGGCATACTCAACACATTTACGCAGGTCCCATTTTTCCACTGCCTTTGTTACAGGCTGGCTGAAACTAACTACGGTTGCAAAAACTACGATCAGAAGTAGAATTGGGCGCTTCATAATTCCGGCAAAAATAATTGAAATGAGCTGCTAAACCGCTGATAATTGATAAATGGGATGTTATTTTTTAATCCATTTTATCCAGAGCTTGCATAAGGTCATTTATTAAATATTCCGGATCTTCCAAACCCAGGTAGATCCTTACATAGCGATGTTCTTTATCGGCAGGATCAAACTTTCCGGTTTTCAAACTTATGCATTTGGGAATTACCAGGCTCTCATGTCCTCCCCAGCTAACGGCCATCATAATATGTTTCAGCGATTCACAGAATTTAATAATGGTTTCCCTTTTTCTTGTTTTTAGAATGATTGTCAGTAATCCACAGGCACCACTCATTTGGCGTTTTGCCAATTCATATTGAGGAAATGATTCATCAAAAGGAAAAATAATTCCTTCTATTTTAGGATGTCTTTTAAAAAATTGCAGGACTTCATTTGTGGTTTTTGTGATCCGCTCCAGTCTTGCCGGCAATGTTCTTAATCCTCTTATTAATAACCAGGCATTGAAAGGTTGAATACCACTTCCTATGTTCAGGTATTCGCTGTCAAAAATCTTTTTTATCATCGTTTGCGATCCGCTTAGCACACCGCCGAGCGTATCACTATGCCCTCCGATATATTTTGTGGCTGTTTGCATAGCCATATCCATTCCCATCCCGATAACATCCTGCTGTAAGGGAGTAGAGTAACTATTATCAATAAATGTGGTGATGTTTTTTGATCTGGCCAGTGCAGCAACCGCTTTTATATCCTGCAAAGCAAAATCCCAGCTATTGGGTGATTCGAGATAATATAATGTTGTATCGGATCGGGTGGCAATTTCCCAATTTTCAATTCTTGTTCCGTCAATATACGTTGTAGTTACATTAAACCGCGGAAGAATTACATCAAACATTCTTTCCGCCCATGTATAGGGAGCTCTTACAGAAACAATATGATCACCTCCTTTTACATTTGCCAGCACAGCAGCAAAGATGGCAGCTGCGCCACTGTTAAAAACCAGGCAATCTTCTGCTCCGTCCAGCGCTGCCAGTTTTTTTCTAAGAATATCAACAGTCGGATTTAATCCGCGGCTGTATAAATAACCACTCATCTCATCTTCCAATGCCTTGCCCAGGTCATCAACTTTTTTAAATGCGAAATTGCTGGTTTGAATAATGGGAGGAGCAATGGCATTAAAATAATTTTCCCTTTCTTCTCCGAGTTCATTCAGGATATATGAAAGCTGTTCTGGTTTATGTGTGAACATCTTATCCGGGTTTCGTTATAGCCAGTTTTTTTGCTGCAAAATAAATGATAAGAAAAAATCCGAGCACTGAGAAACCGATCACGGCATACCTCCAGTTTTCCACAGCGATCATTGTTCCCACAAACAAATAAGTTATGATAAAGACCACGGGCATGAGGGGATATAATTTCATAGAATAAATGCCTGTTCCATCAAGATGTTTTGTCCTCCTTCTCAATACAAAAATCGTTGCGGCTGAAGTAGCCATGCCTATCGAGTCAAGAAAAATGGTAAAGCTGAGTATTTTATCAAATGTATTGGCAAAAAATAGCACAATGATACAAACAGCTGCAAATACGGTAAGGCTTACTGTTAGCACGTCTTTTTTTTCATCTTTCTTTTTAAAAGCTGCCGGTAAAATGCCGTCCTCACTCATGGCATACATCACTCTCGGATTGCTAAGAAGCAATACGTTTACATAAGCAAGTACCGCAACAAAAAGTAAAATAGAAGAAGCATATCTTCCTGCGGGGCCAAACATTTTTTCTGCAATAAGAGCAGCAATACCCGAAGTGTTTTTTAATTCATTAAATCCGATAATCTTATAATAAGCAAAACTCACCAACAGGTACAGCGACACAATAACAAGGATGCCGATAAAAATTCCTCTTGGAATATTTTGTTGCGGTTTTTCTATCTCTTCACCAAAATTGATGGTTTGCTGGTAACCGCCATACGTAAATGAAGTAGCCTTCAAAGCAACGCCAAATGATAAAAGGATAGCGCCGAAATTTTGCGTTTTCAGATCAACAAGGCTTTGCGGGGCCGTATTATATAAAGAAGGAAAAAATAATGAAGCGATCAGGATAACGAGCATACTGATCTTAATGATCATTAAAACATTTTGCGTTTGAGAACTCATTCTTAGCCCCATCAGGTTTACGCCATAGAAGATGATAATGGCCCCCATGGCTATAAATGCCTTTACTACATCAGTAGCGCCCGATTTAAATAATAAAGGAGTGATGTATTCACTCCCGATCAGTGCAACCCCGGAAAGGGAAGCTGCATTGGAAATAAGAATGATACAATTAATAGCAAATGCAATGGAAGGATGATAAGCATACGAAAAGATCTTATAATAGCCGCCGGTTACAGGATAGCGGCTGCCGATCTCTGCATAGGTCAATGCCCCGCAAAAAGCAACTAACCCTCCGATGATCCACGCCGCAAAAAAAATGGATGGAGTGAGAGCGGCATTGGCAGCGTCTTTCGAGGTTCTGAAAATTCCCATACCGATCACAAGGCCAATAACGATCATGGTAAGAGAAAAAAGTCCAAGCTTATTCTTTGCAGTCATTATTTGAAGATAGGAAAAAAACATTCTACCTTAGTTGTACAAAGAAAGCCAATCCATGAACAAACTTTTACCCTTCCTTTTATTCCATTTCTGCATTCCTTTATTATCGCTTTCCCAGGAAGAAATTATTGACAGCACAAAAACCTTAGACGAGGTAACTATAAAAGCTTATGAGCAGAACCGCAGGTTAGTCGATGTGGCCGCCCCTGTAAGTCTTATCGGGCAGATACAACTCAACCGCTTCAGTAACATGAGTATATTACCTGCCTTAAATATTACTCCCGGTGTAAGCATGGAAGAACGCTCCCCGGGCAGTTACCGGCTTAATATCCGTGGCAGTTCCTTACGTTCCCCATTTGGTGTCCGCGATGTAAAGATTTATCTCAATGAAATACCTCTTACAGACCCAAGCGGCAATACGTATCTGAATCAATTGAGTTTTTATAATTTTCATTCCATCGAAATCATTAAGGGACCAGCCAGCAGCTTATACGGAGCGGGTATCGGAGGCGCTATGCTTATACATACTTTGCCTGCGAACTGGAATAAAGGAATTTCATTGGGTTATTCGGCCGGTAGTTTTGCTGCTACAAATATTAATGTAAATGTAAAAACAGGAGGCGCTGATCATCAAAATAGTTTCAATTATTCTCATCAACGCAGCGACGGATATCGCAGCCAGTCAAAAATGCGCAGGGATATTGTTACCTGGGAAAGTTTGCTGAAAGCAAGCGACAAACAAAGCTTACATGCATACATGTCATACAGCGACCTTTATTACCAGACGCCGGGCGGTTTAACACTGGCCCAGTATAATGCGGATCCAAAACAGGCCAGGCCTTCCTCGGGTTCCCAACCCGGCGCTATACAAAACAAAGCGGCTATCTATCAAAAAATTTTTATCGCCGGTTTAAGTAATGAATACAGGTTCAATGAAAACTGGCAAAATACAACTTCAGTATATGGATCATACACCGATTTTACTAATCCCGGTATCCGGGTTTATGAGATCAGAAAAGAACCGCATTTTGGCGGCAGAAGCGTTTTTGAATATAAAAAACAAATCGGGGGGACCGGGTTGCAGTTGAATTTCGGAACAGAAGCACAGAAAGGTTTTTTCAATACAAGAGATTATGGTAATAAACTTGGTATCGCTGATTCATTACAATCAGATGATAATATTAACATGTGGCAATACATGATTTTTGCTCAAATGGATTTAAAATTACCCAATGGGTGGATCGTTACAGGAGGAGTAAGTTTGAATAAATCATCTCTTGAATTTATTCATCTGTCTTCCAGGCCATCAACCACCCAGGAAAGAACATTTGAAAATAAATTACCCCCGCACCTGGGGATTCTGAAAAAGATCACTAAAGATATATCGGTGTATGGAAGTATTGCAAGAGGGTTTTCTCCACCCATTGTTTCAGAAATGCTGCGCTCTGACGGGTTATTTGGAAAAAACCTGCAACCGGAAGACGGAATGGATTATGAAATAGGTACCCGGGGCGCCCTGCTGCATAACAAATTGTATTTCGATATCAACGCATTTTTCTTTGATTTAAAAAATACGATTGTCCAGCGCATAGATACCAATGGCGTTTTTTATTATGTAAATGCCGGTTCCACAAAACAAAACGGTATAGAGACCTATGTTTCTTACCAGTTTGCTGATAACCCTCATCAATTTATTAGCTCGGCCAAGATATGGATCAGTTATGCCTGGCATGATTTCCATTATGGAAATTTTAAACAGGTGAGCACAGATTTTTCAAAAAATAAATTACCGGGAGTGGCCCCGCAGGTAGTCGTCGCCGGGCTTGATATAGCATCAAAACATGGCTGTTATTTGAATATCACGTATAATTATACAGACCGGATCGCACTGAACGATGCCAATTCCGTTTATGCATCTTCCTATAACCTGGTGAGCACAAGACTTGGATACAGAAAAGATTTTCATGAAAAAATTAAAGCAGAAATTTTTACCGGGGCTGATAATCTTTTTGATACCAGGTACAGCCTGGGCAATGATATTAATGCTGCTGCCGGCCGTTATTATAATGTTGCCCCCGGTAGAAATTTTTACGGAGGAGTCTCTTTTCATTTTAATTAACAGCTCTTGTTGACAAATCATTTTTTATTCTTTACTCCGCTCTGTTACATTTACTCCTATTTTTGAGCAGCCAGCTTCATGCGGTCAGTAAAAAGGAAGAATTTATTTTTAGTCCGCCCGGGGTCTTGCCGACAACTCTTTTGCAGTTGCCTTTAAAAGAATGTGAGGCAGACCCCGGGCAATGATAAAGCCGTGAGACCCTGCGTT
>Ga0184636_1000167_pt1 | contig 15812 bp, 12 predicted proteins | sample PLM3_60_b2_FD_133164 | JGI IMG/M metagenome (GOLD analysis project Ga0184636, IMG submission 133164) | Groundwater sediment microbial communities from an aquifer in East River, Colorado, USA - PLM4_90_b2 | ecosystem: Environmental > Terrestrial > Soil > Riparian zone | place: USA: East River... | reverse complement strand
TTGTAAGTTTTTGTTCTGCCTGTATCTTATCATCAATGGATGTGGCATTCATGGCGGCAGCCCTGGCTTCGGTGACACGGTACAAAACTTCTTTTTCGTGCCCTGCATATCCTTTTACTGTTTCCACCAGTTGCGGAACAAGATCATGTCGCTGGCGAAGCTGCACATCAATATCAGCAAAAGCATTCTGGCGGCGGTTGCGCAAACGTACCAGACGATTATATAAACTGATCGTCCAGATAACGATCAGTAAAATAATTCCAATTACAATTAATAATGGCATAGCGTTGATGTTTTGTTTGAAATTAAGAAAAAAGATGCAATTGCTGGTTTCATTCTGCACTGCGAAGAATATATGCCACAGATAGCACTGATGAGTACAGAAAAATAGAACTGAAATTACCTGTGCATTTGCGGCTAAAATAATTTGTATAGAAGTCTCCCAATAAGCGACTGATGTTTCGCCAGCAACAAATTATCCCGCTGATTTCGCAAATTTTACCGCAGATTAACGCAGAATTTAAATATTGAAAATCCTTCTGCAGTATCTGCGGACAGATCAGCGTATATCTGCGGGAACTTGTATAGGAGAATTGTAGCAGCAGGCCATCAAAAAAATCTAATCAGCTATTCTGATGCCTTTTTCTATTGAATTTTCCGTAATGACATAGAGCAAAACAATTCCTACGAGACCAATGCTGATGATAGCAAGGATAATATTCAACCATTTGAGTTTGATGGTGACTATTAATTCTTTTGTGAGTTTATCATAAACAAAATGCATAATGGCAAGCAGGTTTACAACAGCTCCAATGACCGGTAGCAGTACAAACAGCATGGGGCTTATCCAGCCTGTTCCGGCCTGCTTGTCAAGCCTGGCCATCCATTCAATAAAATTGTCGGCTATGCCCCAGTTCCAGTGAAATAAATATTTAATGGTTACGCAGGCAAAGAAAAATAGGGGAATAATAAGGAACCAGCTTCCCCAAACAGCCGATCTTTTTGTATTCAGCAAGGCAAGCTTTATTTGCCGTTGAGAAGCCTCAGAACTTATTTCAGGCTTTTTTAAGTTTTCCATTTTATTTAGAAATTCTTTTTCTTCCATGATGGTTTCTGTTTAGTATAATTCCAAAATCAAAAAAGGTTGCATTTTGTAAGGTATCAGACGCTCTGCGGGATGTCAGACAACACCGTCATTCTTAATTTTTCCAATCCTCTTGAAATCAGCGATTTTATAGTGCCTTCTTTTTTGCCCAGTATGGTTGAAATTTCTTTAATGCTTTTTTCCTCAAAGAACCGCAGGGAGATCACTTCCTGGTATTTAATATCCAATTGAAGCAATTGCCTTTGTACGGCTAAAAATTCTTTGTTCTCCTGTAGAGTTTTTTCTGAGGCAGCTTTTTCTGTTTCTATTCCTTCCTCATACGGCAAATGATCATAAAGATCCAGATCGGCCACAACGGCAGGAATATATTTTGATTTCCGGAAGTATAAATTGATCTCATTAGTAGCAATGCGAAACAACCAGGCGGAGATGGGGATATTTCTCCATTCAAACAATCCGATTTTCTGGTAAGCTTTTAAAAAAGTTTCCGCGGTAATATCCCGGGCAAGCTCATAATTGGCAAGCCGGCGGAATGCATACGAGAAAATAGAATGATAATGCTGATCATAGAGCAAGGCAAAAGCCTGCGGATCTTTTTTGATCCGCTTTAGTAGTTCCTTGTCGTGATCAGCTGGCATTTTATGAGCTATAATACAAAAAAGGAGAAAGGTTGCAAAAGAGTCTTTAGGCCCTCACCCTCTCCCGATAGCTTGAAGAGTGGGCAGAACACCCGCTGCCTGAAAATAAAATCCGAAATTTGCTTTCTTAAATTTTGAATAGTGAAATTATTTCCTGCATCGGCACAAGTGCAATTAGAGTTTGATAAAGTCAAGGGCTTGCTGCTGGAGCATTGCAGAACGGAATATGCGCGTTACAAAGCACAGCAATTACTCATTCATACAACAAAAAATTTTATTGAGATTGAGCTTAGGCAAAGCCATGAATACAGGCAGTTGCTGCGGAACAGTATTTATTTTCCTAATGATCATGTTCTTAATCTTTCCAAAGAATTAAAACTTCTGAGTATTCCGGGCGCTGTACTTACCGGTGAACAACTGCTACAATTGCGCAGGCTGGCAGAAAGTATAAAAAATATTTTCCGCTGGTTCGATGCAGAACGAAAGGCGGCTTATCCGGCCCTGGTTAAATTGATTGAGGGAACGTATTATGAAAAAGCTATTATTGAAATGATCGATGATGTGCTGGATGAACAGGGACAGGTTAAGGATAATGCTTCTGATGATCTGCATACTATACGCATGAGTCTATACAGAAGGAGAAATGAACTGCGAAAGATCTTTGACCGGATCATTTCAAAACTGAACAAGCAGGGGTACCTGGCTGATATTGAGGAAAGTTTTATGAGCGGGAGAAGAGTAGTAGCTGTATTTGCTGAACAAAAAAGAATGGTAAAAGGAATTTTGCATGGAGAAAGTGATAGTCGCCGGACAAGTTTTATTGAACCGGAAGAGACCATTGAACTGAACAATGAAATTTATTCCCTGGAAAATGATGAGCGAAAAGAAGTTCTCCGCATATTGAAAGGACTTACAAATGATCTTTCTGTGTACGCATCGATTCTCGACCTGTATCATACCATTGTTGGCGAATATGATTTCATTCGTGGCAAGGCAAGGCTGGCTGAAGATATGAGAGGAGAATATCCGGCTATTGTTGACCAATCTTCCCTGCACCTGGTGCAAGCCTATCATCCTTTGTTATTTCTGTATAATCAAAAATTGAATAAGACAACCATCCCCGTTTCGGTAGAGCTGGATGAAAAAAACAGAATCGTGGTGATCAGCGGCCCAAATGCAGGTGGCAAAACAGTTACTTTAAAAACAGTGGGTCTTTTACAAATGATGGTGCAAAGCGGTTTGCTTGTACCCGTACATCCTTCTTCACAGTTTGGAATTTTTAAGCAGATCATGATCCATATTGGTGATGAACAGAACCTGGAGTTTGAATTAAGCACTTACAGCAGTCATCTGCTGAATATGAAATATTTTATGGAAAATGCAAATGGCCGCACATTATTTTTTATTGATGAATTGGGCAGTGGCAGTGATCCGAATCTTGGAGGGGCCTTTGCCGAAGTGATATTGGAAGAGCTCGCTAAGAGACGTGCTTATGGAATCGTAACCACGCATTACCTGAATCTGAAAGTAATGGCGAATAAAACACCGGGAATTATCAACGGGGCGATGGCTTTTGATGAAAAAAATTTGCTGCCTTTGTATAAGCTGATCATTGGTAAGCCGGGTAGTTCTTATACGTTTTCAATTGCAGAAAGAATTGGATTGGATAAAGAACTTATTAAAAGAGCAAGAACAATGGTCGATGAGGAACATTTCAGATTGGATAAACTATTAAACCGCACTGAACAGGATCTTCGCGATCTTGAAAAAAAAGAGAAAGAATTGCATGCATTGATGAAAGAAAATGAAGAATTGAAAAAAGAAATGCAACAGGTAATGGATAAGGAGCTCCACAGGCAACAGGTTGAGTTATTGAAACAGCAAAACAAAATAACGGAAGACAGGATTGCCTACCTGAAGGATATGGAGCGGAAATTAAAACAGGTTTTAATTGAATGGAGGAAGGAAGAGGATAAATCCAAACTGATCAAACAGATGCAGTCTCTGCTTTTTAAAAAGAATGAGCAACGGGTAGTGAATAAAATGCAGAAGAAAATAGAATCAAAATTTGAGCAGGTGGGAGGCGAAGTAAAACCGGGGGATAAGGTAATGATGAAGCTCAACCACCAGGTAGGCGAGGTGATGGAATTAAGAGGTAAACGGGCAATCGTGAAGATCGGCCTGCTACTCATGCAGGTTGAAATGAAAGACCTGGTTGTAGTAAAAGAAAAATAAAAAGCGGTGCCTTTCAGCATCGCTTCTTACTGTGTTTTAGTTGTGGAAATTTTTATTTAGAATGAATATAACTTTCCAGGTTATGAATAGTTTCCTCCTGAAGCATGATGGTTTGTTTTACCACATCACTCATAGAAATAACGCCGGCTAACATTTCATTTTCAAAAACGGGAAGATAGCGGATATTTCTTTCCGTCATCAGTTGCATGCAATGGTCCACAGTATCAGTTGGTTTTACAGAGGGGAGGTCAGTACTCATGATCTCGGCCACCTTCGTACTGGCAGAGTTTTTCCCTTTTAGCGCGACCTTGCGTGAATAATCCCTTTCGGTCATAATACCAACATATTCACCGCCATGCATAACAAGCACGGAGCCGATATTTTTTTCAGCCATAATGCGAAGCGCTTCCACTACTGTTGTATCAGGAGGCACAGCAATGGCCGATACACCCTTACGGGAGATAATGTCTGAAACCCGGTTCATAGAACAATTATTTGTTGTTAATTTAAGAAAAGATCAGGGTGTGGCAAAAAGATTTTTTATTTACTTACCCGGACCTCTTTTTTTGTTTAGATAAGACCATCGCTGCATTTCAAAACATAAGCAAATTGCATAGTAGTGGAAGCGGTCTGCGTCCGTGTGCCGGCGCTGATGCCCACCCGAAATGAAAGATTGAAATTTAAAATGGAAAAGCTCACCCACTCCGCCTGAGGCGGATTCGGTGGGCGGAGGCTGGCTCAATGCCGGAATTGTCGAACTTTTACGCCGTTGGTCTTTGGTCTCGCGTTTTTATCATCTGGGAGATATTAGACCAACAACCGATCTAAGTAAGTTTCCTTGATTTGGTTGTTGGTCTTGAGTCTGATAATTGTTAGATTCATTAGGCCGAAGATCAACAACGGCGTAATAATTATAAGTTTTATAGAGAATATAGTCTGGACGCACAGTAAGCGGACTGCGTCCGCCGTAGCCCAGCATCGGCCCGCCTTCGCTAAGCTACGGCGGGCGAAGGCGGGCTTAATGCCAGAATTGTCGAACCAGTTTATTGAAGATTTAGAAACAATTATAGGCTTTATCGAATATTATTATAATTCCTAAAAAGGCAAAAAACCCCGGTGCATTTCCTGAACTCTTTATGAAGATCAAATATGAACCTGGGTTAATTTGCGCTCCACATTAGAGAATTATCGAATCAATTTATTTAAGTAGGATTTAAAACTATTGCCAGAATGAAGCCTGTTTTGAAACATCTGGAAATCCTTTATTGATTAAACAAAAATAAACAGCTTTTATAAGTCAAACATTACCTGTCTGCTGGCATCTATTTTTTGAAAGCCTTAATTGGTGACCGAATTCCTTCCTTGCGCCTTAATTCACTCTCCGACGTAATTAAGTGAGCATAGGGTACGACGTGTTGTAATTAATAAGATACCGGCTGCCTTTACGCCTGAATTACTTCTGTTAATGAAAACCAGGAATAAAATAAGATTGATTTCTGCCGGAAATAAAATGAAAAACGCCGTTGGGAAAATGGAGTAATAAATCCTCTGACTCCCTGCGAATTTTATAGGTGACTCAAAAAGGCAATAGCTTATGCTTGTGTGATAGAAGGGCAAGCCATTGTCTTAATTCATTTTTAATATTCAAACAAAGCAGATTTTTATGAAGAAAAATTACTGATCTCACACATCTTCCTCCTGGGTGTTTTGAATGATACAGCGTTAGAAAAACTTTCATTATAAATGATTTAGTTTTTAATGAAACAATAAGAATTACGATGCAAAACAAGTTTCAATTTTGTGGAGAGCGGAAAGAGGTATTTCCTATTTTGAAATAACTTGAACCTCATTTTATAAACCGGGGTATATGGAGCTGATCGAAAGAGATGGGTACTTAAAATCACAGTTTGGTTCTATCACTGTGTTTGGCAAAAAGCAATTAACTTTTAAAGGATGGCCTTTATATTATTTTGGGCAGAATGGCACAACAAGAGGCAATAATAAAGGAGTAAGCGTACCAACACCAGGCATATGGCTGGTTCTGTTTCAAAACATCCAGGCAGCGCCATTGTAAAGAAAAATGATTTTATAAGAAGGCAACCAGTTTAGGGGTAGAGATGAGAGCATTGGCAAACAGAGTTTATACTTTATCCGCAGATTGGAATAACGGGCAAATGAAAAAAGCAGTACAGGTATTGAAACAATAATGTTTGGTAAAAACGCCTTTTTAAAAATAAGTTTTACTTATAACTATAGCGATCAATGTTCAGGATGAAACTATTACTAACTGTTATTCTTTTCTTTTCGTTATTCCATGGGAAAGCGCAACTACCGGTTTGTTCGGCAAATCACATCATCTATACCATGACACAGGATGGTATATATAATATTGACCTGTCACAACCGGTACCTACCCCGGTCTTAAATACAATACCGTTGCCGACAGGGGCTGCGGGGCTGGCTGTGAGCACTAATTTAAACGCTGCCAGCCCTGCATTAACTTTTTATACTGTCGTTAATGGAATATACCAGTATTATGATGGTAATTCATGGGTAAATACAAATGATAGTGCCGGATCAGGTGTTAATATTGGTGGCGGTGGCGGGTATATTTATAATTATGCCGCCGATGGTGATGTAACACGATATGATGGAACGGGGGATGCAATATCGGTAGCAACGCTGCCTGGTTTTGGTTCTGTAGCTGACCTGGCAGTGGATTGTCCCGGTAATTTTTATCATTTACATAACGCTATACCGCAAACGCTAACAAAATACAGCCCTTCGGGTGTAGTTTTAAATGTTTATGCCGTTACCGGCGCACCCGTATTTTCCGGCGGCGGCGGATTAGTGGTTTTTGGAAATGAGGTTTATTATGATGATCTTTCTTCTTCCTTTACTTTTCCTCCATTATTGCATGGTACGATCAATGGAGATACAATAAATTTTGTGCCATCGGGTTTTAGCATAGAGTTGGCCGGGGATATGGCTTCCTGTGCGGGAAATCTAGTTAGTGCAGCGCCGCTTAATGTTAGCATCTGCAGCAACCAGTTGCCCTTTAGCTGGAACGGTCAAAATTATAACGCACCGGGAACATATACAGCGACATTTACCAGTACAAGTGGTTGCGATTCTATTGTCACATTAAACCTGGCAGTAAATCCCATTATTACAAACACGGTTAACACAACTATTTGCAGTTCTCAATTGCCCTATAATTGGAACGGTCAAAATTATAATACACAGGGAACTTATACCACTACACTAACAGCTTCGAATGGATGCGATTCTATAGTTACACTGAATCTTACTATAAACCAATTGCCGCCTATACCTTTGGTGACATCACTGGTAAATTACTGCCAGTTCCAAACAACACAACCACTTTCTGCTACAGCGACAGGTAATTTAATATGGTACACTTCTGCTTTGGGTGGAATTGGTTCATCAACAACGCCGGTTCCCTCCACAACAAATGCAGGTATTACAAATTTTTATGTGAGCCAGTCAATTGCCGGGTGTGAAAGCCCGAGGGCAACGATAACAGTAAACGTCTTTGAATCTCCTGCTCTTGGACTAGACAAAACGATTACAATATGCAATGCGGAATCCACAAACCTGACCGGCTTGTATAATACTGCTGGCAGTACAACTAACTGGTTTTTGAACCAAGTTCCTGTTACAGATCCAGCCTTAGTATCAATAGCAGGAAGGTACCAGCTTATTGCAACAAAATCTTCTGGTTGTGCAGATACAGCATTTGTTAACCTGGTCATAGAACCTGCAATAATTGCTTTTGCAGGAAATGATGACAGTACTGAAAGTTTTGTGCCTTATCAATTATCAGGTAGCGGCGGTCTGCAATACGAATGGTCGCCAGGGCCGCCATTGCTCAATAATGCTAATATCCCTAACCCGGTTGCCATTCTAACTTCCAACACAACTTTTTCATTGATTGTAAAAGATGCGATTGGGTGTAAGGGCTATGATACCGTTAATATTAAAGTATTCAAAGGCTCGAATATATATGTTCCATCTGCTTTCACGCCAAATGGAGATGGGCTCAATGATATTTTACATCCCCTTGGTACGGCAATAGAAAGGTTAGATTATTTCAGGATTTACAATCGTTATGGTGAATTGATCTTCGAAACCAACAATCTTTCAAAAGGCTGGGATGGCACTTACAAAGGCAAAGATCAAAATACGGATAATTATATATGGGTACTTAAAGCCCTTGACAGGAAAAGAATAATAAGGACAATGAAGGGCAATGTTATATTGATCAGGTAGGATAATGACTCCGCCCCAGGGTTTCGTGGTAGAACGGGAATAGTAGTTTTCAATGTTGGTTAAAATATATAATGGTTGAATGACTGGCTGATTTTAACGGGTGGACAAACCAAAAAACGAAAATGATAGGATAGTTGGCAAATGGAGTTTATACTTTATCCTCAGATTGGAATAACGGGCAGATGAAAAAAACAGTACAGGTAATGAAGCAGTAATGTTTGCGGCAATTAGGTGGCGTTGTCCAATCCCACAACTCGACAATTTTCGACCCCACTGATTTAATGGGTAACTCACTTACTATTAACGCAAGATTCAATGAATGTGGTGAATGGGGCGGAGATAAAGACAGAATTACTATAAGTGTAGATAGAGAAACTCGTAATGTATTTGCTGATTATAACGTATATCCTTTTAACTGTGACTCTATACCTTACTATGAAGAGAGATAAATTCTAAAGCCAATTGTTAATAAACGAATTGCTCTTGATAGTAATAAAAAGAAGTCAGTTGTTGACTATATTCTTAGGCTTTCGCGGTCAAAAATTACAGAATCATTTCCAGGGCATGCAGCCAATATTTTCTCGGTTATTAAATCAGACTCGACTTTGATTATCCAAGTTTACGACAACAAAGAATATGACGTAAATAGTTATAAATAGCTAATAGCAGATTTATTTTGACAAAAACTACCGTCAACATACGGTCCTTTACTGCAAGGCTGGCTGACAAGTATGTTCTCATCGTCCCGTTCGCTTATCATCTTTCGTTTCTCTTTTTGGCAGGCATTTGATTTATTTTTTAACAAGGAAAAAAATGAAAAGCCTCTGTGTATTTCGAACTTCTTACTGGCCAACAACTAAGCTATTAACAAAGAAGAATAAAAAGTGAGTAAAAACTTCGAACTTAAAAAGCCTTCAAGTCCAACGACTTGAAGGCTCTCTCATTATAAGGCGGGCTTAATGCCTGAATTGTCGAACTATCTTATCGAAGATTTGGAAAGAATTATAAATTTTATTGACCACGGCGGATAAGAAGACGGCAGAAGCGGACTGCGTTCGTGCGCCGACGCCGGAGCCATGGCGCAGGCGCCCGAAGCCCACATAGAAAAGCCCACCTACGCTAAAGCTTCAGCTTGTACGAGGTCTGCCTTATATTCTTTTCAAGGCGACATTAAAGTACGCTATCGATTTCTCTTGACAGCGATTCTCTGATATCTGTTCCGGTAACCTGCACATAACGGATCGTGCCGGTGCGGTCAATGACGATCGATGTTGGGTATATTGAAATGCTGTACGCTTCAGCTGCATTTATCGCATCCGGCAACAAAGTGTAGTCGAAAACATGTTTCTTCAAAAAATCTTTTATCAACCCCGCCGGATCGCGTCCTAACCCAAGAAAAACAATCTCCCGATCCTTATATTTCTCCTTTATGCTGTTTAGCTCCGGCATTTCCGCGATGCATGGGACACAGGTCGTGAACCAAAAATTCAGCACAACCACCTTTCCTTTTAAATCCTTCAACCGATACTGTTTTCCATTCATATCGGTCAGCTCAAAATCCGGCGCAAGCTTGCCAACCGTACCGTTTGCTTTTTCTATCAATTTTTTCTCCTGACTTTCAACTGCCGTATTCGGGGGCATCAGGTAAATCTTTTCTTCATCGGACCCGGTGCCATGTATCTTTCCAAATTTTCCGCCCCAGGATAGGATTACACTATCAATTTTATCATACGGTATTTCCGGCCCTCCTTTGATAAAGTACTTTGCATTTTTAGGAAACATATCTTCCTTGGTAACCTGGGCATTGATAAGACCCGCAGACAAACAAAAACTTAAGAGCAACAAATATTTTTTCATATCCTTCGATTTTAGAGAAGCAAAACTATCTTACCTCTCCGTCAGTTTCAGTTAACCCTGCCTTAATCAGTGTTAACTAATGTTAACTCTTCCGTTCGGCTCCTTATAATATGACGGGTATCTTATCTTTACCGTTAATGCATCAGACATAAGAGAAAGAAACAGAAATTAAATGAAGAAGCATGTAAGGTTGGTATTTTTCCTGGCTGCTACGACCGTTACAGTTATCGTTCTGTTCCAGGTTTACTGGGTGTACAATTCCTTTAAAGCTGAAGAGCGTAATTTTTACAAATCGGTAACCATCGCTCTACAGAACAGCATTAATGCCTACCCATTAAGAGAGATCAAGCTCCCTGCTACTTTTAAAGCAAATTCGCCTTCCCTTTCAGTGATAAGCAGCCTGGAAAAAATCCCGCGACCGGGCAGCAAATTGCCAAAAACCGACACCACGAATCAATTGTTCAATCTAAAGTTTCAACCCCTCCAGGTATCCGATGACAATTTTTCCCAGGTAAAAGAGATGGTCGCCATGCTGATGGCCAAAAACGCAGGTAACCCTTTAAAAACAGATGTATTAAGTTCAATTTTGCATAGTGAGCTACAGAAAAACAACATAGCTGTTTCGTTCATGCTGATCGTGCTGAAGAAGCAAAAAACGCTGCCTGAAAACCGGGCCGCCGCATTTGTAAACTTTTCGAAAGACAATGATGTTGTTGTCGCGGAAATTCTTAATGCGCGCCAGTACCTGTTACCACGGATCTTTATTCCTGCTTTGGTTTCCCTGTTACTGACCTTCTTATCTGCTGCCAGCCTCTATTATATGGGAATTATAATTCGCAGGCAGATAAAGATGGACTCCATGAAGAACAATTTTTTCAGCAATATCGCCCATGAGTTGCGCACGCCGATCTCTATCCTTAAGTCGACCCACGAGGCGCTGTACAAATTTGGAGAATCCTCAAACCCCGAAATAACTTCCCGCTATCTGCAGATCAATACTACTATTCTGGACAAACTGGATAGCAACGTGGACCGGATATTGGATATTACCCGCTATGAGCAGGGTGCTAAGCTGGTAAATATTGAACGGGTGAATCTCCGCGCACTCATCGATGAGATAATAACCGAGTTCCAGACCAATGACCAGGTGTCAATTCAATATAATCTCCCCGCTAAACCCTCCGTTGATACGGACAGGTATATCATCCTGACCGTTCTGTCTAACCTCATAGATAATGCCATTAAGTATGCAGCGCGGCAGGTAAATATCCGGATAATTGCCAGACTTGGTGAGCATCACTGGGAACTGGAAGTAAAAGATGATGGTCATGGTATCAGCGAACAATACCTGCCCTATATCTTTGACAAGTTCTACAGGGTACCCTCAGGTGATATACATGATGTTAAAGGGTATGGACTGGGCCTGAGCTACGTAAAAGAGCTTGTCACAAATTTGAATGGGAAGATCACTGTAAAGAGCAAAACAGGCGTTGGAACAAGCTTCACCGTAAAATTTCCGATCAATGGATAAGATCAGAGTGTTACTGGTCGAGGACGAAGCTGTCCTTGCAATGATCATAGCAGAAACACTTGGCAAAAGAGGATTCGAAATTAATATTGGTAAGAACGGCGTTGAAGGATGGAGCTTGTTCAACCAGTTAAAGCCCGACATCTGTATCATTGACATTATGATGCCCCGTAAGGACGGCATCTCGTTGCTTCAGGATATCCGCGAAGTAGATGAATTCATTCCGGTTATCTTTCTCACGGCAAAATCCCAAACAGAGGATGTATTGAAAGGATTTGAAGCCAGGGCAGATGACTATATGAAAAAACCATTTAGCATGGAAGAGCTGATATTTAGGCTAAAGAGTATGTTACGAAGAAAGCTGCCTGCCGCAATAGAAAAACCTCCGCTCTCCGAAGCACCCTATAAGATCGGACCATACGAATTTGATCACAAGAGGCTGGAGCTGACATTTGAAGATTCAATCACTGCGTTATCACAACGGGAAGGCGATCTCCTGGCATTGCTACTGCAGCATAAAAACAGCCTTCTCGAAAGAAAGACGGCATTATTAAAGCTTTGGGGGGATGACAATGTATTTAACGCACGGAGCATGGACGTCTACGTCACCAGGCTGCGCAAATACTTTGTCAAAGACCACGGAGTGGAAATCCTGAATATCAGGGGACAGGGATATAAATTGATCGATTAACTATTCAGTGGACTGCATAATCCGATTGTATTGACCAACTGATTCCGGTTTAGCTTGTCAAGACTTTGTTTTAGTAAAGGATACTGGAAGAGAGGCACTATTATCCGTTTGGGTTAACTATGGCGGGGATATCTGACCAGGCAATTAAAGCAACTCTTGAATTATCCATTGCGGTTTGGGCATTATTTCATTGTCTGCTTTCCCGCAGGTAATAAGTTATAATTTGATTTCGCCCAGGTACACACTGTGCGACTGCCGGCTTCTGTCAGCGGCCGTAAATGCAACATACAGGTGATAGGTTATTCCTTTTGCGGCATTTACCAGCAATACATCAGAGCCGGTGTTTCTGAACTGGCCGGTTATATTAAAGTAAGCAGCCGCATTTTCAATATCATAGGCCAGCATCATTACCTGGTCATAGGGGCTGGCTCCAGCCACAGGGTCAGTGTCCCAGGTGAATTGTAATTTGTCTTTCCCTGTTAGCTTCGCGGTGATATTGCCGGATAAAGGAAGGTCTCCAAAGCTCACCTTCACCAACGAAGGGTTAATAATAATATCCTTCGCTGTTCCTTCAAAGGCATTGCGTAATAAGTATGACTTCGCGGCTACGAAACCCTGCGATTTCAGGCTATAGTCTTTAAACCCTTCACGAACAAATTCCAACAGTGGCTTTAGCCAAAACTGCGCCCTGGCAAATTTGCTTCTGTTCTCTTTTTCCTTTTTACTGATTTTGGTAGTACGGCTTTTATAAGGCCCCTTTAGATAGGGGATACCATTGCGGGAGGATCCGATTACGGTTCCGACTTTACCCTGTATCGGGCCATTGATGCCACCAATTAATCTTCCCATAAAGCGATCATTCAGGACACAAATATAGAATATACAATAAGAAAACTAACTTAACAGGAAATTTAATGGTATTAAACACTAATAAAAAAGGTAATATATCTCTATATTATCCGTGTTTGATCCGAGTTTAATTCGTCTTTTATCCGTGTTTAATATAAGAAAGATATGAATAAAAGAAATCCATTTTATAGCCATGTCTCCGCTTACCTGAAAAAAATAGTCACATTGTAGCCATCTGATGCTTCCATAGGTAATCTTGCTTTGATAACAGGTACATAGCCGTTTTGATGGCGGCAAAATCATTCTTTCAGATTTTCACTGAATCCTGTGTATGGCAAATTATCATTGCATTTTAGAATGTAGACTTAATACATCCCAGTAAGGTGCGTGCAATATTTAAATGGAACGTGTGTAAAACAACTATGAATAGAAAGAAAATTCTTTGAACTAACTAAGCGGACTGCGTCCGCCGTAGGTCGCCCGAAATTAATGCTGCTACAATAAAAAAGCGGAGGTCGCCTTCGCTAAAGCTTCGGCGACCGGAGGCGGGCTTAATGCCAGAATTGTCGAACCAGTTTATTGAAGATTTGGAAAGAATTATAAGTTTTATCGAACAAGACCAACGATACTGAGAATGAAAGTGGACTGTGTACGCCTCAGTCACCCAAAATAAGTTTAAGTAAGGTATTATAATTTTTGCACTATCCAAGTGTCCTGTTCGGGTCCCCAATTTTGGATAGCTCCTTCAATAAATTTTAATATCTTCCATCGGTTGGAAAAAAGTAATTGCATAAATCCTTCAGGCTGAAAAGCACTGAATGACCGATGCCCTTCTTTTACCTTGCTTCTTATCACTAATAATCCTTTTGAAAACTGTCGTTTTTCTGGTTGAGTAAGCTTATTCATAAAAGCATTTCCTTGTGTTGTTAGAAGAAATATTCCACCTGGTTTTATTACTCTGTATAATTCGTCCATCCATTTAATATGATTTTGCTCTGATAAATGTGTCAAAACGGAAACTGCATAAACAATATCAAAAAAATTATCATTGTAAGGTAAAGGTGGTCGTAATTCATTAACAGTAAATTCTACCCCTGGAATATTTTTTTTACACCAGGCGACTGTTTTAGCATTATAATCCGTACCGTATATCATAGAATCAGGCAAAAGTTGGGGCAGATGCCTGACAATTCTGGCCGGACCACAACCCCAATCAAGAATCTTTTTATAGTCCAGGGAAACATAGTTTGATAATTGATTTTTGATCCATGCTGCCGTGTCCTCTCCATCATTAAAATAAATTTCATAATCAAGCCAGAAAGACTCATAAAGCATATAGTCCGGCGGTAGTTTAATCAATGGATGTTTGTTTTTAAAGCTTTTATTTTTTTTACTAAACCGGAATTTATTGAGAAGAAAATAGAGTTTATCAAAGCCACGCATTAAACCAAGCCTTCGAACCCATAGCAATAATTTATTTGCCTGCATAATTTTATAAAACAAAAATCCCGAATAAATCGGGACTTAAAAAAATTATCATTTTATAATTGCTCACAACTTTGGATAATATTTAAATTTTTTTTTGATTTGGAGCACTAAGATCATGGTGATTCATCTCCGTGTTTGAATATAATTTTTTCTCCTACGAGGTGCGCCAAGAATTTAATGAATGTAGTTCTTTAAAATGCTGTATGAAAGATGGAGGCAGACCCTCCGCTATCGGTGTACAGTCGCAGATAGCAAACCACCCAAAGGTGCTGTGTCCAAAAGGCATGGTACTGAGCGTTTGGGTAAAAGGGCTCATTAAAGAGTTCAGGTAAGTATAAAGGAGCTGAACGCAAGTAAATCGTTGAAGACATGTCGAAAGGGATTAATCGTCAGTAAAACTGTTGGCTTCTCGTCGCTGACAGGACAACTGTGATGGAAAACTGTTTACTGGTTACAGACTGACCGGCATTAAGACGACAGGAACTTTATACAGGCTTTTATATGGAACTTGGGAATACTACCACTACGATGTGCCACAAGCCTTACCAATAAAAAGTAATTCAAGGTATCCGCCTCAGGCGGAACCGATGCGTAGAGGAGTTGCGGACTGAATCGTAGTAGTGATGACATCTTGTGAAAGCAGGAAAGAGCGAAGGGTTCAGGTTGTTCAATTGTGCTAACCAATACAACCATTGCAGAATGGGATGATAAAGTGTAGCTCAATAATGTTCATGATTCTTCATGAACTGAATGACAAAAGCCGTATGCATTGAGAGGTGCACCTACGGTTTTGTGGAGGGCTTGGGCTGAAATGCCCTTGCCTATCCGACTCTCCTGCCTAACTTAAAATAAGATTGATCCGGAGGAGATTGGCAGGGACTCGACGTGAATGCATGAATCGACGAGTCCCTCCTGAGTGTCTTTTATATAACAAATGCGGGAGGAGACTCGTCGGGGAAGAATAAGAAGAGCTCGCCTACGCCAAGGCTTCGGCGAGCGAAGGCGGAAAGAGAGGGATTCGAACCCTCGTACCGACTAAGTCGGTAAACGGTTTTCGAGACCGTCCCGTTCAACCACTCCGGCATCTTTCCTTTACTATAAAGATAATGAAACCGGGAATTGCCGGAT
>Ga0184636_1000166_pt1 | contig 15826 bp, 16 predicted proteins | sample PLM3_60_b2_FD_133164 | JGI IMG/M metagenome (GOLD analysis project Ga0184636, IMG submission 133164) | Groundwater sediment microbial communities from an aquifer in East River, Colorado, USA - PLM4_90_b2 | ecosystem: Environmental > Terrestrial > Soil > Riparian zone | place: USA: East River... | reverse complement strand
TAGCCGCGGTCGAACTGCATACCTTCGACGTATTCGATTTCATACTTGGTGCCTTTGGATTCTTCAACGGTGATAACGCCGTCCTTGCCGACCTTTTCCATGACTTCAGCCAGCAGGTCGCCGATTTCTTTATCCTTGGCGGTGATGGTGCCCACCTGGGCAATCTGGGCCTTGTCTTTAATTTCCGTCGAGGATTTTTTCAGCTGTTCGACCATAGCCGCGGTGGCTTTCTGGATGCCCCGCTTAAGCGCCTGGGACTCAGCGCCGGCGGCGATATTCTTAAAACCGCCGGAAATAATGGCATGAGCTAAAATAGTCGAGGTGGTGGTGCCGTCGCCGCAAGCATCATTGGTCTTGCTGGCGGCTTCCTTGACCAACTGCACGCCCATGTTTTCAAACGGGTCGGGCAGTTCGATGTCCTTGGCGATGGTGACGCCGTCGTCAATCACCGAGGGGGCGCCCCATTTTTTATCCAGGGCGACGCAGTGACCGCGGGGACCGAGGGTAACTTTTACCGCATCCGCCAGAGCATCGATGCCCTTTTTCAGGGCGTGTCTCACATCTTCACCGAAAATAATCTGTTTGGCCATAAAGTGCCTCCTTGCCTTCCCTTAATTATTTGGATTTCTTCGCCAGAATATCGCTCTCGCGGAGAATCATCATCTCTTCTTCATCGACCTTGATTTCCATGCCACCATACTTGGCGTAGATAACCCGGTCGCCAACCTTGAGGTCCATGGGAATCCGCTTGCCCGTTTCATCAATGCGGCCCGGGCCCACCGCGATAACTTCTCCCTCCTGGGGTTTTTCTTTAGCCGTATCCGGCAGGTATATCCCGGATTTGGTTTTTTCTTCTTTTTCGGTAGGTCTGACCAGGACACGGTCTGCCAGGGGCTGTAATTTGGCTGCCATAAATAGTAGCCTCCTTTCTATAAATATATTATATCTGTTTTTACGTTATTTAGCACTCTCTGGTGGAGAGTGCTAACATCACTATGATACAGTAGATTTGAATACATGGCAAGAGTAAATAGGGGTAATTACAGGCTTTTTTAAACGATTTTCTTTATTTTTCTCCATTTTACTTTAATTCTCTGCTATCTCTTAGAGAAATTATATGATATTAGTCACAATTTTGGCTACTTGATTTCGTCTTTACCTCACCACATTCGCTTCGCTCAGTGCAAGCCTGCCCTCTCCAAACGGAACATCCTCTAAGCCCATCATTCTATTGTTTGGAGAGGGGGTATTGAAGGGAGGGCGTTGCCCTCCCTTACCGGAGCCCTTCCTAAACTAAATAGAGAGTTATTAAGAGGGGCGTTAGCCCCTCTACAAATATCCCCCTTCCTTTGGTAAAGGAAGGGGGTAAGGGGATAGATTGCTGGGGAGGAGTGGCATGAAAAATACAGGCTTTAACTATTGACCGTTTACACGGCATCGTGTAGAATCAAAATGTGAACAAGAAACCGTCAAAAAAGAAAAATAGCTGGGACGCCGGCAGCATCCAAAGTTTACGCCGGCACCTGGGTTTGACCCAGAGTGAAATGTCGGAGAAGCTAGGCACACGGCAGCAGACCATCAGCGAATGGGAAACGGGTATCTATCAGCCGCGCGGCGCCTCGGCCAAACTGCTATCCATCGTCGCCGAACAAGCCAGGTTTAAGTACGACGTCTCGCCGCCTAAAAAGAAACCTTGACAAATTACACGTTAACGTGTATAATGCCAATCAACTCACGATAAGTACTTAATAGCGTCTTTTCCTTCCGGAGCCCTCCTCACCTTCAGGCGGAGTCAGGTATGAGCGTAGCCTCTATTTTTACCGAAAAACAGGTAGTAGGAATCTGGCAAGACTCTTTGCAGGGTCGCGCCGACCTGAAAACCATCGATAATGAGCCGGTCAGGGTAATCTATCCGGGGCGCCGCAACGATGACCGCGGCGCCGACTTTAGAGACGCCATCATTGCCACCAACCAGAGACAAAGTAAAGGCGATATCGAAATTCATGTTAAAACCAGTCACTGGTGGAGCCACCGGCACCATGCAGACCCCGCCTACAACCGGGTAATCCTCCACGTGGTCTATCAGCACGATACCAGTAAAACGATAACCCTGGAAAACGGCTTTACCGCACCAACGCTGGCTTTGCACGATTACATCGGCAATGATAATAATACATGCCCCTTATCGCCAATACCCTGTCGCGGCATCGGCTACAGCGAAGGGGCCAGGTTGATAGGCGACATGTTGGATGAGGCGGGAGAGGCCAGATTCCTGGCGCGCGCGGTCAGTTATCGGCAAACGATACTGCAGCTGGGGGCAGGTCAGGCGCTTTACCAGGCAATCATGACGGCGCTGGGTTACTCCAAGAATAAAGAGACGATGGCGGAGTTAAGCCGCCTGATGCCGCTGGCGAAAGTGGAAGCTTTAGCGTCCGAGGGAATTTCCGATGAAGAATATCATGCCCGGTGCCAGGCCTGTTTACTGGGGGCGGCGGGGCTATTGCCTTCACAACGGGCTGGGCGGGATAAGTTTAGCGAAGATTGGGAAGAAAGACTGGAAAATATCTGGGCAGCTTTAGGAACGACGGAGTCTATGTCGGCTGATGACTGGCATTTTTTCAAAATCAGGCCGGGCAACTACCCGCCGCGCCGTATCGCGGCCATGAGCTGTCTCCTGCTCCGCTACTGCCATCAAGGGCTGTCAGCCGGGCTGGAAGAAAAGACCAAGCAAGCGCTAGAAGATAATGACGGCAATGCTTTGGAAGCAGGGCTATTGGTTATAGCAGATGGGTTCTGGAGATGCTATGCAGACTTCGGTATACCATCTTCAGGCATAACCCCCGCACTGCTGGGCAAAGAGCGGGCGGCGGACATCGTCATTAACGTGCTGCTGCCCTTTTGCTATGCCGGGAGCATGGCGGCAGATGGCGAAAAAGCCTTAAATATCTACCGGAAATACCGCGCGTCAGCAGAAAATACTTTAGTAAAACACATGCGGCAGCAGCTGGGAATAACACGGGGTTTTGTGAATACTGCGCGGCGGCAACAGGGGCTGATACACATTTACCAAACGTTTTGCCTTGAGGGCAAGTGCGGGCAGTGTCCATTGGTCGAACCTTAGTTATATCAGCTTGACCATGTCTACCACGCGGTCGTGGTAATGGAGCCGGTCGTAGAATTTATGGGCGTCGTCGTTAGGGACAAATACCTCGATGCGGATGATATCACAGCTTTTAGAGCGAAAGTATTCTTCCATTTTCTGCATCAGCATTTTGCCGATGCCTTTACCACGGCAGTCCTCTTTAACGACAAGCTCCAGGACGCGACCGTTACGCACGCCGGAAGTGCCGGTACGCTGTTCGGCGTTAAACTCTTCAATATTGCCGGTGATACAGCCTAATGCTTCTTCTCCCTGTTTGGCCAGGTAAATTACACCGTCGCTTTTACTCACCCGCTGGAGCAGTCCTTTTGTATACAGCTCGCCATACTCGGGCAAGCGGTGATGGCGGTGCAGGGGGTCGATGCCCGCCAGGTAATCCTGCAGTATTTCCATGAGCTCGATTAGTCGCGGTTTATCGGCGGGCTGGTATTCTTTAATGACAACGTCCATAGCGTTCACTATTTTAAAAATTCAACTATCTCGTTAAGGCTCTTCAGGCGTGGGCAATCCAACTTTTCTTGGTAATAATTATCGCGGTCAATAAGGATGCCCTGCATACCGGCGCCTCTGGCGCCGACCATGTCCACCTGATACTGGTCGCCGACATAAACCGCGTCGGCAGGCTCTACGCCAGACTTTTTCAAGGCATACTGGAATATCTCCGGCTGCGGTTTGGTGAATCCGGCGTCCTGCGAGGTGACGACAATGTCCAGCCTAGCGGCAAGCCCCAGCTTTTCCAGCGCGGCGGTCATATTCTGCTCGATGTTGGAGATTAACCCCAGCGTTAAACCGCGTTTTTTCAGGCCGTCTAACGCCGGGATGACATCATCAAAGAGAATGAGGTCCATCTTCGCCTGCTGCATCATCCCCAGCAGTCTTAAGATGATTTGCTCATCCGCGGCGATGCCCGCCTCTTTAAGAACGATACGCTGGTATTCGCTGTAAAGCGCCATCAAGTCTTCACGGGAGCGCTGACTCAAATTTTTCTTAGCGAACTGATTATAAATATATTCATTGGCGGTAAGCATAGGATGTCGCAGAGCCTCTGCCGTAGTTTCAATGCCGAGACTCTTCAGCGCCGCAGCTTCCAGTTCTTCCTGTGAAGGCTGGTAATGCACCAGTGTCTGGTAAAGGTCGAAAAAGACGGCTTTAATCATCGCAATCACTCCACTTAACAATATCATTGTAATGAATACTGATATTGCTGTAAAGGAAGGCTAGATGGGGTTAGTGATTAGTCTCTAGTTTTTAGTTGCTAGTCCCCACGCTTTCCCCTACTAATTACTAATAACTCATAACTGACAACTCAACTAATTTCATTGACTTGATTGGTAGCCACTGCTAACATTAAAGTGTGAGGTGAACATGGTAAAAAAGAGCGATATCCCGAGGCTGGTGGTATTCTCGCAGACGACCGAGGTAAATAAAGAAGGTCACCTGGTAATCGGCGGGTGCGATACGCTGGAACTGGTGAAAAAATTCGGCACGCCGCTCTATGTTTTTGATGAAGCCGACCTGCGCAGCCGCTGCCGTGAATATAAAACGGAATTCGGCCAGCGCTATGCCAACACCATCATCGCCTATTCGCCTAAAGCATTCACCGCCAAGGCGATGCTTAAGCTGGTCGAGGAGGAAGGGTTGGACCTGGACATCGTGACCGGCGGTGAACTCGGCATTGCCAAAATCGTCGGCTTCCCCATGGAGAGAATCCATTTCTCCAATAGCAACAAGTCGGTTGAAGACATTGAGACATCCGTCAAATATGGTCTCGGCCACATCGGGGTGGATAACCTGCCGGAACTGGATATGCTCATCAAGATAGCCGGCAAGAAAAAGGTGAAGATTTTATTGCGCCTTAATCCCGGTGTCGACCCGCATACGCATAAATATAATACGACCGGCATTGCCGATTCCAAGTTCGGCTTGACGCGTACTACCTGGGACAAAGCCGTAACTACCGCTCTGGCCGCGCCGAATCTTGACCTGGATGGGTTCCACTTCCATCTCGGCTCCGGACTGTTCGAGGTTGAGCCATATTTTAAGGCGATGGACGCCGTGCTGTCCTACGCCGCCGAGATAAAGAAAAAACACGGCTTCGAGATGCGGACGCTAAGCATCGGGGGCGGCATCGGCATACAATATACCGTCGGCAAGGCGCCCCCGCCCTTTGCGTATTTCGCGGAGAAGATAACCGCCTATCTTAAAAAGAAATGCGCTGATTTTGGTCTCACTCCGCCGCGCCTGATTATCGAACCCGGCCGCTCTATCGTCGCCAAAGCGGGAATAACCCTCTATACCATCGGGGTCATCAAGGAAATCCCCGGCATCCGCACTTATGCGTCCGTAGACGGCGGCATCAGCGATAATATCCGCTATGCCATGTACGGTGAATTCGCCCGCCAGGAAGCGGTGTTAGCCAACCGGGTATCGGCCAAGAATACCGATAAATATACGATTTACGGCAAGCTTTGCGAGTCCGGCGACATATTAGCCAAGGACGTCATGCTGCCCAAACTAAAAATGGGCGATATACTGGCGATGGCCGGCAGCGGGGCTTACGCCGTGCCGATGCAGAGTAATTATAACTCGATGCTGCGTCCGGCTATCGTCTTTGTCAAAGACGGCCAGGCGCGGCTTATACGACGGCGGGAAACGCTGGAAGACCTCACTCGGCGCGACTTGGTTTAACGAGGAATGTATATATCATGTGGGAAATAATCGGGCAGGAGAGAGCCATCTCCCTGCTTAAACATAGTCTGGCGTTGGGCAAACTGTCACACGCCTATCTTCTGGTCGGCCCGCCGCACGTCGGCAAGATGACCCTGGCGCTGAACCTGGCGCAGGCGCTCAATTGTCTGGCGGACGAAAAGCCCTGTCTTAAATGCGATTCCTGCCAGAAAATAAATGCCGGCAAACACGCCGATGTCCAGGTCATCAATCTTGATTACAACGAAGCAGAAGATACCGAACGCAAGGTAATCGGCGTCGAACAAATTGACGGTATTTTACATGACGCCAGCCTGCCGCCTTTCGAAGGCAGTCATAAAATCTTCATCATCGATGGCGCCGAGCTGCTATCCATCGGCGCTGCCAACCGCCTGCTAAAAACCCTTGAAGAACCCGAAGCCAAAGTGATCTTTATTTTACTGACAACCAATGAAAACAGACTGCTCAAGACCGTCATCTCGCGCTGCCAGCGTATCGAACTCAAACCCATGCCGCTGGCAGAAGAAGCGCCGGCGCTGGCAGCCAGGGAAAAAGTCAATCCGGAGCAGGCAAGACTGCTGGCGGGGCTTTCGCACGGATGTTTGGGCTGGGCGATTACCGCCGCTAAAAATCCCCAACTGATTGTGCAACACCAGGAAACGCTGGACCAGATTAGCAACATGATAAAAGGCAATAGTGAAGAGCGGTTCGCTTATGTCAGCCGGCTGGCGGCGGATTTCACCAAAAACCGGCAGGCGGTTTATGATACACTGGATATGTGGCAGGACCTCTGGCGCGACCTGCTCCTGATAAAGCTGGACTGCGCCGGTATGATGACGAACATCGACAGGCAGGACGAGTTGACCAAAATGGCGGCTAATTATAGTCTGTCCCAGATTAGGAATTATATGAAAAGCATCGAGTCGGCCGCGATACAGTTAAAGCAGAACGTTAATACGCGGCTGGCTTTAGAGGTAATGATGCTTGACTTACCACGATTGGAGGTAAAAGTCTCCCCGGTGGTATAATCGGGGAGTTAAAGATATGGCTAACATTACAGGAATACGCTTTAAAAAAGCGGGAAAAATCTACTACTTTGAGGCAGGCGAAATCGCTTTGCAGGCCGGGGATTACGCAGTAGTGAAGACCACCCGGGGCCTGGAATTGGGACATGTCGTCATCCCGCCGGGACAGGTAAAGGTCAACGACACGGGCGAAACGCTCTCGCCGGTGGTGCGTAAAGCCGAGGCGGAGGACATCGCCAAGGAAGAGGAACTCAACACCAAGGCGGAAGAGGCGTTAATCGAGTGCGGCAAGATGATTGCCGACTTGAAACTGCCGATGAAGTTGCTTTCCGCCGAATACGCTTTAGACAGCAGCCGATTGACCTTCTTCTTTAGCGCCGAGGAGCGGGTGGACTTTAGAGAACTGGTGCGGCGGCTATCCGGCAAGTTTAAAGTAAGGGTGGAGCTGCGGCAGGTGGGCAGCCGGGATGAGGCTAAACTCCTGGGGAGCTTTGGACGGTGCGGCCGGGAACTGTGCTGCGCCGCTTTTCTGACGGAGTTCTCGCCGGTGTCCATCAAAATGGCTAAAGAGCAGGACCTGCCCCTTAACCCGATGAAGATAAGCGGGGCGTGCGGGCGTTTGATGTGCTGCCTGGCTTATGAGGGCGAGCAGTATAAAGAGATGAAAGAGAAAATGCCCAAGATTGGGTCGCGCATTTCCACCAAAATGGGCGAGGCCGTCGTCGTCGGTAACAATCCGCTCAAGGAAACCGTGATGGTGGTGCTGGATAATGAATCGAGGGTGGAACTGCCGCTGAAGGAAGTTTCTTACTGATACAGGTACTTGCGCCATTCGTCACGCTTAGATAAATAGTGGTAGGGGATGTTGAAGAGGGGGCTGCCGGTGGGCGGGGCGGGGGTCTTTATCAGTTTCATGTGCGCCTCCTTGGGGGTGCGTCCGGCTTTCTTACGATTACAGTCCACACAGGCGCTGACGACGTTTTCCCAGGTGTGCTGCCCTCCCCTGTAGCGCGGCATTACGTGGTCGAGGGTCAGGTGGCGGCTTTGCTCGCCGCAGTACTGGCAGGTATATTTATCCCGATTGAATATCTCGTAGCGGGTCATTTTGCGCTGTCGGCGGGGTCGTCTAACCAGTTGTTCCAGGCGGATAACGGAGGGGATTTCGATGGCGGTGGTGAGCGTGTGGATATAGCCGAGGCCGTTTTCAATCATCTCCGCTTTGCCCTCCCAGATGAGGACGACGGCGCGGCGGGCGCGGCAGACGGTTAGCGGCTCGTAGCTCTGGTTTAAAACTAATACCGGATGGTTTAACATAGCTTGGCTCCAGGCACAACTAGCCTCATTTTAGCGCAAAGACGACCCTTCGGCAAGTTCAGGGCAAGCAAGGCGTGCAAGGAGAGTATAAAATCCCTCTGTCTCTCCCCTTACGAAGGGGAGACTTCCCCACCCATATACTAAAATGCATTTTGGGAGAAACAAAACGAAGCTGGGTAGCTTTGGAATTGTTTTTAGAGTTATGTGAAGTTATAATTATCAATTGCTAATGTTAGATATTTATGCTAATTTATTGGTGAATGGAGAGTTTTAAGGATAAGCTCTATATTATGCAAATTTATACGATAGGACACAGTAATCATACACAAGATGAATTTTTAGATTTGTTGATCAAAACAAAAATAGAGGTTCTTGTTGATGTTCGGAGTAATCCCAATAGCCGTTGGGCTACGTTCGCTAACAGAGACAATATAGAGAAAACTTTAAAATCACTCCAAATTAAATATCTTTATCTAGGTGATGTGCTAGGCGGACGTCCCCAAGATTTAGAAAATCCTGATAATGACATAGGCAAAATTGATTACAAATCAATTCGCGAAAAAGAATCTTATCAACAAGGTATCAAGCGACTTTTAGATGGGTTGAAAAGATTTAGAGTATGCATTATGTGTGCAGAAGAAGACCCCAGTTCTTGTCATCGTAACTTGTTGGTAGCTGAGAGTTTAAGAAAACAAGGTGTACAATTATTTCATATTCGCGGTGATGGACGTATTCAGACAGATGAAGAATTATGGAAAGAAAAATTAGGTATAGCGGCCAATCAACCACTACTCCCATTGTGAGGACAATCTGAATATCTATACAATTGGTTTTACTAAGAAATCGGCTGAGGAATTTTTTGAGGCTCTACGTAGTAGTGGAGCCAAGCATCTGTTAGATATCCGTCTTAATAATACTTCCCAGTTGGCAGCATTTACAAAAAAAAACGACTTACCTTATCTTTTGAAACATCTCGTCAATATGGAATATCACGAGACATTAGTATTAGCACCTGATGAATCAATGCTTAGAGAATATAGAAAAACTGGCGACTGGAGAAAATACGAAAAGAGATATTTAGAACTAATTCAAAACCGGAATATCGGAAAATATGTCACACCAATGTTGTTAGAAGAAGGCATCGTATTACTGTGTAGTGAAGCTCAACCCACTCATTGTCATCGTAGGTTGGCAGCCGAGTATCTAGTAAATACTATTCCCAATATAAATAATATTACACATCTCTAACATAGAAACTAATATGAAAAATACGCTGGTTATCACAGATGTAACTCAAATGCCTCAAGAATTTAGTAATGGGAATGAAGCATGTGTCGTTGGGGTTGATAAAGATGGAAAAACCATCAGACCTGTGTGTAAAGGCGGTTTCCAAAAAGACTATTTAGTACAGAATAATAATGTAATTATACGACCTGGAGCAAAGGTCGAATTTGATCTTCAGGTCATTACAGTAATTCCTCCACACGTTGAAGATATGGATTTTAAGCCTAGTTCAATTGTTAGTAAAGGTTTTTGCACCGATGTTGAATGGGAAAAGACTTTACAGCAAACCTCTTTCAGTACAGTAGATGACATATATGAAGGAAAACTTCAAGGAAATGAATGTTTACCAGCGGGTACTAATACGAGGTCTATTGCAACATTATCAGGTGCAAAAATTGTTGGTATCCAATTAGCTGAAAGAAGTGTTAAACCAAGAATCACATTTATTGATAAAACCAACCACCAATATTGCCGTCCCTCAAGTGACTTAACTTTATGGAATCGTTGCTATTTTCAAGTTAGGAAAAAACATGTAAATCCCGATACAGTAATTAAGGAATTATTGATAGCATTTAGTAATTCTAAACGGTTATATTTACGTCTGGGTCTTGCGCGACCTTGGAAAAAAGATAACCAATGTTGGATGCAAGTAACAGGGGTCTATACTTTTCCCGATTATCTACAAGGAAAAACATTTCTAGATGTTTTATCCTAGTGAAATATATTTTCAGAAAGTAGAACTACCCCCTTCTATACTCCACGCCCTGCTCCGGTGTCTCCCACACTTCGACTGCGCTCAGTGCAGGTGCCGCCACGTCTTTGGAGAGTTTTTTCTTGGTATCTCCGTGCCTTAAAAATTTATTTTACCATGTTTTGATCAAGAGCCTTTAGATAACGGGTACAATAGAGGGGGAATACCACAGGAAATCAGGATTATACCAACGAAAGGTAAAAATTTATTACTTATAATTATTCCGATGATAATACATAAAACAGCAATTACAGCAAAAGAAATAGCCATGTATTTGTAAATCTTGATTTTCATATATTTTCTCCCGTATCTTTTGACTATGGTGAGTATATCACGCCCTGCTCCGGGGTCTCAAAAACTGAAACGCTCGTTAGCACCACCCCACCCCCCAATTTCTTTTTGAGTTCATTATATATCGTGGCGGCGAGGTTTTCGGCGGAGGGGTTGATTTTATCAAAGGGCTTAACGTCGTTCAGGCAGGTATGGTCATAGCACTCTAAAATGTCCCCCAAGTGCTTCTTAAGGTCGGTAAAGTCATAAGCGAGGCCGATTTTATTAAGCTTTGGCGCGCTGACCTTCACCACTATCTTATAGCGGTGGCCGTGCATGTTTTCGCACTTGCCCTGATAGCCCCGCAGGTAGTGGGCGGCATCAATGTGTTTTTCTACCGTGATTTCGTACATAATGATTACAAGTTACTAGTTTTTAGTTATTAGTTATTAGTGAGGAAAAATGGGGTGGGGACTAATAACTAACTACTAATTACTAACCACTCTCTCCCTTTTTGCGACCGTCATTTCCCATTCATCTTCATGACGCCCTGGACTTCTTTAACGGCTTTATCCAGCTCCTTAATCGTTTTCTTAAGCACGGGGTGGACGAAGTCCGGGGCGATTTCGGCGAGGGGGATAAGGACAAAAGCGCGCTCGTGCATCTTGGGATGGGGGATGATAAGGCCGGGGACATTAACCGCCTGGTCGCCGAAGAGGACGATATCAATATCAATAATGCGGGGCTCGCCGGAGCGGCTATAGCGTCCCATCTTCTGCTCGATGCCCTTAAGCAAAGCCAGGAGGCCCTCCGGCGTGAGACGGGTGACCACCTCGCAGGCCAGATTGAGAAAGCTCGGCTGATTGACCATGCCGACCGGCTCGGTATCGTATATCGAGGACACCTTGCCCAGACGCATCCGCTCCGAAATCATCTTTAACGCCTGGTCGAGGTTACTTTGGCGGTCGCCAAGGTTCGAGCCGAGCGAAAGATAAGCCGTTATCATATTACTATTCACCGATTTTCCCCCTTCTAATTATAGCATCACTCATACGGCAGACAAGAGCCGTCTCTTTAACGTCATGGACGCGCACTATATCGGCGCCGTTGGCAATGCCGATAGCCGTCACCGCCAGATTTCCTTCCAGTCTTTTATCCGCCGGCTGGTCCAGCACCAGACCAATCATACTCTTGCGCGAGGTGCCCAGTAAAATGGGCTTGCCCAGCGCTTTAAGTTCCGCCAGGCGATTGACCAGCTCCAGATTTTGCTCCAAAGTTTTGCCGAACCCGCACCCGGGGTCAATGATAATATTCTGTGGGGGGACGCCGGCTTTTAACGCAATTTTAATGCCGTTCTTTAAGTCCGCCAGCACCTTAGCTACAATGCCGGCTTGGGGCGGGGCGTCACGCTCGTTAGCCATTAAGATAATCGGCACACCCTTCTCGGCGGCGAGGCGGGCGAGAGAGGGGTCCTGCTTAAGCCCCCAGATATCGTTAATCATGCTCGCGCCAGCCTCCAGCGCGGGCCGGGCTACTTTACTTTTGTAAGTATCAACGCTGATGGGGACGGATATCTCTTTCGCGAGACGCTCGATGGCGGGCACGACCAGCCGCAGTTCATCTTCAACGTCCTCAATAGACAGGGGTTTGGTGCCGGGGCGGGTGGATTCGCCGCCGACGTCAATAATGTCCGCCCCTTCCGCCACCATGCGCTGTGCCTGCTCCACCGTCCGCTTAAGGTCGCCGCCGATGCCGTCGCCGGAAAACGAATCCGGCGAAAGATTTACGATGCCCATGACATAGGTCTTTTCGCCCCAGCGGAATTCGGCGCGGCCGCATTTGGTGGGAGGTAAAACAGCTTTCATTTAGACCTATTGTAGCACCTCTGCGACAGATAGAAAACTCTCAATATTCAACGGAGGGTGATTGTGATATATTGAAAGAAGAGGTGTGAGATGAAGCGAATTATAAGTCCAGACACACTTAGGAATAACCGCGTGCCGCCGGGTCAGCACCTGGTTAATAATTGGCCGGTGCTGCATCATGGCAAGGTACATACTATCCAAACGGCAGATTGGACGTTTAAGATAATGGGACTGGTGGAGAAGGAGCGTACGCTGACTTACGAGGAATTCACGGCACTGCCTCAGGTTGAGGTATTTTCCGATATCCACTGCGTCACCACCTGGTCGCGTCTGAATAACCTGTGGGAAGGCGTTAGCGCCGCTGTTATTAAAGACCTGGTAGCGATAAAGGAGGAAGCAAAATATGTCATGGTAGAAGGGGCGGGAGGCTTTACGACCAATTTACCACTAAACGACTTTTTCCAAGAGGATGTCATCTTCGCGCTGAAGCATGACGGGCAACCGATATCGGCGGAGCACGGCGGACCGGTAAGGTTAGTCGTGCCGCAGCTGTATTTCTGGAAGAGCGCCAAGTGGGTAACGGGCTTACGGTTCATGGCTCAAGATGAGCCGGGGTTTTGGGAACAGAACGGCTACCATATGCACGGCGACCCGTGGACCGAGGAAAGATACGGCGGCAGGTAGGAGGAAACCAGTATCAATTAATGAAATTAATTCCTGAAAAATGCTATAATATTAACGTACAATGTTCTCTGGTCGTCCATAAAATAATAGGCTAACACGTGAGGGCGCTGGCAGTAGCGTCCTTAACTTTTGAGGAAAATAGACGGCATGAAATCAGATCATTTAAACAAGTTTTTCCATGAATTGCTGCTGTATTTCTGGATTCCCATTATCGTGGCGCTCGTCTCCTATATCTTTTTCCAGCTTCGCGACCCCACCCTGGGAATATCCGTATTGATAGGTTCGACTGCTGTCTACGCTATGGCGCGGCTTTATGCCACATATAAGAAATGGTGGCTGCTGCTCATCGCATTGGTGGTGGTTTTAGGGTCGGTGGGCATCTATTTCTTAAGAGTGCCGGCAGTCTCCCTCACCATTAATAATATGGAAGTAGCCGGCACCACTTTAAACCTGCCCGAAGGCACGATTACGATTAATCCGGCCCCGCAGGGCAACGGGCAATACACGAAAAATATGGTGGTTACCCTCACCGCCGAGCCAGCCACCGGTTACGATTGGATAAGCTGGAACGGCACCGATAATGATGGCGCTAATCCCACCACCGTGACCATGAGTGACGATAAAGATATTCATGTTACTTTTGAAACGCGCTGTTCATTAATCATCAATAATCAACAGGTTATCGGCTCGGTCGTCAGCTTCACCGAAGGGTTGGTAACCGTCAATCCGCCGCCATCCAGTGCAGACGGGAAATACCCCAGCGGCACCAGAGTCACCCTGACCATCCAAACCAATCCCGGTTACACCTGGGTGCGCTGGACGGGCACGGAGAACGACTATACCAACCCCACCACGATTACTATGGACAGCGGCAAGCAAATTACGCTCCTATTCTCGGAACGCTACGAACTTACCCTTAACGGTCAAACCATCACGGAAGACATCATCTCCCTCCCCGAAGGCACGATTACTATTCAACCTGCGCCCGGCATTGACGGCAAATACGCTTTAAACACCACGGTTACGCTAATCGCCAGTCCAAATTCGGGCTACAGCTGGCAAGGCTGGTCCGGTACGAATGATAATACGTCGAATCCGACCACGGTGTTGATGAATAGCGATAAACACATATCGGTAAACTGGGGAGAGTCTTACTCGGTAACGATTAACAGTCAACCCCTGCTGGGTTCATTTTTAAGTTTCTCCGAGGGAACAGTATCCGCAGACCCGCCGCCCATGAGCAGCGGCACATACACCAAGAATACACATGTTACGTTTACCGCATACGCGGCGCCGGGCTACCGCTTTGACCATTGGGGCGGCGATATCAATACCATCTCAAATCCGGTAATCATCGCCATCAATAGCGACAAGAATATAACCGCCGTATTCATTAAAATATATACGTTAAACATTACGATACAACCCGCAGGAGGCGGCACGGTTTCCTCCGGCAACAATACTTACGATGAGTGGACTAGAATCACCCTCACCGCCACGGCAGCAGCCGGTTATCGCTTTGACCACTGGGAAGGCGGCATCAGCAGTAATTTAACAACGATAAGCTTCACCATGGATGCGAATAAAAACATCACCGCCGTGTTCATCAAACTCGTTAGACTGACGGTAACGATTACACCGGAAGGAGGCGGCACGGTCTCCTCCGGCAACGGCACTTACGATATCGGCGCTAATGTAACTTTAACGGCTGCACCGGCGGCGGGCTATATTTTCGACCACTGGGAAATGGTAGGTTCCGACAACGTAACCTCCAACCCCATCACCATCACTATGAGCGCCGACAAAAGCGTCACCGCTGTGTTTGTTGCCTCTACCGGGCTGACAGGCTCGCCGACTAATGCAACGCGAGCTATCATTTCGGGCAATGATGTCGCCTTACCCGCTAATTATTACCGCGAAAACGTCGTTACAAATACCGATACTGGCGTAATCGTTGCACGCGACGGGATAATATCGCCGCGGTTTTCGTCCTCGCGTCATAAGTAACCAAACGAGTCCAAACACCCTCACTCGCTTCCCAATCCCAGTAAGTTGTGTTATCATTTACTTGTTTTCAAGCTATGGCTGTGAGGTGAATTTAACTTGACAGACGAAAACGAAAAGCTAAGCAAACTGGAGGCGGAACTCAAGGCCGGGGGCGGCGAAAAAAGCATCCAGAAACAGCATGAAAGCGGCAAGCTGACGGCGCGGGAAAGACTGGATTTATTCTTCGATAAAGGGACATTCCAGGAAACCGACCTGTTCGTGCAGCACCGTTCTACTAATTTCGGGCTGGAAAAGGTATCCATCCCGGCCGACGGCGTGATTACCGGCTTTGGCAAGGTCAACGGCCGAACCGTCTGCGCCTACGCTCAAGACTTCACGGCGCGGGGCGGCACGCTGGGCGAAATGCACGCCAGGAAAATCTGCCGCGTGATGGACATGGCGATGAAGATGAAGGCGCCGATGGTGGGATTTATTGACAGCGGCGGGGCAAGGATACAGGAAGGCATCAACGCCCTCGACGGCTACAGCAACATCTTCTACCGCAACTCCTGCGCCTCCGGGGTGATACCGCAAATTTCCGCCATCATGGGTCCGGCGGCGGGGGGCGCGGTCTATTCTCCGGCGATGACGGATTTCGTCTTTATGGTGAAAAAGACGAGCTATATGTTTATCACTGGTCCGGCGGTGGTCAAGAGCGTCACCAGTGAAGAAATAACCAACGAAGAGCTGGGCGGGGCGTTGACGCACAGCACCAAGAGCG
>Ga0184636_1000164_pt1 | contig 15920 bp, 17 predicted proteins | sample PLM3_60_b2_FD_133164 | JGI IMG/M metagenome (GOLD analysis project Ga0184636, IMG submission 133164) | Groundwater sediment microbial communities from an aquifer in East River, Colorado, USA - PLM4_90_b2 | ecosystem: Environmental > Terrestrial > Soil > Riparian zone | place: USA: East River... | reverse complement strand
TCTCCATTGAAAACGGCATCGTCGTCGACTTCGCCATGAACGAGGCGTGCGCCGCCGGCACCGGCTCCTTCCTCGAAGAGCAGGCAGAAAAGCTGGGTATCAGCATTAAAGAAGAATTTGGCAAGTTGGGTCTGGCTTCAACAAAGCCGCTTGACCTCGGCGAACGGTGCACCGTCTTCATGGAGAACCAGCAAAACTACTGTAAACAGCGCGGCGCCGCCAAGGAAGACCTGGTGGCGGGGCTGGCTTATTCCGTCGTTAAAAATTATCTCACTAAGGTCGTCGAAGACCGTAAAATCGGCGACCATATCCTGTTCCAGGGGGGCACCGCCTTCAACCGCGCTGTTAAAGCCGCCTTCGAAGCGGTACTGGGTAAGAAAATCACCGTCCCGCCGCAGCATGATATCCTCGGCGCTATCGGTGTCGCTATGCTGGCTAAAGACGAGATGGAAGCCACTGGTAAAAAGACCGCTTTCCTCGGCTTCGACCTTGCCAAACGCCAATATGAATTATCATCCTTCGAATGTCAGAGCTGTTCCAATCGTTGCGAAATCCACAAGGTCGTCTTCGAAGGAGAAAAACCGCTCTTCTATGGCTCCCGCTGCGGCAAGTGGGATAGCGCCGAAAAGAAAGAGCAAAGGAAATCATCCAAAATCCCCCACCTCTTTGAAGAACGTTCTCAGGCTTTGCTTACCACCTATCCCAAAGATAAACCGGATAAGCCCAACGGTAAGACCGTCGGCATTCCCCGAGTCCTCTTTTTCCACGATCTTTACCCGCTCTGGAAAGGCTTTTTCACCGAGATGGGCTTCAATGTAGTTTTATCCGACCCCACCAACCGCCACATTATCCGGCAGGGTGTCGAAAATATCGTGGAAGAGCCATGCCTGCCTATCAAATTGGCGCACGGGCATGTATTGAACCTGCTGGAAAAGAAACCGGATTATATCTTTATGCCGGTGCAGTGCACCATGGAGAAACTCTCCGGCGATTTCAAAAAATCCTGGAACTGCCCCCTGACCCAGAGCTTGCCCTTCCTTATCCATAGTTCGACTCACATCCAAGAAGCTCTGGAAGGTAAGGATGCGCCCCTATTAGTCCAGCCCATTTTCCACCCCGACCGTGGGCGAAAAGGTTTAAAAAAGAAGCTGCGAAAAACAGCCCGGCTTTTCGGGATAAAGTCCCCTGCCCTTATCGGAAAAGCCATCCAGGCTGGACTTGATGCCTTCGATGCTTTTAACGCCTGGCAGCAGAAACGCGGCGAGGAAATTCTTTCTCAGCTTAAGCCTGATGAAAAAGCCATCGTTGTCGTCGGCCGCGCCTATAACACCTATGACGAAGCCATGACTTTAGATATACCGGAAAAACTCCGTGACATGAATATCCTGGCGATACCTTTAGACTTCCTGCCGCTGGAGTCGTTAGCGTCCGAGGTCATTAAAGCCCACCCCAATATGTACTGGAAGGCCGGGCAAAAGATATTGGGCGCCGGCCGGATGATTGCCAATGACCGCCGTCTCTTTGGTTTATATGTCACAAACTTTAATTGTGGTCCGGACTCATATCTGGTGAAGTTCTTTAGTAAAGAGACCGAGGGCAAACCCTTCCTGACGATAGAAATTGATGAACACTCCGCCGACGCCGGCATCATCACGCGTTGCGAGGCTTTTATCGATACCATCCGCAATGCCAGTACGCGGGGCATTAGTCAGCCCATTCAACACATTAGTATATCGTCGCCGCACACCAATAACCGTATCGTCTACATCCCCTATATGATAGACCACGGCTATATCCTGGCCGCTGCCATGCGCCACGGCGGCGTTAATGCCCAGCCCCTCCCCGAATCCGACCAGCTTACTTTGGACATCGGGCGTAAATACACTACCGGCAAGGAATGCTATCCCAGCATCATCACCACCGGCGATATCGTTAAAAAGACCATGGCGCCGGACTTCGACCCGGATAATTCGGCTTTCTTTATGCCCGCCGCTTCCGGTCCCTGCCGCTTTGGTCAGTATAACCGCCTGCACCGCCTGGTGCTGGACGAGCTAGGTTTGCCGCAGGTGCCCGTCCTCGTTTTCGACCAGACTGGCGGCTATCATAAGGACATGGTGTCTATGGGTGTTGGCTTCCGCATTAATGCCTGGAAGGGCTTTATCGTGCTGGATTCTTTCCAGAAAATGCTGCTGGAGCGCCGTCCCTACGAGGTCAATCAGGGCGAGATGGACGCCGTCTATAACGAATGGCGCGATAAGCTGATTGCCAACGTCGGTCAGAAAGTGCCCGTACTGCAAAAGCTTTCCAAAGATGCCCGTGACGCTTTTGAGGCCGTGAAGATTGATACCAGTTCGCGTAAGCCGCGCATCGGCATCGTGGGGGAAATTTTCGTCAGGAGCAACTACTTCGCCAACGATAGGCTCATCCAGAAGCTGGAAGCTTTAGGGGCGCAGTGCGGCGTCCCGCCCATCGAGGAGTGGTTCGACTATATCGACTTCGAGCGGGAGTTCCGCTACGGCAAGCACATCGAGGGCGGCTGGAAGGACTGGACGAAGCAAAAACTGACCGAAATCGTTATGGAAACGACGGTCGAGCGCTTAAGACGCCAGTTCGATAAATCCATCGAATCGTTCACGCGTGAGCTGCCGATGAAAAAGATAATTTTGAAGGGCCAGCAGTATCTGACCCCCGCCGTTGAGGGCGAGGCTATCTTAAGCATGGGGCGCACCGTGGAGTATGCCGAGCACGGCTACGACGGCATCGTTAACATTATCCCCTTCGGCTGTATGCCCGGGACTATCGTTAGCTTGCTTTTACACCAGTTCCGCCAGGACTACGGCCTGCCCGTCTTAAACGTGGTGGTGGAGGGGACTAAAGACCCCGGCGAAGCCATCCGCTTTGAAGCCTTTATCCAGCAGGCCAGAGAACACCTGACGAAGAACAAAGCCGTAAGCTCTAAGCATTAAGCTATAAGCTGTAAACCCCCACCCAAAAACCGAGATCCTTCGTTACACTCAGGATGACAGACGCTAATTGATATTTTCCTTTCAAAACAATTCATAGCTAATCAGCCTTAAACATTGATTTTTGTTTTATGTAAATTCAGGTTCAATTTCATGTTTATTTGTTTTTTGTTTAGTTTTTATCAGGCGGAAATTCATTCGGGAATTTGGCGGTTAGCACCAAGCGAATGGCATCGGGGCCAAGCGGTATCAGTACCCTTCTAATTACATTCTCCATGGCTGTATTAAGGCTTTCCTGTTTTTCTAAGAATATCTTGTGGTGGGTGCGGATGAGTTTTTCTAAAGCGTAGGCGGCTTTGGACAACGGCACCAAATGGTTGATATCACCAGTGGAGACGGCTTTCTTAATCTCAAAGCGCAGGAGAGCAATTTCTTCGGTGATGCCTTCTAATCCTGCGGCGAGGTTAAAATCAAGCTTTTCGGCTTTGTTGAACGCCTGGGAATAGTAGCCGTGTTTGAGGGCATTTTTGTTGCCTTTGGGGGCACCCCTTCGACTTCGCTCAGGGCAAGCCCTTTTGTTTTTTGTTGCTTGTTTCACGGCATGATGGTAGCACGTGGATTTAAGTTATGTAAAGAGGATTTTGTCATTTATAGAGGTGTGGTATTTTATTTTCAGATAAGAGGGGGTATAATGATAAACACATTTAAGAGTCGAGTAAACTCATACGGTAAATGGGAAAAACATTAAGGGAGGCAAAAATCATGGTTAAAGAACAAATGGAAAAAGAAGAAACCGAAGAAGATGAAGAGGACATTGAAGAACAAGCCACAAACTTTATTCTTGTCAAGCAATTATTCTTTATGCTATGTGGTCTCGCGGCGATGGTAATATTGATTTTTGCCGGTATCCAGATGATTGGCATCCAATCAGTGTCCGGAAATTCAATTGCTGAAATTTATTATCACGCAATGGGTTGGGGCTTCATAGGTCTTGGAATATTGGGTGGGGGGCTTTCAATTAACCTTGCCCTAAAACAATGATGAGGTATGAGCATGAAAATTAGAGCATTATTAGTAATAATGTTAGCAGCCATGATGATACCAATACTCGTAGGATGCGGGACCGGGGCTACTATCACCGTTACCGTAACCGCACCGACCGTGACAGTGACTTCTCCAGCAACTACGGTAACAATTACTAAATTGCCAGCTTCTTTTGCCCCCATCACTTTCACTGGTTCAGGTGATATGACTACCCCGCCTTTCGCCGTAACTACAAGCGAATGGATTATAGACTGGTCTTATACGACAGAAGATAGTAATTATTCCTCCTTATATATCTACATCTACCCCCGCGGTGAAACGTCATCCTATGTAACGCGCATCGACTCGGGAGAAGTTACTCATGGTACTTCATATTGCTACGCAGGCCCAGGGGAATATTATATAGAGGTTTTGGAGGCGAATACCCAAAACTGGACAATAACCATAAGACCAGCGAGTTAAATATTAAAAGGAGGCAAGCCTGCCGCCCCTTTAGCATAAAAAGTGGTTTTGCCAAGTTTTCTATCGTTTTCCTGGCAGTCAAACATTGATATAGACAAAGGTAGAAATTGCTCTCTTACATTGAATCTTCGGAGAATAAACCAAGGCGTAGAGGATAATGAATAAGCACGGGGAACAGTTGACACTAGAGTAGGGAGGTATTATATGGATTGGTCAAAGGATATTTTCCCGTCATTAATACTATTACTTGTTGCAGGTATTGGTACAGTTGCTGGTTGGTTTATTAGGTCAAAGTTTGAGGAGTCACATATAATACGACAAAAACTTAATGACGAAAGAAGAAAAACATACGGTGATATTCTATTACCGTTGATTAGTATAGTAGCAAACATAAACCATAAAGAAAATCCTTCTAAAGCTGTCGAAGAAATAATGAAGGATCTGAATAAGTTACAAAAAGATAGATTAGACCTTGTTCTATTCGGATCAGATAATGTAGTTCTAGCACATAATGCATTTTGTGCTTATAGTTACCAAGTCAATACTACTGAAACCCAAGAAGAACGAGGAATCCAATACATGAGATTATTGGGGAAATTGCTTCTTGAAATTAGGAGAGATGTTGGTAACAAAGATACTAAACTTGATGAAATTGAAATGCTCAGATGGTTGATTAAAGATATAGATAAACTAGAAAAGCCAAAAACCTAAGAAGATAAAGTAATCTACTTATTGTTTACTTTTTTAGATATGTTCTTATAGATGCTCAAGCCTTTACCCCAATAGAATCGACGGTAATAGTTCCGGATGAGTGGGGGGAAAAGGGGTGGGGAATTACCCTACCCCACTACGAGATCCTTCGCTACGCTCAGGATGACAGGGTACGTCTTGATTTACCCCTCCTCCAAAAGCTATACTCTAGTTACAGGTTTTCTCGTTTTGGAGGTGCGTTATGGCTTTAATTGACTTCGGCGGCGTAAGGGAAGAGGTGGTCATGCGGAGCGAGTTCCCCATGGAAAAAGCCCGCAAGGTCTTAAAGGATGAAGTTATCGCGGTTATCGGGTACGGTGTTCAGGGACCCGGTCAATCGCTCAACATGAAAGATAACGGCTTCAACGTCATCATCGGGCAGAGTAAGGACTTCATGCAGGACTGGAATCGGGCGGTAGCGGACGGATGGAAACCCGGCCAAGACCTCTTCGAGATTGAAGAAGCCGTCAAGCGCGGCACGATAATCGAGATGCTCACCAGCGACGCCTCCCAGCGCATCATCTGGCCCACGGTTAAGAAGCAGCTCACGGCCGGCAAAGCGCTCTACTTTTCTCACGGCTTTTCCATCGTCTATAAAGACCAGACGGACATTATCCCTCCCAAAGACGTGGACGTTATCATGGTCGCCCCCAAAGGCAGCGGGACGAGCCTAAGGCGCAACTTCCTAAGCGGCGCGGGCATCAATTCCAGCTTCGCCGTCTTCCAGGACGCCACGGGGCGGGCTAAAGAGCGCTGTCTGGCGGTGGGCATCGCCGTCGGCTCCGGTTACCTCTTCCCCACTACCTTTGAACAAGAGGTCTTCAGCGACCTCGTCGGAGAGCGGGGTGTTTTGATGGGGGCTCTGGCGGGGATTATGGAGGCGCAGTACGACACCTTAAGAGCCCACGGACATTCCCCCAGCGAAGCCTTTAATGAGACCGTCGAAGAGCTGACGGAAAGCCTTATCAAGCTCGTGGCGGAAAACGGCATGGACTGGATGTATTCCAACTGCTCGGCTACGGCACAGCGCGGCGCCCTCGACTGGAAACCCAAGTTTAAAAAAGCCGTCATGCCGGTCTTCAAAGAGCTTTACAAACGGGTGGCGAGCGGGGCGGAAACAAAGCGCGTTATCCAGAGCGTGGGCGGCCCGGACTATAAAGAAGTCCTCGGCAAAGAACTCGCCGAAATGCACAACTCCGAGATGTGGCGGGCGGGCAAAGCCACCCGCGACCTGCGCCCTAAAGAATCGCAAAAAGCCAACATCAATACCGCTAAAGGCATAGCGGGGCGACAGAGCAACTAGGGTACGTTAAGGAATATTATAGGGGTGGGTTATAAACCTGCCCCTATTGCTTTTATTGCGCCTCTCTTATGACAAGTGTTAAAATAATACCAACCAGTTAATCCTCAAAGGGGCAAATGTGTTTACCGGCATTATAGAAGAAGTAGGCAGTATTGTCTCCGTTACAGCGGATAAGCTGACCGTGGGCGCGAAAGAGACGCTTAAGAACCTGCAAATCGGCGGGAGTATCGCCGTCAATGGCATCTGCCTGACGGTCACATCCTTTGACGAGAAGTCTTTTTCCGTAGAGCTCATGCCGGAAACCCTAAAGCGAACTAACCTCGGTCTGCTGCACCCCGGAGACAGAGTGAATCTTGAAAGACCGCTAAAGCTCAATGGGGAAATCGGGGGGCATTTGGTGCAGGGGCATATTGACGATACGGGAAGAGTCGTCCAAGTGACTAAAGAGGGCGAGGCAATACTTATGAGGTTTAGTTCCGAGCCTGAAGTTATGCGCTATATCGTAAACAAGGGCTTTATCGCCGTTGACGGGACTAGTCTGACGGTAACCACCAAAGATGCCAACACCTTCGGCGTATCCATCGTCGGCTTTACGCGAGAGCACACGATACTAGCGGATAAAAAGCCGGGCGATATCGTTAACCTGGAAGTGGATGTAATCGGCAAATACGTCGCCGAGCTGGCTAAAGCGCCGAACGCTGGAATTACCGCTGATTTCTTAAAAGAACACGGGTTTATGGTGAACTAAGGAGAAAAATGGCCCTGTCAACGATACCTGAAGCAATTAAAGATATTAAAGCCGGTAAATTCGTCATCGTGGTGGACGATGAAAACCGCGAGAACGAGGGCGACCTCGTGATAGCCGCCGAAAAAGTCACGGCGGAATCCATCAACTTCATGGCTAAATACGGGCGCGGCCTCATCTGCATGCCCCTGACCGGTGAAAGGCTGGACGCACTGCGTATACCCCTGATTTCCAATAACAACACATCAAAATTCGGCACACCATTTACCGTACCGGTGGAAGCCAGGGAAGGCACCACTACCGGCATATCGGCGGCAGACAGGGCACGAACCGTACAGGTAATGGTTGACCCCAAGACCAGGCCGGAAGATATCTTAATACCGGGGCATATGTTCCCTCTGCGCGCCCGTGAAGGCGGCGTGCTGGTGCGGGCGGGGCAAACCGAGGCAACGGTTGACCTGGCAAGAATGGCCGGGTTAAGGCCTGCCGGCGTGCTCTGCGAAATCATGAACGAGGACGGCACCATGGCGCGCTTGCCGCAGCTGGAAGTCTTTGCGAAAAAGCATGATTTAAAAATCATCAGCGTGACGGACCTGATTGCCTACCGCTACCGCCATGAAAAACTGGTGACGAGGGTCTCCGAAGCGAAATTGCCGACCAAATACGGCAACTTTAAGGTGATAGCCTATAAAAGCACCACCGACCCCGATGAACACCTGGCAATGGTGATGGGAAACGTAAACACGGATGAGCCGGTGCTAGTGCGGGTGCACAGCCAGTGCCTGACCGGTGATGTTTTCCACAGCCTGCGCTGTGACTGCGGGGAGCAAATAGAGATGGCGATGAAACGCATCGCCGAGGAAGGCAGAGGGGTAGTGCTTTACATGAGGCAGGAGGGACGGGGTATCGGACTGCATAACAAGATAAAAGCCTATGCTCTGCAGGACAAAGGGATGGATACTGTTGAAGCGAACCTGGCGCTTGGCTTTAAAGCCGACGAGCGGGATTACGGCGTGGGGGCGCAGATACTCGCCGACCTGGGCGTGCGCAAAATGCGGCTGATGACGAATAATCCTAAAAAGGGAATAGGGCTGGCAAGTTACGGACTGGAGATAATTGAACAACTCCCGCTAACGTCCAAGCCCAACCCACATAATCGCCGCTACCTGCAAACCAAACAGAAAAAAATGGGGCATCTGCTAACCATTGCGGATGCCGATAGCGATAAAACAGACTAAGGAGACAACGATGAGTAAAACTTATGAAGGAAATCTGATAGGCAAGGGACTGAAATTCGGAATTGTCGTCTCGCGGTTTAACGAATTTTTCAGCGGCAAGCTGCTGGAGGGGGCGAAGGATGCCCTCAACCGTCATGGCGTGGTCGAAACCGACATCGAAGTGGCATGGACGCCGGGGTCTTTTGAGATTCCGCTGATTGCGCAGAAGATGGCAGAGAGCAAGAAGTACAATGCCGTTATCTGCCTGGGGGTTGTGATAAGGGGTGGGACGCCGCACTTCGACTACATTGCGAGTGAGGTCGCCAAGGGCATTGCTAACGTGGGGCTGAAGACCGGTGTGCCGGTTATCTTTGGGGTTATCACCACCGATACACTGGAGCAGGCGATAGAGCGTTCCGGCACGAAAGACGGCAACAAGGGCTTCGACGCGGCGGTCAGCGCGATAGAGATGGCGAACCTGGTAAAGGGGATTAAGTAGAAAACTCTAAAATCAAAGGTCAAAAGTCAAAGCCAAAGGTTAAAAAGTAAAAACTATTTGATTGCACTTGATAGTTGTTATCTATATATAGATACTATTACAGCTGCTACTGCGATTGCGATAGAAGCAATTGAACACCAAAGTGTAACTAAATATTTTGTATTTTTTTCTTTAAGTCCTGCTAAAATACCTGCAAGATAAGGAAAATTGATGCAATGTTTATCATCACCAACAGAAAGCGAAAACAAATCAACTTGTAAACCACCATCTTGTTTGTAGCGATATCTTTTATTTAGATGATAATACAATCTCCCGAATATTATATCGACATCAACACCCATTTTTTTAGCCAACTCTTCGATACTAATCGGGACATATATTTTTGAACTCCTAGTTTTATTTTCTTCAGAATATGATTGAAAGTCAGAATAGTAACGGTCGTATATTGCCTCAAGAATTTTGAGGTCATTTAGACTCTTGGTCATTATCAACTACCTTATTTAAATTCCTATGTCACCTTATAAACAACATCGCCGGGGCGAACACGTTCGGGGACTTTGATGCCGACGGACTTGCCTTTTTTAGCCTGGGAGACATCCTTGTTTTCAATCTGCATCGAGGTAAGGTCCATCTCGATATCCGTGGTATGCCCCTTGATGTGAATCTTGTCCCCTACCTTAAGCGAGCCGGTCATATCTACGCCAGCCACCACGACATGGGCAAAGAAATCGCTTACCTTGCCGACCTCTTTTTCCTTCATATTTCGCCTCCTTTTCTGGTTTGTGTAAAGGATTATACGCTCCGTATATTGAGAAATCAATACAGTAAACAAAATCTCCCTCTTATCCCTCCTTTACAAGGAGGGACGCCAATACCCCAAATGAGAAACTTCCGACTTCACTTCGACAAGCTCAGTGTAAACGCTCAGGATGACAGTTGCCGTTTTTGACTAAATTACTTTCAGGACATATAATGGGTCTAACTATATAATTGAGAGGAACGTGCTTTGGCAAAGGCAAAAGATAAGGAAGAAGATAAACTGGAAAAAATCGAGCAGCGCGTCGATATGCTAGATATGCGTCTGGATAATATTGACTCCGTCGTCACTGCCGTTGCCGAGCGCGTGATGGATCAACCCATTACCTTCAACGTCACCTGCTCAAAATGCGGTCACAAGATAGAAATAGCCATCCTCGGCTCCCAAAAACCAACGAAATAAATCGTTCCATCCCATTTTTTCTATTTACTTATTAAGGGTGAAAGTATATATAACTAAACTGTAATACCGGGAGGCAAGCATGACTATAGGGACAAGAATTAATGAAGCGAAGTACAATGTTTTTAGGTGGCGCTACGAATTAAGCATACCCAAGAAGTTGACGCTGGCTTTGGGGGTAGCCATACTGACCGGCCTGCTGGCACAGCTAAGATTCTATCTCCCATGGAGCCCGGTGCCATTGACAGGACAGACCTTCGGGGCACTCTTTGCCGGCATTGCTTTGGGGACGTGGTGGGGAGGCATCAGCATGGCATTATACGCCGGGCTGGGGGCGGCGGGGGTGCCGTGGTTCCAGGGGTGGCAGGGGGGATTTGCTTATCTAGCGGGACCCACCGGCGGCTATATCATCGGGTTTATCTTTGCGGCGCTGTTCCTGGGATATTTAACCGATAAATTCGTCAGGGCGCGGAGCTTTTTCGCCATGTTCGGACTAATGCTTTTCGCCAATTTCATCCTCATCTATGGACCCGGGCTTTTACAGCTTAATCTATGGCTGACTAATGTCAAAGGCGAACCGACGGCATTCAGCCAGTTGCTGACGATGGGCGCAGTACCGTTTATCGCCGGAGACATTACTAAAGCGGTTTTCGCAGCCCTCATCGCAAGGGGGGTCACGCCGAAAAAAGCCTACGCCAAAGAACAAGACGGGGATAAGTGGGCGAAGTGGCGGCTGCCATAAAGAGTAGTTAGTGATTAGTAGTTGGTAATTAGCGCCCCACACTTTTTCCCCACTAACGACTAGCAACTGATAACTATATCCTTTTCTCTCAATTGCGCCCATAGCCGAACGTTGCTATAATAATCCTATGAGTAAAGAGCACGAATTAGATACTATGCGGCACTCGGTATCACACGTTATGGCCGAAGCAGTGCTGTCTATTTTCCCGGATGCTAGATTTGCTATCGGACCATCAATTGAGGATGGATTTTATTACGACTTCGACCTGCCGCGTACGCTAACGCCGGAAGACCTGCCGGTTATCGAAAAAAAGATGGGCGAGATAGTAAAAGCCAACCTACCCTTCAATCATAAAGAAATTACCAAAGCCGAAGCGAAGAAACTGTTCGCTAAACAACCCTATAAGCTCGAACTCATTGAAGAACTGCCCGACGAAAAGGTCGGCGTTTACGAGCAGGGTAACTTTATCGACCTTTGTAAGGGTCCGCATGTCAAATCCACCGGTGACATCGGGGCTTTTAAGCTGATGAGTATCGCCGGGGCATACTGGCGGGGGGACGAACATAACGCCATGCTCCAGCGCATCTACGGTATAGCTTTTAGCGATCAAAAAGAACTCGACGATTACCTCTCCAGGATAGAGGAAGCTAAAAAGCGCGATCACCGCAAGCTGGGCAAAGACCTCGACCTTTTCATCATCCCGGAGGAGATAGGCGGGGGGTTAGTTATCTATACGCCTAAGGGTGGGCGCATCCGCACTACGGTTGAAGACTTCTGGCGGAAAGAGCATTTTAAAGCGGGTTATGAAATTCTTTATACACCGCATATCGGTTTGAGCAAGCTATGGGATATCAGCGGACACCTTGGTTTTTATAAGGAAAACATGTACTCGCCGATAACCATCGACGAGCAGGAATACTACCTGAAACCAATGAACTGCCCGTTTCATATGCTCGCTTATAAATCGAGAATTCGCTCCTACCGCGAGCTGCCCCTGCGCTGGGCGGAACTAGGCACGGTGTATCGCTACGAACGCAGCGGCGTGTTATCCGGACTGATGAGGGTACGTGGCTTTACCCAGGATGATGCGCATATCATCTGCACGCCGGAACAGATGGATAGCGAAATATCCGAGGTGCTGCGTTTTTCACTCTACATGCTGCATACCTTTGGGTTTGAGGATTTTAAAGTGTATCTGTCCACCCGACCTAAGGACGCGGTTGGCGAACCCAAGAGATGGGAAGATGCCCAGAACGCGCTGCGCCGGGTAATCGATGAGAATAAGTTACCCTTCCAGGTGGATGAGGGGGGCGGGGCATTTTATGGCCCCAAGATAGATATAAAAATCAATGACGCACTCGGCAGAGAATGGCAGGCAACAACCATTCAGTTCGATTTTAACGAGCCGGAACGTTTCGACTTGACCTACGCCGGAGCTGACGGCAAAGAACACCGTCCATATATGGTGCACCGCGCCTTACTCGGCTCGTGGGAAAGATTCTTCGGACTGCTTATCGAGCATTACGCCGGGGCTTTTCCCACCTGGCTGGCGCCGGTACAGGTAAAAGTAATCCCCATCTCCGACCGGCACAACGAAGCGGCCCAAAAAGCGGCGGCAGAACTTAAAGCACATAATATTTGGGTAGAAGTAGATGACCGTTCCGAGCGGATGAACCAGAAAATCCGCCAGGCACAAATGGAAAAGATTCCATACATGGCAGTCATCGGGGATAAAGAGGCAGCGGACAACACCGTATCCGTACGTAAGCGTACTGGCGAGCAACTGCCGGTTCAATCCCTGGCCAGTTTTATTGAGATGCTGACAGCAGAAATTGCCAACAAGAAATGAGCTCCATGACACCTGGTATCAACCAGATATCAGAGAGTTGATTTCCCAGACATAATATGATATAGTTTTGTTCGTAAGATACACGTAAGCTAAGGAGGCTAGAGAGTATATAATTAAGCAACTGCGCGTCAACGATCGAATAAACGCCAGAGAGGTTCGCCTGGTTGGAGAAAAAGGCGAACAGCTTGGCGTTATGTCAGCGCTGCAAGCGAGGGAACTGGCGAAGAAAAGCAATCTTGACCTCGTCGAAGTATCGCCGACATCAGTGCCTCCTGTATGCCGTCTTCTTGATTACGGCAAGTTCAAGTACGAACAGCATAAAAAAGAACAGCAGGCGAAGAAAAGCCAAAAAGTCATGTTACTTCGAGAAATCCGCCTGCGACCCAAGATAGGCGTCCATGATTTCGATTTTAAAGCCAAGACAGCCAAAAAGCTGCTGGCTGACGGTGCTAAAGTAAAAGTAACGCTATTGTTCCGGGGACGCGAAATTACCCATCCAGAATTGGGTTGGAAGATATTACAGCGTATGGCGGAAACCTTAAGTGATGTTGGTACGCTGGAAAGGCAGCCGGTGATGGAAGGCAGAAGGATGGATATCATCATCGGCCCCCTCGGCTCCAAACCAAAGCCTAAACCAGAAGCAAAACCAGTCAGTAAAATAAAGACAGAGACTAAAGTAGAAGCTAAAACAGGAGTAAAGGAAACACAGAATGCCAAAACTTAAGACACATAAAGGGGCCAAGAGCCGCTTTAAGATTACAGGAACCGGTAAAATATTGCGCACCCAGGGGCCGAAAAGCCATTTGCGCATGCATAAATCAAAGCGCACGCGGAACACATTCGATAAGATGACGGAGCTTGCTCCGGGGGACCGCAAACGCATATCGAGATTGATTCCCAACGGAGTCAAGTAGGACAGGAGTAAAATGCCCAGAATCAAAAGAGGCGTAACCTCACACCATAAACATAAGAAAGTATTAGCACTGACTAAGGGGCAACGCGGCACCAGACACCGCCTTATCAAACGCGCTAACGAGTCAATGTTACACTCGCTCAGCTACGCGTATTTCCACCGGAAAGAACGCAAGGGCGATTTCCGGCGGCTCTGGATACTGCGCGTTAACGCCGCCTGCCGCGCCCAGGGTATCACCTATAGTCAGTTCATCAACGGGCTGAAAAAAGCCGGTATTACTATAGACCGGAAATCACTGGCCGATATGGCCGTAAAAGAGCCAGCGAACTTTAGCAGTCTGGTCGCTCTCGCGGGAGGGAAAGGCCAGGAATAAAAAACTCCAATTCTTAACCTAATGTGAGTTTTTAGTACCCCTTCCCCTACCCGGTGGAAGGGGATTTTTTTAGGGAAGCCGAAAATGCTAAACGAAATAAAAAAAATAAAAACAGAAGCTCAAAAGCAACTGTCAGAGATTAACAACTCCAAAGACCTGGAAGCATGGCGCGTCCATTACCTCGGCAAGAAAAGCCCGCTGACGCAAATTTTACGCGGCTTAACGTCATTATCTATCGAGGAGAGGAAAGCAGTCGGGGCGGCGGCAAATCAGGTGAAAAACCTACTGGAAACCAGTGTCGCCGAAAAAGACCAATCCCTGCGCGAAGCGCAACTAAAATCCGCCACACAAAAAGAATCTATAGATATCAGCCTGCCGGGGCGACCATTAGCTTTGGGTCATCAACACCCCATCACACAGGCTTTGGAAGAGATTTGCGATATCTTTATCTCCATGGGGTTCCAGGTAATAGAAGGACCGGATGTGGAATGGGATTATTACAATTTTGAAGCGCTAAATATACCGGCCGAACATCCTTCGCGCGACAATATGTCGTCTTATTGGGTTGATGTGCCACCGGGTGAAAAAGGCAAACAACTCTTACGCACGCACGGCACCGCCGTCAGCGCCAGGATTGTGGAGACAATGAAACCGCCCATCCGCACTATTGAGCCATCCAAGGTCTACCGCTACGAGGCGGTCAACGCCACCCACCTGAATATTTACCACAACATTGACGGGCTGGCAGTGGACCATGGAATCACGATGGGAGACTTAAAAGGCGTGCTCTTTGAACTGGTGCGGCGGTACTTCGGGGGGAAGCGGAAGGCAAGATTCCGTACCGATTTTTTCCCATTCGTAGAGCCGGGCGGGGAAATAGCGATAGACTGCATCGTGTGCCACGGTTCGGGCTGCCGAGCCTGCGGGAACAGCGGCTGGCTGGAACTGGGGGGCTGCGGCATGACCCATCCTGACGTACTGCGCCGGGGCGGCATTGACCCGGAAGAGCACACCAGTTTTGCCTTCGGGTTAGGACTAGAGAGATTCCCAATGCAGCGCTACGGCATTGACCAGATGAGGGCATTTTATAACAACGACTTAAGATTTTTAAGACAATTTTAGGGTAAAGTAACAAGTGACAAGTGTCAAGTAACAAGGAAAGGAAAAAGGCAAAGGGAAAAGTTACGGATTCTTCACTGCGTTCAGAATGACAAGGGAAAAAGATGAAAGTACCGTTAAAGTGGCTTAAAGATTACGTCAAGGTAACGCTGCCGATACCAGAGTTGGCGGAAAGACTAACGCTGGCTGGATTTGAGGTGAGTGAGATTATTGCCACCGGCGGCAGCTGGGATAACATTTTCATCGGTGAAATTACCGCCATTAACCCTCACCCTAATGCCGACCGACTAAGGTTGGCAACCGTCAATCTGAGTAAAGAGCAGGAAACCGTGGTCTGCGGCGCGCCGAATCTAACTGTCGGCGATAAAATAGCCTTTGCGCGAGTGGGTGCGCGATTAGTTGACGCGGAAAACGGCAAATTGGAAACGCTGAAACCCGCTAAGATACGCGGCGTGGAATCCAAGGGGATGATTTGCTCCGAGCGAGAGCTTGGCATCTCGGACAAACATGAAGGCATACTCGTACTTCCTAAAGCAGCACCCATCGGCACTCCATTAGCCGACTTCATGGGCGAAACGGTACTGGATATTGATATTACGGCTAACCGGCCGGACGGGTTATCGGTGGCGGGGATTGCCTGGGAAGTAGGCGCGATATGCAGACAGAAACCGAATATACCGGAAATTAAGTACGCCGAAACCGGCAACCCGATAGAAAAACAGATA
>Ga0184636_1000162_pt1 | contig 15991 bp, 19 predicted proteins | sample PLM3_60_b2_FD_133164 | JGI IMG/M metagenome (GOLD analysis project Ga0184636, IMG submission 133164) | Groundwater sediment microbial communities from an aquifer in East River, Colorado, USA - PLM4_90_b2 | ecosystem: Environmental > Terrestrial > Soil > Riparian zone | place: USA: East River... | reverse complement strand
TATGATTGGCAGATGATACTATTGCTTTTTACAGGCGGGTTACTGGTAACGGGCAGCGCCAATGCAATTAACCAGGTGGTGGAAAAAGATACCGATGCAATGATGAAGAGAACAGCAAAGCGTCCTGTAGCTGCGGGAAGAATGACAGTAAAGGAGGGATGGACATTTGCGATCATTACGGGTGCGGTGGGCATTTTTATTTTGGGAAATTATTTTAACTGGTTATCGGCAGGTATTGCGTTATTCAGTTTGTTCCTTTACGCATTTATTTACACGCCGTTGAAAAAAGTAAGCGCTGTTTCGGTGATAGTAGGCGCGGTGCCGGGAGCTCTCCCTTGCCTGATTGGCTGGGCAGCAGGAAATGATGAATTATCACGAGGCGGTTGGGTTTTGTTTCTTTTGCAGTTCATGTGGCAGTTTCCTCATTTCTGGGCTATTGCGTGGATTGCATATAATGATTATACAAAAGCAGGATTTAAATTATTACCGAATGAAATGGGACCGACAAAATATACAGCTATCCAGACGATCATTTATTCGTTGCTGCTGATACCTGTGGGATTGATACCTTATTTTATTGGTATGAGCGGAATGGTAAGTATGATAATTGTGTTTATGGCAAATTTATTCATGGTTTGGAGATGTGTGAATTTGTATAAAAACATGGATGTATCGTCAGCAAGAAGAGTGATGTTCAGCAGCTATATTTATTTGCCCATCGTTTTATTTGCCTTGCTGGCTGACAAAATAGTATAAAATCACAGATAATAAATTCCAAATTCCATGTTTGAGCATTCTTTGAAAATAGCAGAGTTGACGTAGCTGATATAAATCAGGAATCCGGATTTGGAATTTGTGATTTTTAATTTGAATTTTTTTAAAGATTATGAGCATTAGTGCAGTGGGTACACAACAACGTAAACGGATTCACCCCCATAAATTCACTTTGTGGGTAGCCATTGGAAGCATTATTATGATGTTTGCCGGTTTAACAAGTGCGTACATTGTAAAAAGCAACCAGGCAGGATGGCAAAATATTGACATGCCGCAGCTGTTCTGGTATTCAACTGCGACAATATTATTGAGCAGCCTGGTAATGCAAACGGCACTAAGATCTTTTAAGCAACGGGAAATGAACCGCTACCGCGTATTACTTGCTGCAACGGTTTTGCTGGGAGTAGGTTTTGTGATATTGCAAGGGCTGGGATTTAAACAGCTATGGAATAATGGTGTACAATTTAAGGGTGCCTCAGGAGGTGGCCAGTTTCTTTATGTAATTGCAGGTTTACACGCATTGCATATATTGGGTGGAATTATAGCACTGATCGTAATGTTTGTTAAAGCTTTTTTTGGAAGGACAAAGCTATATAGCGGTGTCCCGGTTGAGATAATGGCAACTTATTGGCATTTTGTAGACCTGTTATGGATCTATTTACTGGTGTTCTTTTTATGGATCGGGTAAAGCCCATCCTAAATCCTTCCCGAAGGGAAGGACTTTTGGACACATTACTTGAATAGATAGTTCTTAAAAATTGTACATAAGAATTACTTAAGCTGAAATGCTTAATTAATATCGATAAATAAATATTCAACAGCCCGACCTCCCTTTCCTTCGGAAAGGGAACGAGGGATAGGCATTAAATATTAAAACATGACAACGACGGCAGTTAGTCAGCATCAAACGAAATGGTGGAGCGGAGGTAAAAGCCCCTTCAACGTGGAGTATGGTAAATTAATGATGTGGTATTTTTTAATGAGTGACTCGTTTACCTTTGGTGCATTCCTGATCTCATATGGCACAATTCGTTTCAGCCAGAATTATTGGCCTAATCCAAGTGTTGTATTCAATACATTTCCCGGCGCCGGTCATGCTAACTTACCACTTGCCTTTGTGAGTCTGATGACGTTTATCCTGATCATGAGTTCAGTAACCATGGTACTGGCAGTGCACGAAGGTCATCATGGAAATAAACAAGGTGTAGTGAAATGGCTAGGCTGGACGATTGTTGGCGGTCTTTGTTTTTTATCCTGCCAGGCCTGGGAATGGCATCACCTGATCACCGGTGCACATCCTGTTTTAGTGGATGGAAAAATTGAAGAATGGGGACAATCCATGCGTCATAACCCATGGGGAACTCGCGTAGAAGGATTAATGCATGATGGTCATCATGTAACTACCCCCGGACCTGTAGCGTTTGGAGGGTATTTCTTTGGCATCACCGGTTTTCATGGCTTCCACGTTTTTTCCGGCGTCGTGATAAATATTATCATGCTGATAATGGCACAGACAGGAGTATTTGAAAGAAGAGGACATTACCTGATGATCGAGAAGGCCGGACTATACTGGCATTTTGTAGACCTGGTTTGGGTATTTGTATTTCTTTGTTTTTACCTTATTTAGAAATTACAAATAAAAAATTCCAAATTCCATGTTTGAGCATCCATTAGAAGAAAGATGTCATGAGTTTGCAAAAAGAGTAAGAAAGTTTTGTAGAAGATTTAAAATTGATGTTGCGAATTTTGAAGATATAAAACAATTGGTAAGAGCAAGCGGATCGGTAGGAGCTAATTATATTGAGGCAAATGAAAATGTGGGAAAAGGAGACCTGAGATACAGAATAAGAGTATGTAGAAAAGAATCAAAGGAATCCATGCATTTTTTAGGACTAGTTGAGTTATTTGAGAACAAACAATTAGAAGATGAAAGATTGATTTTGATAGATGAAGCCAGCCAGCTAAGAAAGATTTTTTCAAGTATGTTAACTAAAATAATTGAAAATAGTAAAGAATACGATTTGGCTAAATAAACAGAAAGGTGCGATTTGGAATTTGTAATTTATTATTTGGAATTTGTAATTTAATTATATGGAGCAGATAAGTGCATTCCCTGAAGTTACTCATCATCATGAACCTTCCGACAGTACAAAAAGAATATGGAAGGTTTTCTGGATATTACTGATCATTACCATGATCGAACTTGGATTGGGTTTGTCCCTGTATGCATTGAGTTTACCAGAGGGCTTGAGAATGCATTTGATAAAAGGAACGATCATTATTTTATCGCTGGCAAAAGCATATTATATTGTTTCGGTTTTTATGCATCTTGGTGATGAAATACGTAACCTGATAATGACCATTGTTGTGCCGCTGATGTTGTTTATCTGGTTTATTCTTGCCTTTATTTATGACGGAAACTCATATAAAAACCTTCGGAACAAATACGATAGATTTTATAAAGAAAGAACCGAGGTGGCAACACCTAAAAAAGATACATTGGTTACACAACCGGGTGGTAAAGATTAAATAAAACTGAACAAATTTTTTATAAAGACCATCCGGCTGGCGGATGGTTTTTTAATTCAGACTTAGTGAACAGAAAAGCATTATACGGGATCATTATTGCACTGATCATACCACTTGCCATTTTTTTATTTGTCAATTCTCTTCCTAAAGCAGCTATTCCCAAACCTGTTTTTTATGATAGCTCAAGCTCAGTAATAAAAAATGGCAAACGGATCAATGATACATTCTGGCATCATATCCCCGATTTTACTTTAACCAATCAATTGGGGCAAAAAGTTTCCTTTTCTGATGTTTCGCTTTCTGACAGCGGTAAAATTGTAGTCGCTGATTTTTTCTTTACCCATTGTCCCACCATTTGCCCGGGTATGACAGCCAATATGAAACGATTGCAAAGCAGTATTAAAAAAACAGTTGACCTGGGAGATAAAACAGCCAGTTTCGTGCAATTCATTTCATTTAGCATTGACCCCGAACGGGATTCTGTGCCTGCATTAAAAAAATGGGCCGACCGGTTCCAGGTCGATCCTGCCAATTGGTGGCTGCTGACCGGGGATAGAAAAACCATCTATGATCTTTCCATCAATGATATGAAATTGATGGCTGCAGATGGAGGCAATGTCGATTCTGATTTTATCCATACACCACTGTTTATTTTAATAGACAAGCATGGAGTTATCCGGGCAAGAAGGGACAAAGACGGGAACCCTGTTTTTTATGACGGCCGCGATCCGGCTTCAGTGGCTAAGCTTGCTGAAGACATTGTTTTACTTTCCCTGGCAAAAGATCAAAATAAAGAAAGCTTTTTAGGGGGGCAACTTCACATAATTGCTGTTGTTATGCTAATAACCCTGGTAGCGGTAGGCGTATTTTTATTTTTATTCAGAAAAAAAACTACTACCCAATAATTATGCAACTTGCCAGCTGGAAAAAAAACGATAGAAAGGCAACCACCCTGATCATTACATTTTCCATTATTATTTTTGCAACGATCTCAGCATTGGGAAGAGTAAAACTTAATGTTGACCTGGGATTTAATGTGCATTTGTTTGCAAAGGCAAATGCAATTATCAATTCCGCTGTTACAGTTTTATTACTCTGTGGCTTAATTGCTGTAAAAAGCAAAAGATATTTTTTGCACAAGCACATCATGCTTACCGCGATGATTCTTTCCATACTTTTTTTAATTAGCTATATCTGCCATCACTTATTTGCTGGTGAGGCAAGGTTTGGAGATCTTGATCACAACGGCATAGTTGATGAAGCGGAAAAAGCTGCAGCAGGCTTTTCAAGAACGATTTATTTAATAATATTAAGCACCCATATTCCTCTTGCCGGCATTGTTTTGCCCTTCATTCTTTTTACTGCCTACCGTGCACTGATCGGGGAATTTGATAAACATAAAAAGCTGGTAAGAATAACCTGGCCGCTTTGGTTTTATGTGGCGGTTACAGGAGTAATTGTTTATGTGATGATCAGCCCGTATTATAGTTAAAACACCAGCTCCTTCGACTGTTCCCAAAAGAGTTCTTCAAGCAACTATCTCATCATTTTTCACTTGATGCCTTCTTTTTCAAATTTCTTTTTGATTGTTATAAAGTTTGACGCTTCATCGCCAATTGTATTGACATAGCTTTATTTTTTTGAGATTAAGAAAAATAATCATTTATTTATTTTTCGTTTTGCAGAACTAAATATAAGGATCGGGGCAGCAGTGACTGTCGAAGAAAAATAAAACAGACCGGAAACAATGATATTTTGATTATATTTATGTAGTGCTTTTTTTTAACCATTAAACCTAAATTTTTATAAAGAAGATTATCTTAATCGCTGCACTTTTTGCAGTATGCTCTTCCTTCAAAGAAAGGGAACTCGGATTTTTAAAATCAGAATTAAACAGTGGTATTAAAAATGTTATTCACGATGTGGTTTTTTACAGAATACCTGCTGATTTTACAATTGAGTCAAGTCATCCTTGGACAGTTTCATCCTTTGACGCAATAGAGCTTGAAGTAACGGACGGACACAATACTTTAACCGGCTTTATTTTAAATCAAGATGCCGGAGAAAATCAAAGACCTGCAATAGGGTCCATTGTATCTTGTTGGGTATTATATAATGATGGATGTTTTTATCATGGAACATTAATTACTGCTGATAATGGAGTAAGTTTATTTGTTCCAGATCCAAACCCTTATGGTGATGAAATTATCGGGAATGAGCCGCAATGTATGTCCGGATTTGATAATTTTTGCAGATTAATTTTTTAATTTAATTGGGGATAGTAAATGCCCCTTACTAAAATATTGTTATGAGGTATTGTATTATTATTTTTTTCACGTTCCTTTCTTTTTTGCAAAATTCTGCCGCACAGAATAAACAAGGAATTGATACATCCGATTTGAAAAACTTCCAAAACAACGATTACTCAAATAAGGAATATAATGGAACATTTCATAAAATGGGGATATCAATTGAAGCAAAGGAAACGATAGAAAATACGATCTTTATTCTTAATTCAAAAAATATTTACAGGTGGGATTCCAGGGAAATAGTAGAATTAAAAAAGGAAAATATTACAAGCCTTTTTATAATTAAAAACCCTGATTCAAAATATTGTGTTAAAAATATTATCCTTATTACAACAAAACAATGATATTAAAAATGAATTTTAAAAGAAATGGAATAATAGTATTTTTTTTGTTTGTAACAGTTTTTAGTCAGGGGCAAAATACATCAACGGGATATCTTGCTATTACATCAACAGCCGATTCTCTTTTTTTTGGAAAAGAATATCAATCGGCACTGAATTTATATTTAAAAGCTTTCGATTTGAATAATGGGCTTGGAAAAGTAGGACATAGATACAGAGTCGCTATATGTTGGGTTGTATTAAATAATTATGACAGCGCATTTTCACAACTATATAGAATAGCTACTATTGGAAAGTTTTCTGGTTACGAGTTTATTACTGTAGATCCCAATTTTAACCCATTACATGACGACAATAGATGGAAGCCTTTGATTGAATTAATTTGGCAGAATAAAAAAGAGAATCAATGAGCCAGGTTGTATAAGGTTAAGCATTCGTTTTCGGACCTTGTTGCGAGTGTTTTGCCTGGGCTTCTTTACACTAAACTGACTTATTTTATTGTGACAGAAACAGAAAAAAACCAAAAGGGATGAGTCTGCACTAACCTCAGAAACCAATGCTAGGAATAATGCGCAACTTCAGTAGGAGTCTCAGAAATTCTAAAACCCCAGTTCCTTTGCCGGATCCCAGAATAATTTTTCAAAATCAACCACCTCATCATTCTTCACTTTAATACCCTCTTTTTTTAAAAGCATTTCCATTTGATCAGAGTCATCAAAATGATAGTTGCCGCTAAGCATTCCATTCTGAATAGGGGCCAATATTCTTTACCTGTCTCATCGTCAATATTGCATAATGGTTTGTAAACATCCATTATCTAAACACAGATAATTAATAGTTAATTGCAGGAATCCGGGAGTGATTTTTTTTAACGATTGCCAAATATCTTGCGGTGCACTATTTCAATGCAAACTCTTTCTACTCGTAATGATAATAAAAATCAGAAGCCTCTGAAGTCCGGACCGCCATCCTTTTTTCTAAAAGCACCGGTTGAGGTAAGATTGATCTGCCTGTTTCTTTGTCTTCTGCCTTTATATCTTTTCGCGCAGGAAATCTATGCAGGCCGGTACAAAGCAATTTTCATCACACCTCCTGAAATGGTCCCCACCACCAAAACGCCTGATGCACCTCTTGCAGGGAACGGTGATATAGGATTGACCCTGGGAGGCAGTCCTGATCAATTATGCTTTTACCTGGGAAAGAATGATTTTTGGAGAGCTTATCCTGTGTACCCCGGTGGCGGAATTGCATTACCGGGTGCATTGAGTATTTCCATTAACGCGTTAAAAGATGCCTCCTATGTTGCACAACAACTTTTTGATCAGGCTTGCATTACAGGAAAATTTAGCAGAGGGAATTTACAGGTCAACCTCAGGGCATGGGTTGCTGCAACTCATAATACAATCATTGTTGAATTCACATCGAACAAAACTTGCCGGGTGAAACTCAATCTCTGGTCTCCCAAAGGAAATACTTCAATAAACAGTGCAGGTATTACAAATGATGTTCGTTGGGTGACACGTTCTTTTGAAAACACAGACCTGCTTGAATGGCCCTGCCACATAGCAATTGCTATGAAAGTAATGGACAATGCCTTATCAAAAAATAATTTACTTGACCTGCTTCCGGGTAAAAAGACAACCGTTGCACTGATCATGTATACCAACTTTGATCGTACTGATTGGAAAGAAGCATCCATCGCGGAAGCAAGATCATTATCACCTGCCGGTATCACGAAAATGAAAAAGGAACACGAACAATGGTGGAAAAGTTTTTGGTCACGCTCTACAATACATATTGATGATCATTATCTTGAAAAATACTATTTCGCCTCACAATATCTTTTTGCCTGTGCTACACGGGGAAATAAATTTGCCCCTGGTATATGGGGACCTTTTATTACACAGGATTCCTCTGCATGGGGCGGCGATTATCACCTGAATTATAATTACCAGGCGCCTTTCTGGGCTGCTTATTCTTCCAACTATATTGACCTCGTTGATAATTATGATCAGCCGTTATTGGATTATATACCGAAAGGTAAATGGCATGCGCAGGATTTATTGAACATTCAGGGTGTCTACTATCCGGTTGGTATTGGTCCCAGGGGACTTGTAACGACCCGGTGGCCGCTCACTCCTGAAGAAATGGAAAAAAGGTATGGCACACGGGAAAATACAATCGACCATGGTTATAAATTTCTGGGTCAAAAGATCAATGCTGTTTTTGGAGCAGGAAATATGCTCATGAGATTTTACAGCACGTATGATTCAAATTATGCTCTTCGCATTTATCCCTATTTGTTAGAATGTGCAAATTTCTGGGAGGATTATTTGAAGTTCGAAGACGGACGATATGTGATTTATATGGATCACTTCAATGAAGTAATGCCCCGTCTTAACAATACCGGAAACTGGAGGGTCCGTTTGGGCGATTTCAATTCAACACTTTCTCTTGGACTCGTAAAAATGTTATTCAAAGGAATGGTTGATGTAAGTACTTATTTGAAAAAAAATGAAAACAGACAAGAAAAATGGAAACATATTCTGACACACCTCAGTGCATTCCCATTGGGCGAAGTAAATGGAAGACAAAGTCTGAAAAGTGTGGAGAAAAACGCGTCAGGACCTGGTCGTGTTTCAGGATTGAACCGCGTTTCCATTCACGGTTTGATACTTCCTGCCGGAGTTGCCGGACCCAAAACAGATTCCCAATTCAATAAGATCTTGCTCAGCGATATCACACACTGGAACGACAGAATAAGAAACCCTGGCGACTGGGGCAATACCCTTGGCAATGGAATAGAAACCTGTTTCCCGGGCGCAGTCCGTGTAGGATACGATTCAGATACGATACTTAAGAAGTTAAAAGACCGGATTGCTGTTCAATCCTTTCCCAACTTATGGATCACGCAGTCAGGAGGAGGAATCGAAACATTGGCTGCTGTTCCTCTTACGATCAACGAGATGCTGTTACAAAGTTATGAAGGAGTTGTACGCATCTTTCCAAATTGGAATCATACAAGAGACGCCAGCTTTCACCAACTAAGAGCGTATGGTGCATTTGTCATTAGTAGTAGCCTGGATAAAGGAACGGTGAAATATGTGCAGATGTTGAGTGAAAAGGGACGGCCATGCGTTTTAGAAAATCCATGGCCCGGGAAAGCAGTACAACTTGTACGAAATGGCAAACAAGCAGAAATACTAACCGGCGATATATTGAAATTCCAGACAAAAGAAAACGAGATGATCTACTTATCAGGCATATAAAAAAGCAGAATTCACTCAGTCTATTTAATAAAGTGAAAAAAAGAAAACACATTTTGTACCGGGAAAACAAAACTCAGTCTGAAGCATTTTAGTACCACTTAATGACAATCAATTAGCATATTCATATGAAACCAAATCTATTTTCTGCATTCCGTTTCCATTTTTTTATAACCGTCGGCATTTTCGTAGCTATTAATCAAAATTCTTTTGCGCAACCGTCCGACTCAATACAGCTATTACGAAAAGAATGGGGGGCGGCTGATATCAGAGTCACTCATGCAAATGGGATCTGGAATATTGCGGGGAGAAAACAGACAGTAACTTTCAGGGAATCCGATTTCACTATCCAGATAAAGGCAGGAACAACCCATTGGGATATGGTTCCTTCAGCGGCTAACGACATGATCGTGAAAACAGGTGGAAAAGAATTCCCTCTGCGACTTGCAGATGCAACAAAACGAAAATTTGAGTATTACGATCCTGCTTATAAGACTGGCATCAAGGTCACCCTGGAGAATTGGAAAGGCGGGGACTTAAAATTATATCTTACGATTTGCCTGGAAGGACCCGAAGAAGAACTTGTTTTTGATGCAGCTGCTGAAGAAAAGAAAACAGTGGTGCGCCAACTCAATTGGCCCACTGCATTAGATGCACGGGACGTGGATTATACGCTGTTGAGTAATGTGAGAGGGATTCTGTTACCGCGCAACTGGCCCAAACCATACTTTCCTATCCGGACATCAGACTCAGATGGATCGATCACTAAAACAGACAGAAGTGAACTCCAAAGTAATGTAATTGAAGATTGGAGTATGTCGTGGTGGGGATTTCAAAAAGGAAGGTCTGCAATGATGGTCATCGTAGAAACACCAGATGATGCTGCCTATCAGTTCAGTCATCCTGCCGGTGGACCTACAGTTATCGGTCCGCGCTGGAGACCCACCCTTGGCAAATTCGGATATCCGCGAACTCTTCGAATGTGTTTTATTCCAGAAGGGAACTATGTGGATATGGCCAGGCGCTACAGAAGGTATGTAAAGGAAACAGGTTTATTTGTGTCCCTGCAGGAAAAAATTGCCAGGAACCCAATGGTAAAGGAATTGATTGGAACGCCCATCGTCCGGTCAGGAATTTTAACCAACTATAACCCCGATGGGGCCCGCTGGAAAAGAGATTCAGCTACCCGTTATAGTTTAACCAGTTTTGACCAGCGTGCTGAACAATTTCGCGGGTGGAAAAAGAATGGATTAAATAATTTGATGGTGGTCTTAACTGGCTGGCCCAAATTGGGATACGACCGCCAACATCCGGATGTATTGCCACCCGCACCGGCAGCGGGCGGTTATGAAGGAATGAAGCGACTCCAGGGTGTTTTAAAAGAATTGGGTTATTTATTCGTATTGCACGATCAATACCGCGATTATTATTTGGATGCCCCTTCGTTCAATAAACAGTTTGCCATTCATGAAGAAGACTCAATCAGCAAACCCAATATTTTCCCGGGAACACGTTTCGGAGATTCAAAAGAAGGTTTTATTCCCTATATGGATCATTGGGATGGTGGTAAGATGACTTATTTGAGTGGCCGGTTTATGCTGGGGCATTTGAAAAAGAATTATCAGGGGCTGTTTGACCATGGTATAAAACCCGATGGAAGTTACCTGGATGTTTTCGGATATGTGCCGCCCGATGAAGATTTCAATCCCCAACACCCCTCTACCCGCACAGACGGATTACGCGACAGGATCAAAAATTATTATTGGGTAAGAACTAACCTGGGAATTGTAGGTACGGAAACTGCTTGCGATTGGACGATCCCTTATGTTGATTTTTCTTCACCGCTTAGTGCTAAGAACGGAATTGCAATGCCCTTATGGGATCTCGTTTATCACGATGCCGTATTAACCACTTATAGCCCTTCCGATCTGAGAGGCTTGTTGAATGCCGGATTGCCGCAGATAGGAAGCAGATTTGATCCCACAGAACAAAATCTCTTTTTGGTAAATCGTATGAGTCAACTTAATAAACGTTTAGCTTTTACTGAAATGATTAAACACGAATTCCTGGATGCGAATTACCGGAAAGAACGTTCTGTGTTTGCAGATGGTACCACAATCACTGTCGATTGGGACAAAAAAACTGTAGAAATAATTCCTGAATTAAAATAATGTGATAGAATAGCCGGCTTTTTTCAGCGTGCAAAAATTTGCTTTTACGTTTATACCCTTGCTGTTTCATTTTTTAGTTTTTACCAACAAAACGGGTTTCAAAATCCCAACTCCTTTGCCGGATCCCAGAATAATTTTTCAAAATCAACCACGGTATCATTCTTCACTTTAACACCTTCTTTTTTCAAAAGTATTTCCATTTGATCAGGGTCATCAAAATGATGTTTGCCGCTAAGCATTCCGTTTCTGTTGACTACACGATGTGCAGGTACTTTTGGCCGCATCCTTCCTGAGCCATTCATGGCCCAGCCTACCATTCTTGCAGATAGTTTAGTACCCAGACAGCTTGCAATAGCTCCATAAGAAGTAACTCTTCCTTTTGGAATTTGTCTTGCCACTTCATACACAAGCTCAAAAAAATTTTCGTCTCTTCTTCCTGAGGGCTTGACTGATTTTAATTTTGCAATTGCTTTATTCTTTTTAAGAGGCTTTTTCATTTTCTGTTTTTTTACTTTCTTATCATTTCTTCAGGATTCAGAATTACTTGTTCCCTGCCTGCCCGGACAGGCAGATTTATTATTCAGAAGAATCGTTCGTTTGGGTTCCGGAACATTTTCATATTGATAAGGACAATGCAGGCATCCCATACCGCAACAATATCCTTTTTCTTTATGATATTGTTCGGTCAGTACAATATATCCATCTTCGTTGATGTAATAATGCACTCCTTCAATCAATTCATTATTGTTCATTTTTCAACAGTTGTTTTAATTCTTCATCTTTTTCTTTTCCGGGCAGTTGTTCCGGCAAAGAAAATTTCAAATAAAAGACCCGGTTACTCTTTGCAATGTCAAGAGATTCATAATGCGTTTTTATTTTTAGTTCTGCAGGTATATTTTCTTGTTTATACAGGTTTTCATAATCAACTATCAACCCGCATCCATACATTTTTATAACCAGCTTTGTAAAATTATACAGGTCAGGACTGTCAGTTTTTAAATGTATAAAACCGCCCGGCTTAAGAAATTCTTTGTAGAGCCGTAAAAATTTTGGATGTGTCAAACGTTTTTTTGCCTTGGATGATCTTAATTGAGGATCCGGAAAGGTTATCCATAATTCATCTACTTCATCCTTTGTAAAATATTCATTCACCTGTTCGATTTGCGTCCGGAGAAAGGCTACGTTGTTCAGATTATTTTGCAGGGCTTTTTTTGCCCCAACCCAAATACGGTTTCCTTTCAGGTCAACTCCTATGAAGTTTTTTTCAGGATATATTATTCCCAGACCAACAGCATATTCGCCTTTACCACAGGCTAATTCGCAAATAACAGAGTTTGTATTCTTAAAAAATTCATTCCATTTCCCCTTGATATTCTTCGGAAACTGAAGCACATTGGGAAAGGTTTCCAGCTCTGCAAATCGTATCAGTTTTTTATGGGCCATCAGGGAATAAAGATAAAAGAAACATGGATGAAGATTTACCAGCATAAGATGTATTATGACAAAATCTGTTATGGCATTCTCTTTGAAACAATAAAGAGAGTACTATTCTTCATAAAAAATTAAATCTATGAATAACAGGAAATTAAAATCAACTATCCGTGGTATAATTGCCTTCTTTGCGTTGGCAATATTTATAACCGCATGCAATAACAGCGATCAATCGGCAAATAACTCCACAGATTCAAGCGCGACTGCAAATCCGGATACATCATCGGGAAAAATGTCTTCCGACACATCTGCAAATAATAAAACTACCACTATTAAAAAGAAAAAAGGCAGGGCCACAGCCTCTGTCATAGCAGAAAATATAAATGCAAAAGTACAGGTAGATAAAACAGGAGTTTATGAAATGACAGAAGTGCGTCCGGCTTACCCGGGCGGTCAAACAGCGCTGGAAGATTACATTTCAAATAATGTTGAATACCCGCAAACTGCCATTGATAATAATCAGCAAGGCACTGTAAATGTTCAGTTCACGGTGGATGAAAATGGAAATGTATCCAACGCACAGGTAGTAGGGAATAAATTGGGCGACGGACTTGATGAAGAAGCCGTACGGGTAATTTCTAAAATGCCAAAATGGACAGCCGGAACAGTGAAAGGGAAAACTGTAAAGACGAGAGTTATATTGCCGGTAACATTTAAAATAGAAGAATAAAAATTGAGCTTGTTCATTTTTATGCTCCATTTTTCAGTGGAGTATTTTTTTTGTAACGTATATACCCATATACGTCTTGTTTATATGATTAATTTCCCTTATTTTTGACACATGGTAAACATCAAAGGCGGCAATCCCAGGTCCATACCGGACGGGTTCACTCAGGCAAACTGGAACATTAGCAAGGAAGTGCTTTATAAAGTAAAATTCATTGTCCTTAATGATGATCGTTACAAAAATAATTCTGAGATATACAATAAATCTGTTGAAGAATTTGTTGCAAAATGGGAGCAAAAAAAAGGTAAGATTAAGGTGTCTAAAGGCTCATAATCGGTTATAACGTCAATTATTATATTTATTCAGAAAATTTTGTTGTAATTTGTCCAAACGATTGCATATAGTTAACCCACACTTGTATATTAGCAATATGTTTACGCCTCGAAAGCTTGATAAACCACCAATTCGAGAAGCAATCTTTACTATCGCATTTAAAGATAACATCCTACCTGATGTATTAGGCAACTTTTTAAAGACAGACTTTATTAAAAAAAACTTTCCTTCTTCTGTTCCTGGTTACCAAGTTGATATTACTGCAGCATCCTTAAATGTTACGGCCTCTAAGATTTTAGATGGGTTCACCTTAAAACCGGTTGAAAAAATAAATAGATTAATTCAAGTAAAGCGAACATTTCTGAGTTATCACAATTTATCAAAATATGATGGCTGGGAATTGATGATTAGCGAATTAAAAACATTGTGGGCAGAGTTTTGTAAATCTGTAGGGAAAAGTCAAGTGTCAGAGGTTCGGGTTAGGAATATTAATCACATAACATTACCTTTGCCAACAGGCACTAAATTGAAGGAATACATAAGATTATTGCCCTCAGTGCCAGAAGGGATAAACCCCAAATTGGCGAATTTTTTTATACAAATTAATACCTCTAATCCTGAGAAAGGCCTACAGGCTACAGTCTCTGAATCTATTTTAGGGTTCAATCAAATGCAAGAGCAAATAGATATTCTTTTGGATATAACTGTTTTTAAGAAAGGCACATTTAACTGTAATGAACAGGAAATGTGGGATGGATTTGAATCTATTAGGGAATATAAGGACGATATTTTCTTTAAATGCATTACGCCAAAAACAGAAAAACTATTTAACAATGAGTGAAATAATTATTGATACAAATAATATTAAACAGGATAAGGGCTTAAATAAATACAACTTACTTCAAAGCCAAAGTGATGACATTAGACATCAATATAATGAAGTGTTCGAGCTTGTTCAGGGATCATTAACAACAGTTACCGATAACGACGCTCAATCAAAATTTAACGTGGCAATATCTATTTTAGAGCCTACGGCTCATCAAACTGAAACCTTAATACGTTTTAGGGATTCGTTTAAAAACATAGAAGCCCAAATTGATCCAGAAAGGTTACGATTTGAAGTAGACAAGGCGGCTGATAATGAAATTTGCATTTATAGAAAATCTATAAATGGCGTAACCAATATAATTATAAATGATGACGGCTCAATTGCATTTTCATTCATTGCTTATAAGGATGCAAACAAGAATGATGTTTTTGATTTTTATGATAATTGCGATCAATTTGACTATGAATCATTGGTTTTTAAATTCTTTTCTTTATAGTATTAAGTGCCTTGCCATCTACCTTACATTCCACAACGACTGCATTGTAACGGTCGTCCAGACATAAATCAATTCTATTTACACGAATATTTATTTAGAAGGTGCCTTGAAAAAGATAAAGAAAATCCGTTCCTTACAATCAGTTTAGTCGACGTTTCAGTAAATAGAAGTGGTCCACCAGACAACATTTTATCGGTTCCTGGGGATGTATTATTTAATACCTCTCCGGGTAAATATGGCGACACTGAAAGACTTAATATGGCAGTTACTCCCCTTCAAATTACGGAACTTACAGAAAACAATAACTACATCAAAAGGCAAACTATTGTAAAAGAGTTAAAAAACCAGCCAAACGAACATACATGCAGTATTAATTTAAGGCATAAAAAAGAAGAGTGCATGTATCCTCACTGCGCTTTCGAAATTTATTATGATGACATCGAGCTAACATTTGAAAATCACGATGATCTTATCGGAAGAAATAAACATTTGCGCACTTGGTGTAAAAATGAGTTGGCTAAAATGATTATAAAAGAAGAAGTTCGTATAACATGGTCATTTGACGAACCTGAATCTTAACCGCTAAAAAGCCAATTATTCGGCCAACTATAATACTTCTATAAAAGGTAAAACATTTATAATCTAGATATTATAAAGGTTTCTGGCTGTAGGGGGAGGATTCGAACCTCCACGGGGCAGTTAGCTGAAATGCAAAGTTTAGTGGTCAACCCTGGTCGGCCTTACCAATGGTAACGTCGGCTCTACATTTTGTTTATCCTGTGACC
>Ga0184636_1000160_pt1 | contig 16146 bp, 16 predicted proteins | sample PLM3_60_b2_FD_133164 | JGI IMG/M metagenome (GOLD analysis project Ga0184636, IMG submission 133164) | Groundwater sediment microbial communities from an aquifer in East River, Colorado, USA - PLM4_90_b2 | ecosystem: Environmental > Terrestrial > Soil > Riparian zone | place: USA: East River... | reverse complement strand
TCTGGCGTAAGCTGCAGGCTGATTTCTCGCGTCACGCCCTCGATATCCGCTACGGCTTGCTGCCCGTTAATTGATTTGATTAGTGCTGGTACGGCTAAACACATAAAACTACCTCTTACTTTTTCGCTGGTTTTGGTTTGATTTCCCAGCCGACCTTGAAGGCGTCGGCAATAGGCTCGCCGATTTTGTAATACTTAAAGTACCCGAAGGCAAAGGCGTTTATTTTCGCCATGTCCGGCTTGCCTTCGGTTAAGCAGTCCTCGGAAACGTAAGTCTCGTTAATTTTACCCACCACCAGGTGATGGCTCCCCAGGTTAAGGATATGCGATACCTCTAGTTCGATGTTGATGGGGCACTGCTCGATAAGCGGGGCTGTTTTGATGTTGCCGTAAAACACCTCGAACTTACAGTCCTTGACCTTGTCCGCGTCCGCGCCGGAAACCATCCCGCAGTAGTCCGTCTCTTTAACGAGGTCTACGGATGGAACGTTAACGGAAAAAGTGCGGTTCTGGTAAATCCCTTTTAGGCTGTAGCGGTGGGGCTGTAAAGCAATGGTGACCGAGGCCGGGTTGCTGGCGGCTACGCCTGTCCAGGCTACTGCTGCAAAGTCCGGTTTGCCGTCCACCATGGCGCCGACTAATACGGTAGGGTGGGGAAATATCAATGGCTGTGGTCCTAAAGTCTTTTTATTCATTATTCACTCCTTAAGCCTTCCGCTCACCCTGAGCCTGTCGAAGGGCTATTAGCATTCGCTATTACTACTTGCCCCAGCGAAATGCCGCCATCATTACAGGGCACCTGACGGTGAGTATATACTTCAAAGCCGGCGGACTCAAGCAGGGGCACGGTTTTTCTCAAGAGTAAACGGTTCTGGAATACCCCGCCGCTTAAAGCCACCCGCTTGATGCCGGTTTTTCCCGCGATGTCCCGGCAGGTCTCCAATATCATCTGGGCTATCGTGTTATGAAAACGTGCGGCAATAATGGGTTGGCGTCCGTGGTCTTTTATATCTAGCACGATGGCTCTTAGTAAATCATGTAACTTAATGAGTGTGATTCCATCTTTTTCTTCAAAAGAAAATGGATAAAAGCCGGTTTCGTTGGGAGCATTATAAGCCGCCATTTCAAGGTCGATTGCCGCCTGGGCTTCGTACTCGATAATCGTTCTTACACCGGTCAAAGCAGAGACGACATCGAAGAGACGTCCCACGCTGGAAGTCAGCGGCGCGTTAAAACCCCTTTCCACCTGGTTCTTGATGATGTCTATTTCTTTCGCGTCGACTTGCCTGAACAAAGGCAATTTTCTATCTAGTTCTATTCCCAGCGCCAGCAGGTAGCCGATGGCGGCACGGTAGGGCTTTTTAATCGCTTGAGCCCCGCCCGGCAGTGGGAGGTATTCGAGGTGCGCCACCCTTTTAAAGTCTTTCTCGTCCGCCACCATAAATTCCCCACCCCAGATATTGCCGTCCGTGCCGTAGCCTGTGCCGTCCAGCGCTACCCCGATGACTGGTCCCTTTACGCCGTTATCCGCCAGACAGCTGGCGATATGCGCGTGGTGGTGCTGGACCGGGTATAGCTTTAGTCCCTCTTTGGCCGCCAATTCTTTAGCGTACTTGGTAGGGAGGTATTCGGGGTGCATATCGTAAGCGATTATCTCCGGCTTTATCCGGAAAAGCTTCTTATATAATTCAATCGTATTGACATAATGTTCGAGTGTTTCCATATTTTCCATATCCCCGATATGCTGGCTGACAAAAGCGTAATTATCCCGCGTTAAACAAAAGGTGTTCTTTTCCTCCGCGCCGCAACCCAATATCTGGCTGCTTTGATAGGGGAGGTGGATGGGATAAGGGGCGTGGCCGCGGGCGCGCCGTGTAAAGCGCGGTATATTTTTCTCCACAATCATCACGGAATCATCATAGCGGGAGTAGATATCCCGGTTGTGCATCAGGAAATAGTCGGCGATGTTGCCAAGCCGTCTTAAACTTTCGTCGTTGTCCTTGGCGATTGGCTCTTCGCTTAAGTTACCGGACGTCATTACCAGCGGTAGCCCTACCTCGCTTAAAAGGAGGTGATGGAGGGGAGTATAGGGGAGCATAACGCCGAGGTATTTTAACCCCGGCGCCACCGCTTTAGTGATTCCAGATTCACTTTTCCATTTTACTAAAACAATTGGACTTCCCGGCGACTTGAGCAAGTTTTCTTCTTCTTTGTCCACTTCGCAATATCTTTTGATTTCGCCTAGATCGCCGACCATTACCGCCAGGGGTTTAGCGGGACGGTTTTTACGCTGGCGCAAGAGATTCACAGCTTTTTCATTGGTGGCATCGCAAGCCAGGAGAAATCCCCCCAGCCCTTTTACCGCCACGATTTTGCCTTCTTTTAACAGCGCTGCGGTCTTCTTAATAATGTCCTCGCAGACTACTGGCTTGCCTTTATTGTCCACTAACTGTAGTTTTGGTCCGCACACTGGACAGGCATTGGGCTGGGCATGAAAGCGCCGGTTAGATGGGTCGTTATATTCCTTTTGGCACGCCGGGCACATCTTGAAGTTTTGCATCGTGGTATTGGGGCGGTCATAAGGTATATCCTTGATAATCGTAAAGCGGGGGCCGCAGTTTGTGCAGTTCGTGAAGGGATAACGATACCGTCGGTCAGCAAGGTCGAATATTTCTTTAAGGCAGTCCGGGCAAGTGGCGATATCCGGCGAAATTAGCTGGTATTTGCCTGTTTCGGCTACGCTCTCACGGATTTCAAACTTGTCATAATTCTGTGGTTGTGCCGGAATGACTTGAATGCCCTCAATGTGCGACATCGGCGGCGCTTGTTCACGAAGTGCTTTAATAAACGCCTCAATGTCTTTACTTTCTCCCTCCACCTCTATCTTCACATCCTCCGAGGTATTGCAGACCCACCCCCGCAGGTTATGCCGGGCGGCAAGCTGAAAAACGAAAGGACGGAAGCCCACCCCCTGCACCACCCCGCGGACGCTGATGCGTGAAAGACTAATTGTGTTTGTTTTTACCATAATTTTTCACTTTACCATTCCGATGAAAATCGGAATCCAGGTAGGTGAATCTTTAGTAGTTATCAATGAATGGTTCTTAAGCGGAGTAACTGGATACCGACTTGCGTCGGTATGGTTTAAGTCCGAATTACTTCGTTTAATGACTCCTTATTTTGTTTTCTTTTCTTTAATCTTACCTTCCAGCCAGCTGAACCATTCCTTCAAGCCCGTCCCCATCTTACAGGAAACCAGGAAGATGATAACGTCCGGATTCAGCCCGTCCACCACTTTACGGAAGGCTTTTTCGTTAAAATCGAGGTAGGGCTGGAGGTCGGTTTTATTTAAAATCACCACGTCGCTGTCAGCGAACATGGCGGGGTATTTATAAGGTTTATCATCGCCCTCCGGTAAACTGGCAATCATCAGCCTGATATCTTCTCCCAATAGATAGGCGTTTGGGCAGATGAGGTTGCCGACGTTTTCAATAAAGAGCAAATCGATGTTCTCCAGCGGCAGATTATCCAACCCTTCTTCCACCATAAAGGCGTCCAGGTGACAGCCGCCGCCGGTATTGATTTGCACCACCGGCGCCCCCACGGCGTTAACCTTTTCGGCATCCACGCTGGAGGCGACATCGCCTTCAATCACGGCAACTTTATATTTTTTGCTCAATTGCTTAATCGTGCTAAGAATAAAGCTGGTTTTACCCGCCCCCGGCGACGACATGATATTGACGGTCAGGATTTTCCGTTCGTCCAGTCGTTTTTTGTTTTCTTTCGCTTTGTCTTCGTTCTTGCCGAGGATTTTTTCGCCTACCTGAATGACTTTAATATTCATCTATTCCACCTCCAGACTTTCCATATAGCATTCCCGGCCGGACTCAATCTCGACGCTGGTTTCGTGGCATTTTGGACATTCCCATTTATGGTCGGCCGGCGTAAATACATAATCACATTTGCGGCATCGTATCTGTGTTGGTTTAAACTCAAAATTTAGTTTGGCTCCCTCCGCCGCGGTGTTCTTACTGATGGCGTCAAAATAAAACTGCACGCATTCCGGCACCACCCCCGATAGTTCCCCGACGATAAGGTTGATGCCGGTTATCTTGCCGGCTTTAGCCTCCCTGGCTTTTTCCAGCGCTAGCGATAACATACTTTCTGTGATACTTGCTTCATGCATGACTTATCTCTAATTCAATTATAGAGTAGTAGGTGGGAGGGGGCAAATAAAGGGTCCGATTCATTGACATAAATCTATTGGTGAATTACAATTTGTGCAAGGATTATTTGGTCTAAGAGGAGCCAATATCATGAAAAATATAAAGGAAAGTGATCTATACCCTTTAGTTGAAAAGTGGCTTAAGGAGAGTCATAGGTGCTTCAAACGTGAAGAAGATACAGGAGTAATAGATAAAGAAGTGACTTATAGCAGGATTGATGTTGTAGGTGTTAGAGACGTAGGAGGAGACCTATCTGCTGATATAGAAATAATAGCTGTTGAAGTAAAGAGAAAAGGTGCACCATTTGCAAAAGCAAGCGGGCAGGCATTAGGGTATAAGATTTGTGCTAATAGAGTCTACTTAGCTGTCCAGCAAGATGAACTATTCAGTCCCGATGAAGTTAATATAGCAAGCCATTTGGGAATCGGTCTGATTCAAATTAAAAATCAAGAATGCATCGAGGTCTTATCAAGTCCTTATTATAAACCCATTGAAAGATTGAGTCTTGCTTTATTAGAAAATCTTCAACTTGGAAAGTGTCAGATATGTGATTCTATTTTTGATATTAGCAATATTGAGTCGTATAGTAAGGTAAAATTACGTAGGAAAACTTTGGAGCGAGCAATAAAGTACGAGAAAGGGCTCAAGTTTTGGAATTGGTCGGTTGCAGAACGAAAAAGAAAAATGGGTATCCGGGATACCAAAGACGAGGTAAGTGCCGAAAGAAGATATATCTGTCCTGATTGTATAGCTAATTTCTTTTCTCAATTTCAACTTAAAGACTAAAGTTCGAAAGTAAGAAACAAATATTTTTTGCTTTCTATAAATTTACTTCCCCACAATATTATGTTATAATTTGCTCGTAATATAAATAATCAAAATAAAGGTGTAAGAAGAAAAAGTGGACAAAGCTAAAAAGACAGAAGTCATCACGGCTTATCAAGCCAAAGAAGGCGATACTGGTTCGACCGAGGTGCAGGTAGCTCTCCTAACCGAGAGAATTACTCAACTCACCACTCACATGGCGACCAATCGCAAAGACCACCACACCCAGCGTGGTCTGCTCAAACTCGTGGGGCAGCGGCGGAGGCTTTTGGCGTTTCTCAGCCGGGAAGACATTGACCGGTATAATAAACTCATCAAAAAGCTGGGATTACGCAAATAAAGCCGTTTGGTTGGAGGGAGTATTCTTTTGGTATCACAATCTGTTAGTTGCACTATTAGTGGACGTGACCTAACTATCGAAACGGGCAAACTCGCCCAGCAGGCTAACGCCTCAGTCACCGTCCGTTATGGCGAAACCGTAGTTCTGGTTACCGTCTGTTTTAATAAAGTCCCCAGGGAAGGGGTGGATTTCCTGCCCCTGACTATCGACTACGAAGAGCGGTTATACGCCGCCGGTAAAATACCGGGAGGCTTTATCCGCCGCGAAGGGCGCCCCAGCGAAGCGGCTACCCTTGCTTGCCGGATGACCGACCGCCCTATTCGTCCGCTCTTGCCCAAGAGCTGGCACTCGGAAATTCAAATTGTCACCACCGTCCTATCCGCCGACCAGGAAAACGACCCGGATATGCTTTCGATTATCGGCTCTTCAACTGTGCTGGCATTATCCGAGATACCGTTTGAGGGTCCGGTGGGCACGGTAAACGTAGGTTATATCAACGGCGAGTTGGTGCTAAACCCCAAGATGGCGCAGTTCGATGAAAGCCAGCTCGACCTTATTGTCGTCAGCACTAAAGACAAGGTTATTATGGTTGAGGCTGGCGCTAAAGAAATCGCCGAAGATATCGTGCTTCAAGCTGTAAAATTCGCCCATGAAGCCAATCAGGATATTATACGTATCCAGGAAGAGCTTCGCGGGCTTGCCGGTAAACCCAAATTAGCGGTTCCAGAAGACAAAGTAAATAAAGAGGCTATTGCCGCTTTATCTAAAGACGTTGAAGAAAAACTGAATAAAATTCTGGAAGAGACTGATAAAACAGCTCGTGAGCAGATGCTGGCGAACCTGACGGCTGAGCTAACCGAGAGTGCCGGCGATGACGTCGCGGAAAGAGATATCGCTGCGGTTATTGATACTAAGGTCAAGGCGGCGGTGAGAGCGGATGTGTTGGGTAAAGGCAGGCGTATCAGCGGCCGTTCCCTGACCGAAATTCGACCCCTCGCCTGTGAAGTGGGGTTACTGCCTCGCACTCATGGCTCCGCCATGTTCACGCGCGGCCAGACGCAGGTGATGTCCATCACTACCTTGGGCTCCACCCGCAAAGAGCAAATGTTAGATGGACTTGGAATAGAAGAAAGCAAGCGCTTTATCCATCATTATAATTTCCCCGGTTATTCTACGGGTGAAGTACGGCGTGTTGGCTCGCCCGGACGGCGTGAAATCGGCCACGGCGCTCTCGCCGAGCGCGCTTTAGTGCCCGTACTCCCCAGCGACGAGGACTTCCCCTATACCATCCGCCTCGTCTCCGAAGTTTTAAGCTCTTCCGGCTCTACTTCGATGGCTAGCGTCTGCGCCGGCAGTATGTCTCTGATGGATGCCGGCGTGCCGGTTAAAAAGGCTGTTGCCGGTATTGCCATGGGGCTCATCACCGGTGACGACGGCAAATACGCCGTGCTGACCGATATTGAGGGCATCGAGGACTTTAACGGGGATATGGACTTTAAAATCGCTGGCACCAGAGACGGCGTTACGGCTATACAAATGGATACCAAGCTTAAGGGTATCACTCTGGAAATCGTGGAAAAAGCGCTTATTCAGGGCCGAGACGCCCGGCATTTTATTCTTGATAAGATGAACGAGGCCATCACCGCCAGTCGGTCTGATGTCAGTAAATTTGCGCCCCGCATGACCAAGATAAAAATCGAGCAAAGTAAAATCGGCGCGGTCATCGGCACCGGCGGCAAGACTATCCGCTCGATTATTGAATCTACCAAGACGACTATTGATGTCGCTGATGACGGCACGATTACTATCGGCTCATCGGATATGGAAGCCACGCAAAAAGCCATCAGCATTATCGAAGGTTTGACACGTGAAGCGAAAATAGGCGATATTTTCACCGGTAAGGTCAGCCGTATCCTTAACTTCGGCGCTATGGTGGAAATTCTCCCTGGCAAGGATGGACTCGTGCACATCAGTGAACTCGCCGACCATCGCCTTGACAAGGTAGAGGACGAGGTTAAAATTGGCGATGAAGTTACTGTAAAAGTAATCAGCATTGACGATATGGGCCGGGTGAATCTTTCCCGGCGCGCTTTATTTGAAAAAGACGGCGCTAGTACCGAAGGCGAAAGCGCTCCCTCTGCCGATTATCCTTTCCGCAGCGGCGGCTCCGGTGGCTCTTCAGGTGGTTTCCGCGGCAAGCCCCGCTACAGCGACCGTCGCCCTAATCGCGGCCCTTCACGGCCTCCCTATAAACGCGACTAATTTTTCCCCCAATCTTTTTTGCGAGGTGTACTGCAATGTCACCAATTAAGGTAGTAGTCCATGGAGCAGTCGGCAGAGTAGGGCAGGAAGTCATTAGAGCCGTTTGCCAGGAAAAGGATATGGTTTTAGTCGGGGCGGTTGACCTTAAGGTTTCCGGCGATTCTTTGCCCCTCCCCGATAATAAAGGCAATGTGCCTTTCTCCACCGACCTGGCGGCGGTGATTGATACCTGCGAACCCGACGTAATGGTGGACTTCACTATTGCTAAAGCCTCCATGCCTGCCGTACGCCTGGCCGCGAAAAAGGGCGTTAATCTGGTTATCGGTACCACCGGCTTCAGCGCCGAAGAACTTAAGGAAATGCAAAAGCTCGCCGGAGCTGATGAAATCGGTATTATAGCCGCGCCCAACTTCGCCCTCGGTGCCGTACTCATGATTCACCTGGCTAAAATCGCCGGGAAGTTTATTGACCACGCGGAAATCATCGAGCTTCACCACGATAAAAAGCTCGACGCCCCCTCCGGCACCTCGTTATTGACCGCCAAGGCTATGGCTGAAGCCCGCGGCAAGCCGTTTTTACCTCCAGCCGCCGGCGAACCTACCCCCAGTCGCGGTCAATCCGTCGAAGGCATCAATATTCATAGCGTCCGTATGCCCGGTCTGATGGCGCACCAGGAGGTTATCTTCGGTACGTCAGGCCAGACCTTAAGCATCCGCCATGACACTATCAACCGGGAATGTTATATGCCTGGTGTTTTAATTGCTATTAGAGCCGTAATCAAACAAAAAGGCTTTGTCTATGGACTGGATAAACTGCTTGGACTTTAGCCTATCCGTCATTCCGTACTTGATACGGAATCCAGGGGTGGGAATAAGGGAAAAGAAACGCATAGAGCAGTATATATCAGACTGAAGTAAATCATCCTCTCCCTTTAGTAAAGGGAGAGTTAGAGAGGGATTTTTTGGAGGCAAATCACGATGAAGACGCTGGGGCGCTGTTTAACTGCTATGGTCACACCATTCAAGGAAAATGGCGAGGTTGATTACGAACAGACTAAAAAGCTGGCTAAAGCTTTGCTCAATTCCGGCAACGATGGCCTGGTCCTCGCCGCCACCACCGGTGAAGCCCCCACGCTTTCCTGGGACGAAGAAATGCGCATTTTCCAGGAAGTTAAGTCAACCGTCGGCGATAAGCCCACTCTTATCGCTTATACCGGCAGCAACAGCACCAAAGAAGCTGTAGAAAACACGGAGAAAGCCGAAAAAATAGGCGTGGATGCCTGCCTCTCTGTCGTCCCCTATTACAACAAGCCCAACCAGGAGGGCATCTACCAGCATTTTAAAGCGGTGGCGGAATGCACCACTTTGCCGGTTATCATGTACAACATTCCCGGCCGTGTTGTCATAAATATGACCCCGGATACCATTGTGCGGTTGAGCCAGATTAAGAATATCGTCGGCGTTAAAGAAGCCAATGGAGACATGGGACACGTCGCCCAGGTTATCAACAACGCCAGGGACGGATTTCTTGTCTGGAGCGGCAACGATAACGATACCTTCCCCATCATGGCGATGGGCGGCTACGGCGTTATCGGCGTCACCACCCACCTTACCGGCAAGCAGTACAAGAAGATGATTGACCTAATCGTTGCCGATAAAATCCACGAAGCAGCAGCTATCCACCGCCAGCTGGTGCCGTTAGTCAACGCCATGTTTTCCATACCCAGCCCCGCCCCTATCAAGTTCGCCCTTAACTACATCGGCTTTAAGGTCGGCAGCACGCGTTTGCCCCTGGTCATGCCCACCGAAAAAGAAGGCGAGAAAATAATTACGGAAATTAAGCGCCAGACTATAGACCTAATAGCTTAGTTTTACGTTATACTTGGCGGAGGTGAGGATTTTTATGAGAAATAAACCGGTTTTGCTCTTGATTGCTTCTCTTCTGCTCGTTACTTTATTCCTTGGATGCAATTCTCAGGCGGATGGAGAGGGTTTTGCTATCTATCTCACCCGTGATAACGTCCCGCCTTCGCAGATGGAGGCGTTAAGCCACGTTGACCTTGCCGACCAGCCGCTCATTTCCCTTGATGACATCGTCTCTTACAACTGGACTACCCATGAAATAGAACTCACCGCCGCCGCTTATCAAAGGCTGGAGGAAATACGCTTTCCCACCAACGGCACGTCGTTTTTAGTTTGTGTGGACGGCCAGCCGGTCTACTGGGGCGCTTTCTGGCCCTACTATTCCTCACTATCGTTTGATGGCGTGATTATCGGCGCCGCCCCGTTTTTACATACTACCGAAGACGCGCAAAACACCATCCAGATAACGCTGGGGTATCCGGTTTTATCTGTGTTCCAGGGCGTAGACCCGCGCTTAAACCCTATAATATTCGAATCACTGGAACAAGCGGGCAAGCTGAAATAGCTTTAGCGATAAAAGGGTGTTTCCCGGGAGGGGTACGTTTATTCTACCGTTGATTCCTTGCCGTAGAAGCGTTCCTTCCAGCTGACGCCCGTGCCTATCAGCCACCTCGCCATAGCATACAGAACGTCTGCTAGATAAAAAAGCATACCGAATGGATGGAACCATATTGAAATTGCCGGTCCTTGAAAACGGCTGTCAACTAACCAGCGCATAATTAATGCTATTACTATCTGTAATACCACTATCCCTCGCCATAATAGTGGCTCCGAGCCCATAAAAAATCCATTCAAAAGCCAGAAAAACGGGGCGATATAGACATAGTAGGCGAGTAATATCACCGCTATCAGTCCCAGCGGTGTCATCGTTATCAGGGAATAAATTGACCTCGCCAGACCCCGCCAAGTCTCCCCTATATCATCGTACATGTTGGTGGATACTACTGACGACAAATCCACGGCAACGTGACGGCCCCCGTGTTTCGCCACCTCTAACCCCATCAACACATCTTCAACTATCTTGGCTTGTACCGCTTTGTGCCCGCCGATGCGCCAGTACTCTTCTTTAGCAAAGAAGAAGAATTGCCCGATGGCCATTGAGGGCTTTGGCTTCTTCGAACGGTGTAGCAGCCAGAGCGGTATCCAGCCTAGCAGGATAAAATAAAAAACCGGTATGATAACTTTCTGGGTGAAAGAAGTCGCCAGTTGCCTTGGAAAGCCGGAAAGCAGCGAAGCCTTTTCCTCTATTGCCATTGCCAATGTGCTGCGGAGCATGTGAGGTTCATGGGTCGTATCAGCGTCAACGAAGAGCAGCCAGTCGCCTTTGGCTTTCTGGGCAAGCTGATAGCAGGCGAAGGGTTTGCCAGCCCAATCCTCCGGCAGCGGCTCTCCAAAATGCAGGTGAATGAGTTCATCTTTAGCGGCTAGTTCTTTAACGATGGCGCGTGTATTGTCGGTTGAATTGTCATCCAGCACCAGTATCTCATAATTAGGATAATCTTGGTTCTGCAGTGACTCGACACAATTGCGGATGTTCTTTTCTTCGTCTCTCGCCGGCACCAGCACGGAGATAAGCGGCGCTGGCTGTGGCACTTTAGCATTTGCATCCGGCGTCCGCAGTGACCTCAAGTTAATTATGAGATTTGCGAAGAAAACCAGGAGTACAGACGCGATTATAATTTGATATATCATATTTTACCTTGCGTGACTCTTCCCCAAAAACCTGCCACCCAAATGCGGTACCGAATGCAAATCCTCGAAGTGCTTAATCCCCAGGATTATTATAAAACATAACATCAGCAGCGGCTCCCAGGAATAACCTCTGGTTGCGGCAAAATAGGTGAATGACGCTGCCGAGGCAATCATTACGCCCCAGGAATCATTCCGGACTAAGAAAGCGCACAGTATCATGGCTATCGCGAAAATCATAAAAACTTCATATTGAGGCATCAGCCCCAGGGTCGTCCCGAAAGTGACGGCGATGGCTTTGCCGCCCCGCCAGTGTAAAAATGGTGAAAATGCGTGCCCCAGCACAGCGCTGACCGCGATAATGACCGGCGCCAGCGCCGGCAGCTTTAAAACGTAATGGGCGATAAATACGCAGGGTATTCCCTTCAAGATATCCAGCACTACCGCGAATAACCCCACCTTTTTACTCCCCGCCCGGAAAACGTTAGCTGCCCCGGGGTTATGGTCTCCATACGTGGTGATATCCCTTTTCAGTAGCCATCGCCCGATGATTACCGAGAAAGGAATGGACCCCAGGAGGAAAGCGGCGATTGCCAGTAATGCTGTATAGACTATATCCATACTTTTGACCGTCCCAATGGCAACTTATACCTAGACTGTCTTGGTATAAGTCGTCTTGGTATAAGATACTCCAAAACTACTTCGCCGTCAAGTCTTTTCTGATTCTTTCTTCCTCCGCAGTGTTACCAGACGTATGATAAAGATGGTTACCGTCGCCAATAAGCCGTAGATAATAGTCATTGGCGTAAAAAGTAAGATGGTGTCGGAAATTAAGGCATGGAAGAAATTTGGCCACCAGCCTTGGACGACGCTGTCACTACCGATGACCAGCTCATGTAAACCGGAAAGTAGAATTGACCCCAGTATCGCCCCGGCGATAAGGGCGAGGAATTGCCATTCCTTGCGCCAGCGGCGGGTTATTTCCGTCAATAACACTATCATTCCCAGCCAGCCCACCAGTACCCCGCGGTCGCTGTCAACGCCGATAATGAGCGCTATGACTATCAGTACAATGAAAATCGTCAGCAGGACAAGGGTCAAAATGGGTATACGTTTCCATATTTTGGATGAGATTTTCATGTAGTAAGCTATTTCTCCGTAAAACTCTGCCTTTATCTATCCTAATACCTGCGGCGTTTTTTGGCAAGACAGACGCGTACTGGTTCGTATTATGTTGGCTGACGAATAAAAATGGAGTATAATTAATTTTGAGTTGAAAAATTTCTTCGCCAAACCCATCTTTCGTGAAATATTCGTAATTGTTGTTCTGACACTGGTGATTTTTTTCTTAGCCAGGGCAGCCTTACAAACCTATGAAGTATTTCAGACGAGCATGGAACCGAACTTTTTTCAGGGCCAGCGCGTCGTCGTTCTCAAAGCCGCCTACTGGTTCGGCGAGCCGCAAAGAGGGGATGTGGTAATCATTCAGTCTCCGGACGGCAGCAATGAAGAATGGATTAAACGTATCATCGGCCTCCCCGGCGATACTGTGCGCATCGACCAGGGAGTCGTTTACGTTAACGACGTTCAACTCGTCGAACCCTATGTTCAACGTTTTTTTACCTATTCTATGGCGAGCGTAGTCGTCCCGCAGGGCAAATTCTTTTTCCTCGGTGACAACCGTAATGTCAGCAATGATTCGCATCGAGGCTGGTATATGACGCGTGAAAGTATTATTGGCAAGGCCTGGCTGGTTACCTGGCCGCCGTCCGACTGGGGGTCGGTGCCCTATTATCCTCTAAATGACCAGCTGGCGTTTTTGGCCAATTCTCCTTAAATCTTTTATGTCGGTTAGGGAGTTAAGCGTATGACAGATGCTGTTGAAAAGATGTTCGAAAAGTCGGGCGCTTTACTCAAAGGGCATTTTCTGCTGACTTCCGGTCTGCACTCCCCCGTCTATTGGGAAAAAGCCCTGGTCATCCAGTATTCCGAATACACCGAAAAACTTTGCCGCATGATTGCCGACCATTTTCGGAAGAGTGGGGTGCAGGTCGTAGCCGGTCCCACTACCCCCGGCATTATTCTGTCCTATGAAACGGCGCGGCAGCTCGGCTTACGGGCTATCTTCGCCGAAAGAGACGAATCGGGCAGCGGACGCGTCTTTCGCCGCGGCTTTAAAATTACTCCCGGCGAAAAGGTCCTTATCGTTGATGATATTTTGACGACCGGCGGCTCGGTCAACGAGGTCATCGCGGCCGTGAAAAAGCTGGGCGGCATTGTCGTCGGCGTCGGTGTGCTTGTCCTGCGCGCCGTAAAGGAACCCGACTTCGGTGTGCCGCTCTATGCCTGCCATCGCACGCCGGTGATAACCTATCCGCCCGATAAATGCCCCCTCTGCGCCGCCGGCATTCCGCTGGTTAAACCCGGCAGCCGCCAAACCAAGTCCTAAATTTATCGTTCAACTTCTCTCCCCTGGTGGGAGAGATTAGAGTGAGGGGTAATACAACGCTTTCACCCACCATTTTCCCTTTATTTGATGATTCTCTTAATAACTGTTATTCCGCTATTTGACAATAGAGGTATAATTTTCACAGATAGGAATATATCTAATGGGAGAAAAAATATGGACTATTTGGGATATATTGGAGTATTTGTTGGAGGGGTAATCATTGGAGTAATTATTGTGTTCTTTATTAATCGCCTTGGGAAGAGAGAATTAGAAAAATCTTTTAAAGCACTTTCGATAGATGCACTTCGACAAAATTCTCAAGATCTTCTTAATATAGCTAATGAAAAACTGGCAACACAGGCACAAGTTGGAGTTGGGCAACTTGAGGAAAAGAAAAAATTGATTGACCAAACCTTAACAGAAATTAAAGGTGAATTAACCAAAGTTGAGAAATCAGTTACCGAATTTGATGGTAAAAGAGAAAGATCTTTTGGAGAAATAAGTACTGAACTAAAGAAAACTGCAGAACAAACGAATAAACTACAGGGCACAACGGATAAATTGCAGCTAGCCTTGGCAAATACGAGAGCGAGGGGACAATGGGGTGAGAGAATCGCAGAAGATATTCTGCAACTAGTTGGATTTGTTGAAAATGTTGATTACACTAAACAAAAGACCCAAGAAACAACGGGAAAACGGCCAGATTTTACCTTCTTTCTACCTCAGAATCTTAAAGTTAATATGGATTCCAAATTTCCATTCGATAACTACACCAATTATATTAATGCCGAGTCAATTTCTGATAAAGACACTTATAAACAAAAATTTAAGTCCGACGTTCGTAATAAAATCAAAGAAGTGATAACTCGCGATTATATCAATTCTGAAGACAATACAGTAGATTATGCAATTATGTTTGTACCTAATGAACAGGTCTTCCGTTTTCTATATGAAAATGATTCAAATATGTTTGACGATGCATTAAGGGATAAAGTAATATTGTGCTCTCCCATCACGTTATTCGCGATACTTTGCGTCATTCGGGAAGCAGTGAAAGTTTTTAAGCTACAAAAGACTACAGGTGATATTTTACAGTTACTTAGTGCTTTTAATAAGCAATGGGCCGAATTCAAGAAGAGCATGGACAAAATGGGAGAACAAATTGAGAAAGCACACGAAGAATTTGGAAAATTGAAAACGACACGTAGTAACAAGTTGGAAACTCCGTTAAGAAAAGTTGATGCCTTAAGCAAACAAAAAGGCTTTTTGGAATCCCCACTTGTTGATGAAGAGGTAGAATTAGATAGTCCTAACGAAGAACCAGAATTAGAAGATTCTGGCAAATAATCCCCTTTACCCCCGCCCGAATTCCCGCTCCAGCTGCGCTAGACTCAGCTTGATGACGGTGGGACGTCCGTGCGGACAGGTATGCGGATTGCTTGTATGTTCCAATTGCCGTATCAATTCCCGCATCTCGTCGTCGCTTAAACCTTGTCCCGCCTTAATTGCCCCGTGACAGGCAATCGACGCCACCATCTTTTCCTCCCATTTGCTCCGCTCCTCGCCGACTAATCCGTCCAGCAGTTCTTTAAGCATCCCCGTCCAGTTATCGCCGGCCGATATGACAGGAACGGTGCGCACCAGATACGTTCGCTCGCCGAATGACTCTAACGTAAAGCCGAAGCTGGCTAAAGCGTCCAAACACGACCTCATGACGGCGTCCTGTCGGGGCGTGACTTCGAGTGTCGCTGGCTCTAAAAGTCCCTGCACCTCCGGCTTACGCTGTTCCCGCTGCTGTTTGACTTTGTCGTAGCGTATCCGCTCGTGGGCGGCGTGCTGGTCGATGAGGTATAAACCGTCGGGTCCCTCGGCGACGATGTAGCTGTTGAGTACCTGTCCTGCCACCCGCAGCACCGGCAGGGAAGCGGTCAGCGTTGACTGCGTTTCTTTTGTCGGCTCTGACGACTCTGCTTTCGTCGGTGTTCCCCAAAGCTGTTCGAGTCGGGTAGGCGGCATGGCTTTATATGGTGCGGCCACGTCCTCGATTTTCGGTACGGGCATCTGGGCGGTTAAGGCCTGACGCACCGCTTTCTGGACGGCGCGGAAGACCTCCCCTTCGTTGCGGAACTTTACCTCGCTCTTGGCGGGGTGAATATTGACGTCGACCTCCCCCGGCGGCAACACAATATCCAGCACCGCCACCGGGTGCCGGCCCGTCATGAGGAGTCCGCTGTAAGCCTCCTCCACGGCGTAGGCGAGAATCCGACTGCTCACCCAGCGTCGATTCACGAAAAAGCTCATGAAATCCCGACTGCTCCGGCCCAACTCCGGCGACCCCACCATTCCCGTGACGCGGACGTCGACATTTTGTCCCTCGCTGGGAGGACTCTGCCAGCTTGCAGCGTCGTTTTCAATCGACAGCATTTTGCCGGCG
>Ga0184636_1000159_pt1 | contig 16268 bp, 14 predicted proteins | sample PLM3_60_b2_FD_133164 | JGI IMG/M metagenome (GOLD analysis project Ga0184636, IMG submission 133164) | Groundwater sediment microbial communities from an aquifer in East River, Colorado, USA - PLM4_90_b2 | ecosystem: Environmental > Terrestrial > Soil > Riparian zone | place: USA: East River... | reverse complement strand
GGTCGTCATAGCCGACGGTATAAACCATGCCCCCCAGCGCCCGTACGACGATATCGGGGTCTTTATAGTTTTTATAAGGTCCCTCCTGCCCGAAACCGCTGATGGAAGTGAGGACGATAGCGGGGTTGGCGGCGCTTAAGTCCTGATAGCCCAGACCGAGGCTGTCCAGATAGCCGGGGGCGTAAGATTCAAGGACGGCGTCGGCGGTTTTGACGAGTTTGAGAAAGGTCTCTTTGCCTTGCTTAGTGGTGATGTCCAACGTGACGCTTTTTTTGCTGGCGTTGAAGGCGAGCCAGGTGAGGTTGTTCTCCGGGTCGACAATATCTTTAGGGAAGAGGCCGCTAAAGCGCGCGGGGTCGCCGCCGGGGGGTTCAATTTTAATGACCTCCGCGCCCCAGTCGGATAAAGCCTTGCCGGCGATAAAAGCCTTGGCGGTAGTGAGGTCGAGGATGCGGTAACAGCTAAGCATGGTGCCCTCCGGGAAACTCTAAATATTAATACCTAAACTCTAAAAAAGGCTTGCCCTGAGCCTGTCGAAGGGGAAAATGGGTCTGGATAATTATAGCGTGGAAGGGGAGGGAGGGGCAAGGATGGGGGAGAAAAAACGTAAAAAGTCTTTACATAAACATGAATGTAATTATATACTGTATTGTATTGGATTTACCAATAAAGGGCACTAATGAAAAATAAATACCAAATATTTATTAGTTCAACATATGAAGACCTTAAGGATGAAAGAGAACAAGTTATTAGAGCCATACTTGAGATGGGCCATTTCCCTGTAGGGATGGAAATGTTTAGTGCAGGGGATGATAAACAATGGAAATTGATTACTCGCCAAATTAACGCGAGTGACTACTATGTTGTGATTGTTGCACATCGTTATGGTTCAATGGATGGTCTTATTAGCTACACAGAAAAAGAATACACCTATGCTTTACGAAGGGGTATACCTATTCTTGGCTTTGTAATCAGTGATACAGCTAAATGGCCAATTGAGAAACGAGAAAAAGAACAAAACAAAATTGATGCACTAGAAAAATTCAAAGTAAAGGTTAAGCTTAAGTCATGGAAGCCTTGGGAGACTTTAAATGATTTATATGCTAGAGTACCCATTGCTCTAATAAACCAAATGGAAAATACTCCTCGTATTGGTTGGATACGTCCGCTAAATCAAAAGGGTGCTATTAGCCCATCTTCTCCAGATCATTCATTGGGAAGGATGAATAAAAAAAATGAACAGCAAAAAAGTCCTATAGTTAAAATATCTGTTAGGCTTGTTGATCTTCTTGATAGAGTTGATAAATCAATCGAAGAGAAAGATACAAGTGTTGCACGAGAATATTGTGGAGAATATGCAGGTCTACTTACCAAAGCTCAATCATTATCTCAAGATTCGGAAATATTATCATTATCTGAAAGCATTGATATATTTTGGGCACATTCATATATTAATGAACTACAAGCATTGAAAATCCTTCGCAATTATATATATCGTTTTAATCAAATATTAAGTACACTATAATTTTTAACAGACGTGGTTTTGTAATAAACTACATGTTTTTATGTCCTGAAACAATCTATTATGTTTGACAATCTCTTGTGTGTCCCTTAAGATTATTAAGGTTGAAACGGGGCGTAGCGCAGCCTGGTTAGCGCGTCTGAATGGGGTTCAGAAGGTCGGCGGTTCAACTCCGCCCGCCCCGACCATTCCCCCTCCTTTTTTCCCATCTAAAAAGAAAGTCGTTAAGAATGACTAAAGGCAAGTACGATAAGTATTTCTTAAAAGAGCCGTGGGGCAAAGTACACCAGGGCTCGCCAACAGACGCGCCGGTATTTGTAGGGATAGGGCAGGGCGAGAGAGTCAAGGATTGGGAGGAACCGTTAACACAAGTCTTACGCCCCATTTATCAGCCGAATATCATGAATCCGGAAGGACACAGGCATAGAGTTGGAGAAATACTGTACTTTATCGGCGGCGACCCGATGAATTTTAAAGAGTTCGGGGCGGAGGTGGAGTTTACCATCGGGGAGAGCGAGGACGCCGAAAAGCACGTCATCACCTGCACCACGTGGGTATATGTGCCCGAGAATGTGTTACATTGTCCGCTTAATTTCAAGAGGGTGGATAAGCCCATAATGTTCGGGCACATCATGTTTGCCGAGTCATTTGGTGCAACAATTATCGGCAAGGATTTTACTCAATAAATAATGACGGGCGGACAAACTCCGCCTGCCCCGACCATTATTCCCCTCAAATTTCATTTGTATTGCGGACTTTGTTGTGCTTAAATAGTAGCAAAATGACATTGTCTAACAAGCAAAGGAGATAACATGGCAAACGGCAAGTATGATAAGTATTTCTTAAAAGAACCCTGGGGCATTATTCACCCGGGCACGCCGCCAGACGCGCCGGTATATATCGGCATCGGGCAGCATGAACGCGTTAAAGATTGGGACGAGCCGCTGACCCAGGTATTGCGCCCCATTTACCGACCCTACATGATGATACCGGACGGGCATCGCCATAAGGTCGCGGAAATTCTCTACTTTATCGGTGGCGACCCGATGAATTTTAAAGAGTTCGGGGCAGAGGTGGAGTTTACAATAGGGGAGGGCGCGGACGCCGAAAAGCACGTCATCACCTGCACAACATGGGTTTATGTGCCGAGTAACGTGCCGCATTGCCCGCTTAATTTCAAACGAGTGGATAAGCCCATTATGTTCGGGCATATCATGTTCGCCGAATCATTTGATTCCGTCATCGTCGGCAAGAACTTCACAAAATAAATCACATAATCGGGCGGGCAGATTTGTGCCCGCCTTGCCCCTTAACTCTAAAGCGCATCCCCACAAAATTCCTTAGCGGTGTATTTGCATCCTTTTCAACGTCGGGTTAAAATGTTAGGAATATATGGGGAAAAAGGCTAAGGACAAGAGCCAACATCTTCCAAAAGACATGAAAAACAAGTTAGCTATTTTCCCGGTTGATGCCAAGCCGCGCTACATGCTCTTCTTCCTGGCGGTGGTGGTTCAGCTAGTCGCCTCCGCACTTTCCGGTATAGGCTATTCCGTGCATGGGGCAGCTTACTGGATGGTCGGGCTGGTTTTTTGGCTGGTGTGGTTTTTCCTCATGTTCCTTATCATCAGGCCACAAACAGATAATCTCTTGCAGAGGTGGGGCGGGGCACTAAAGCGAGGGGCGGTCATCATATTTATCTCATTGCTTTTCCTGGGCGTTGCGGAAGCTGTGCTATTAGGATTTTTCACCTCCCGTTTTCTGGATGATGGTATAAACAATGGAGCGGACGAGGTAATAGCGCAGTTATATGGCGGTTACCGTTATAACGACGGGACGGCTTTATGCCAGCAGGCGGCGGAGAATCTTTTGAGCGGCAAAGAACCTTACGCCAACGCTAACATCGTTACGGCTTTTAGTAAATATAACGGAACCTACGATCGCTTAACGCCGCTGCAGATAGGCAGGTTCGCCGACGCATTTCCTTATCCCAGCATGGACCAGTTAGAAGCTGTCTGGAATGAGGCTCTGGAAAATCCATCCCAACCTCCCCCCGAGATTGAGTCGCGGGTGTGCTATCCGGCCGGCTCTTTCCTGCTGATAGCGCCCTTCATCGCCATGGGCATAAAAGACGTCAGGGTTATTTACGCTATTTTTATCGTCGCCGCGTTAATCTATACAATATGGAAAATACCGGCGAAAAGGCGGATTATCTTCATCGCAGTGGCGGTTATCAGCCTGGAGCTATGGAATACTTTAGCGTGCGGGGAGACGGGCATAATAATTTTCCCGCTCCTGTTGATTGCCTGGATTACCCTCGGAGAGAACAATTGGCTTTCTGCTTTATTTATGGGACTGGCAGTAGCCACCAAACAAACGGCCTGGTTCTTCTTGCCCTTTTACTTTATCCTGTCATGGCGTATATCGGGGTTTAAATCCGCCGCGATGTGGGCGGGGATTATCCTGGCGATATTTTTTATCATCAATGGCTACTTTATCGGCAAAGCTCCAGAGGAATGGCTGCGGTCGGTCATGGCTCCGATGATAGAGCCGATGTTCCCGCTGGGGGTGGGAGCAATCTCCCTGATAACGAGTGGATTGGTCGATGTTGAGATGGCATTACCTTTTGCTATTGCCGAGGTGGTTGTACTAATTGGGGCGGCTCTCTGGTACTGGCGTTACAGTAAAAAATATCCTGATATCGGGCCTGTTCTGGCGATTCTGCCGCTGTTCTTTGCCTGGCGCAGTCTCTGGACTTACTTCTACTATATAGCCCTCATCGTGCTGGCCAGAATGCTTATCAGGGATGATGGTGAGGCTTTAACCGTTAACAGGAAGTAAGGTCTTTAGCGGGGAATTGGTGGAGCCGGGGGACAATAGGCAGAACTATCGAGCTAGCTTTTAACCTTGATATTTAACGTTATAGCTAGCTGGACTTTTGTCTATCAGGATGGGGAGCCGGGGGAGGTTCGAACTCTACCCAACCCACCATTTTTAGACCTAGTAAAAGAAAAACGGATAAGTGTACCTGACCTTTTGACTAACTAATGTCGTCATTTTTTCGGCGACGCCTCTCCATAAAGATCTTTGATGACATTTTCGAGGTCACCTACTCCAAGTAAACATTCCAAAGTTGGTTTACCCGTTTCCCAATCCCAATCTAAAATCCTATAGAAATTCTTCCCTAAGCGCTCAATATCAACCGTTACACCAGCGACAGGCCCTTCTTTTTGCGGGGGATTTCCTATAACTCGCATAGGCATGACAAAGTCTGCCCGCGTTAAGCCTTCCCGCATATTAAAAGCTTGTCTCATTGTTAGAATGCGCTTACCAACGGAAAAAAGATGCCGGGATTTAAACGGCCAGCCAGTAAGCGCCTCAATATAGTCATTATAGGAACCTTCCGGCAGAAAATCCTCTGAGAACAGACAGAAACCGGCAGAATTTAAGACTTCCTTCTTGAAAGTGTCATATACGTCCATGAAACCGGTTCCGTAGTAGTTGTATTCTTCTCCTGTTTTGTTGTTTTCCTGTATGTGGCCAAGTCCGCCTTTGACATGCCGGCTTGGTGTAGGGTCAAACTGGTAGCTCCGACCAAAACCAGGGGCAAATCTAGGGTCGTGCATGGGAAACTCAACGCCGCCAACAGTCTGTAAATACTCGAAACCTTTGCCCCATTTTTTTGCCGCTCCTTGAGAGCCTAAAGCCAGCACGGCACCACAGCCGTCAGAGTCGGCGATTTTCTGGGTGATTTTTACAATGGCATCACTGTTTCCCCACGTCAAGTCAATCCCATCCAGGTCTTTTTTAGTAAGAACGCCCTCGTTGTAGCATTCCATCGCCCATGCCACGGTTGCCCCGGCTGATATTGTATCCAAACCCGCTCGATTACAGATTTCATTTGCCTTGATTAACGCTTCTGCATCAATGTTCAACAACATACTCCCGAATGCGGAAGCCGTTTCATACTCAGGACGTTCTGTCTGTCCTACAGGCCATTTACCTGAATTTACTTCATACTCGGCGCCACAGCCCAATGGGCAATTAGAGCAGGCGTATTTTTTCACTTTGTATTTATCAAGCTCTTGAGAACTAAGCTTTCTAACATTTACTTCGTCATAGTCTATGATGCCAACACCCCCCCAGTTTTTAACCGGGGAATTACCATCCATGGCTGAAATAGTTGTGCCAACTCCGGTGCCAAATCCTCCTAGCATGGCAACGCCTTCCTGCTGTTCGGTTTTCATATAATTACTCACCCGGCGATTGATGTCCTGCAGTTTGGTCGGATTGGCTACGGGTACTTCGGCATTTCCCCTCACCACAATTGCCTTTAATTTCTTCGAACCCATGACCGCCCCCCCGCCACCTCTAGCCGCCGCCCGATGGCCTTCATTTATTGGGCAGGATATCAAAGACATTTTCTCACCTGCAGGCCCGATTATTGAAGCCCGGATTTTTGTATCTCCGTATTCTTCAATAAGGGCAGATAATGTCTCTTTGGTATCTTTCCCCCATAAATGACGGGCATCCTTAATCTCGGCTTTGCCATCTTTAATCCAGAGGTAAACCGGATGTTCAGATATTCCTGTTACAAACACCGCGTCATACCCTGCTTTCTTCAGTTCGCTGCCAAAGTAACCTCCAGAATTAGCGTCATTCCAACCACCGGTAACTGGAGATTTACAGACTAAGGTATAACGAGATCCAAAAAAAGCTCCTGACCCGGTCGCAGGCCCGGTGATAAATCCCAGGATATTATCTGGACCGAGAGGGTCGGCTCCTTTTTTCATCATGTCATACAACACTTTTACACCTATTCCATAGCCTCCGAGGTAGTTCATAGCTAGATCGTCAGAAATTTCTTTCTCCTCGATCATTTTGTTGCTTAGATTCACAAAGAGCATTTTCCCCATATACCCTTTAGCCATAATTTTTTCTCCTTACCCATTTATCCTCGTCATTTTATCATAACAATACCAATAATATATACTAGGGATCCTGTTACCGGTCCTGGTTACTGCTATTTTGCCCGTTTCTGGTGTAGGCGAGTAAGAATTGATCTTTATTGAAACATGAATTTTACTTTTCGTTTGACAGTATTTATATAGAAAGAACTTAGCTTCACTTTATTTTAGGAAAAAGGTTTTTGGATGGTGGAGCCGGGGGGATTCGAACCCCCTACCTTCGCGATGCAAACGCGACGTTCTCCCGAGTGAACTACGGCCCCAAGCCAACGTAAAAATTATAACATAATCAGAGGGCGTTGTTTAACTTTTGTGATTCGGCTAAAGATTGGGAGGCCCCAGATTTTCATAGGTATTTGCCCCCAGTTGATAACGGATGGTTTCGCCCGTTTTAAAGCCGCAGTCGAGGATGACGTCTACACATTCGTGGTGGAAAAGTAAGCTACCGACTTCCAGGGCAAGGTTAAATTCAATAGTGTCACCCAATTGGAGGCCAAAATTACTTAAAGGAAAAGCCGCCATAAAGTAATTAGTACCTGCTCCACCTCCAACCCGTCCTTCACTGTTTGAGACGAGATAGATGTCCTCGTTATGATTATCCTTATTGCCGCTTGGTGTGGCGAAGTTGGAGATAGCGACGACTGGCGGGGTATAAAAGACAGGATTTTCTAGGAATGTCCAGATATTGCCTTCGATGTAACTTAAGCCCAACTGTATCAAGCCTGTATCGTCCCGACCGATATTACGGTTAAAGAAATGCATCAATGCGAGGTTGCAGCCCATGCCCGAAATAAAGTCCTGTTTTTGAAGTTCCGTATTATCCCAGTAGACTACATCGTTGGGAATCACGTCATATAGTTCAACCTTTAAATACAGGTACTGGCTGTCCGCCCCAAAGGTGACGCTTTTTACATCGGTAAAATCTAAAGGATATGGGTGAGTATTATCCGTGCGACCATCAGGTTGGATGCCTTCCGAAACAGACGCCCAATCGCCCTGCGGGTCGAGAATCGTCACACCCGCTGCCAGAGCTGCTTCCGCCGCAGAAAGTTCGCTGGTGGAAAAGGGATGCCAGAGGTCACTAATATCAAACCCAAGTTTTATCAGTGTGATAACAATTGTCTCGTCAGGAGAGGTTTCTTGTTGGGAATTGTATTCCAGATATTGAATGGCATCGCGTAACGGAAGATAAACTACACCCTGATTGAGGAATGGACTTGGGCCGTTATTGTCGCCCGGCTTTAAAGGTTGGCCAAGCTGCATTGTCAAGTTTGCCGTATTCCGCATGGCGGTGATTTCACCCGTAGACTCGTTATAGGTTATCTTTATTCCCGGAAGACTATCCATGTCCTCCAATGAAATATAGACATTGTCATTTTTTAACAACGCCGGTTTGGTGAGTATTACTTCCTCACCGCCAAGGATAATTTTAATATGAGTTGTTTCGGTTACCTCGTTTTGGTTTGATTGGCTGCATCCCGCGAATAAGACAACCAAGATAAAAAATAGACACAATACTTGTTTCATTTTAGTAGACCTTTATATGCATAAAAATTGTAACACAGTTAGCCACCAGGTTTTTTCTTGCCGATACGCTTATAAAATTCTTCGGGAATGCCCTTGGGATTTTTATAAAAGACGAATTGGCAGGACTCCTGGCACAACGGTTCATGCACGATGTGGGTTACCCCAAAGTCCCCGGTGTTTTCAATGTCAAGCATCTCCATTACTGGGCAATGGACACAATAGATGGGGAAATCTTTCATGCCCCAGGTTATACGGTGCGGCTTGGCCACTCTGGCCAGGCCTATTTCATACCCGCCTTTTTGCACCAGTCTTTCGCCCGAGCCGCAGGGCTTCATGGTGAGAGTGACCTTTTCATCGTCTTCTTTGATGGTAATCGGCTGCAGGTGACCGCGCAGCCCACTGGCCATGCGTTCCACTAGGTAACGGAAGTCCGTCTTCTCCGGCGGCTTAAAGACAACCTTGGCTTCTATGGTATGCGCCTCTCTTTCAGCCTCTTCAACAGCATCTATGCCGTAATTCCTATAGATATATGATTGCAGTCCGGTAACCCAGAACATATAACCATCGTGCAGGTAGTTAAATTCGCTGTACATCCTTTGGGCCAGTTCTTTAGCTTTTTCTTTGTCGCCTGCGTCAATAGTCTGGAGAACGAGGTCCAATGTCCGCGTCCCCATTTCTTTAAGTTCTTTTTCAGTAAATACTCTTTTGTTCATAATGCGTGGCACTCCTTTTCGCGTTGTTTACTCAATAATACTTTAAGGGCGATTTCGCCATTACATTACCTTGAGTTTCATATTCCTGTCAAACATCCGGCAAATTAAGGGTGATCTATTTCTTGCCCGTCTCCATCTATTGCGCTATACTTGAAATGTCTTTTTTATTGGATTTTGTGATGAATTACGAAACTGTCATCGGGCTGGAAGTACATGCCCAGCTTTTAACTAAAAGCAAGATGTACTGCGCCTGCAGCGCCGATTACGCTAATACGCCGCCGAACACCCACGTTTGCCCGGTATGCCTTGGCATGCCCGGCGTCCTCCCCGTCATTAATAAACAGGCGGTGGAGTTCACGATGATGACGGCTCTGGCGCTTAATTGCCCGATAGCTGATTTCACGAGATTCGACCGCAAAAACTACGCCTATCCCGACCTCATGAAAGGTTACCAAATTTCACAAGCCTACGCCCCCATCAGCAAAAAAGGCTACATCATGATTGAAGTTGACGGCACGACGAAAAAAGTAGGCATCAACCATATTCACCTGGAGGAGGACGTCGCCAAACTTTTACACCGCAACTCCGGCGGTGAGGAGTATAGTCTGGTGGATGTCAACCGCTCCGGCGTGCCGCTGATGGAAATTGTCAGCGAGCCGGACCTACGTTCGCCGGAGGAAGCGCGCCAGTACCTCATCAAGCTGCACAGCATTTTACAGTACCTGGGTATTTCTACCGGCAACATGGAGGAGGGCGCTTTTCGCTGCGATGCCAACATCAGCATTCGGCCGGAAGGCAGCACAGAACTCGGACCGAAGGTTGAAGTAAAGAACCTGAACAGCTTTAAAGCGGTCTTCATGGCGATGGAATATGAGGCCAAGCGCCAGCGTAAAGCTCTTGCGGAAGGCAAGAAGCTGGTTCAAGAGACGAGGGGATGGTTAGATGCCGATAGCAAAACCGTCACTCAGCGCACTAAAGAATACGCCCACGACTACCGCTACTTCCCAGAACCCGACCTGCCGCCGGTGATTATTGGGAGGGACTGGGTGGAAGAGGTGCGCAAAAAGTTGCCGGAGATGCCTGAAGCCCGCCGCGATAGATTCATCAGCGAATATGACCTGCCGGTTTACGACGCCAATTTACTCACCGGCTCCAAAGCGATGGCCGATTATTTTGAACAAGGTGTGAAAGCAAGCAAAGAGGTATCGCCTAAAGAAGTCAGCAACTGGCTGATAGGCGAAGTCACCCGCATCATTAACGCCGGTAATATCGATATTGAAGAATTCAAAAAGAAAGTCAGCCCGGATATGCTTGCCGCGCTAATATTGAGCTCGCACGGGACGATAAATACCGCCACCGCAAAATCCGTACTCGAGGAGATGTTTAACTCCAGTCAGAGCGCGGCGGAAATCATCAAGAAGCGTGGTCTAAGCCAGATTAGCGATACGGGCGAACTTGAGAAAATAGTAGCTGAAGTGATAAAATCTAATGTGCAGCCCGTCGCCGATTACAAGGCAGGGAAGGAAACGGCTTTCAAGTTCCTGGTCGGGCAGGTGATGAAGGCGAGCAAGGGACGGGCGAATCCGCAGGTGGTAAATGAAGTCTTGAAGCGGAAACTGGCTGAAGTATAAAGAACTGGTGGAGAAATAATAATGATAACTTATTTATATATTGCGCAAATAGTAGTGGCGGTGTCGCTGACCGTGGTAGCCCTGCTGCAGGTAAAGGGCGGCGGTCTCGGCGGTATCTTTGGTCAGGCGGATACGGTCTACCGCACCAAGCGCGGCGTGGAAAAAACCCTCTTTCAGCTGACTATCGTCCTGGCTGTTATTTTTATCGTCCTCTCAATTGTGTCGCTTAAAATGGGCACCTAATAGCTATTAGAAGTTATTTGAGATTGGGCGGCAACAAATCTTCAATTCTGACAACTTCATTACCCCGGTGCAGGTACTGATAAACGGCGCCGCCTATCGTCTCTACCTTCCCATCAGTAGTAACTTTTATCGCCGAACCGGCAGCCAGCCCATAGCCCTTTACCCCTGCTTTTTCCAGCTTTAAAGCTGCCTGCAGTTCCTCCCAGCCTGCCTGTTCGTCGTGGGCATCGCAGATAACCGGAGCGAAGCCGAGGCAATTGAAAAGCTCGGCTGAATCATCATCATTGGGGTCGCGCCAGCGCACCCATTTAGCCGCCAGCATCAGAGCGCCGGCGGAGATACCAAAGAACGGCTTGCCCTGCCGATAAAGCCCCGTTAAAAAGTCAATCATGTTCTTTTCCTGTAAAATCTCCATGCCGGCTTCGACATCGCCGCCGCTGACAAAAACGATATCGGCGGATTCCAGAATTTTTCTGGCTTTCTTCAGGTCGGCGCCGGGCGGAGCAATCACGGCGTGGACGACTTTATCAGCACCCGAACCTGTCAGTTCGTTAGCAATCCAACTAAAGAAGTTTCGGTCGTCGCCGCTGGCAGTGCCGCTATAAGCAACGGTCGGGTTTTTTATGCCGTAGGTCTGAAAAACCGCCTCTAATAAAGCGTCCGGTTTTTTACTGCGGCTGTGGCGGCCTCCGGCCAGGAGAAATACAGGTTTAGGTTTCTGGTTCATTTTTGTACCATCCTGCTGATTATTCAGTGTCCAGGTAATTAGCAATGTTCAATGGGAAGAGGGCTTTAGCCAGGCAGTATTTACCAGAATCTTCAGGCGAAAGGAAGTCCTGGTAAGTGATAGTGATTTCTGCTTTGGCGCCATAGATGCCCTTTAAAATTTCAGCGGCTTCGTTACTCAATTTGTCTCTGTCCTGACGCTGGCTGACGAGGAAGAGGCGGTAAATTCCCGGCGAAGGCTGTTCAAGACGGTACTCGTCCAGATTTTCCAATGTGCTGATAGCATCGTCCAGGCGACGGAGGGTAACAAGTTTGCCGTCGCAGGTAAGGGTAATGTTAGTCCAACGTCCTTCCATTGAGCTGACGATAAAGCCGGATTCTCGGCCGCAGGCGCACTTTTGCTCGGCGTCAAGTCTGGCAAAATCGCCGACGTCAAAACGAAGCATATAATACCAGGGATTATCAAAGGTGGTAACCAGCATCCTGCCGATATCCGGTCCACCGTGTTCTTTTTTCAAAAACTGAAAATCCACCCGGCAGAAATCAACATTCTGGTGAAACTTGCCGGCTTCACACTGCATAAAAACATAACCGGTTTCGGTAGAACCGTAAGAACTGGCGATTGGTGAACTAAAAACACGCTTGATTTGCTGGAAATGCAGCTTGGAGGGGAATTCATAAGTTAGGGTAATGAGGCCCGGATGAAAGACTTTTTTATTGTGTGTTGCGATGTAACGGCAGAGCTTGGCTAAAAAGGATGGGTTGGCCTCCAGCACCACCGGCTGGAAGGCATCCAGTTCCTCAATCATCCGGTCCATTAAGGCGGAGGTCCACTTGGTAGGGTCGGTCTTTTCGTTGAGATAGAGAAAGCGCGACAGCCGCCTTTTTTCAAAGGGGAGGTCAATTTCATTCGAGGCAATGCCCACGTTAAGCGCGTTGACTAAAATAGCTTCGGGGTGTTCGCCGGTGGTGACCTTTAGCGCGTTGGCGTTATAACTCCAAGAGGCTCTTTCCGAGGCGTCCCACCATTGCTGGTTCCAGATATTGGTGACGCGGAAGGCATCGCTGGAACCGCTGGTGTTGGCGAAGGTGATTTCGCCGGATGCTAGGCCGGCGTCCACATCCTTATCGGCGGGCACCAAGCCTTTGGGGAAGTGCTGGCGGATATCCACCTTGGTTAAAGCGGGCAGGGCGGCATAACGCTCATCAATAGAATGGCTGTCACCGGGGTCAAAAGCTCGCCACGAACGATAAGCATCCAGAGTTTTTAGCGACGTTTCGAGAATATAGAGCGATTTCTGATAATATGCGGGGGAAAATTTGGGAAGATGCATCATGAAAAAGCCTTTCTTAATTTACTAAATCTTACTAAGCACTCGCAAAGCGCGTAAAGTAACCCATTTATTGGGCTGTTTTTTAGGTCCGAAATCCACCCATGTTTTACCGGTGTAGTCGTATTCCATCAGCCAGCGCCTCTGGCTATCCTGTTTTTCACGGATTAACTTAAGTGTATTGGATAAGCGGGAGTCTTTGCTATAGCCCAATTGTACTAAAGCCTCGGCGACACGCAGGATGTCAGCCACGTAAAAATTGGGGAAGCCGAACTTCCACCAGTTGCCGCTCGGCTTACCGGTATAGGGGCTGGGGTAATCGGCGTTGGCGGGGTCGATGCTGAAGAGAAAGTCGACACCGGTTTTAATCGCCCGGTTAATCAAAGGCGTCTTTTTCGCCGCGGGCAGTTTACCGAAGGCCTGCATCACGGGAGCCGCTCCCCAGGCGCAGGATTTTTTGTCGTTGGAGCCGCAGGCAAAGACCGGGCCGCATTTACCGGCGTAATAGCGCAACGGGGCTTTTTTATCCGTCATCGGGGCGACGCCTTCCCCGGTAACGCTGCGCGCCATCCACTCAAACGCTTTATCCAGGCGTGGGTCGGTGCAGCCTAAATCAAAGAGGGAAGCGCAAAGATTACCCTGCAGGCAGTCCGCCGTTCCCGAGGACAAACCGTTGACGGTAAAATGGCCTTCCTTGATTAAACCATGGTCCAGCATGTAATTAGCGGCAACGGCGATACGGTTATCCATTTCTATAGAGGCGCCGAGTTGAGCCAACAGGATAACCGACCATACGGTGCTGAAGTATTTGGGATAATACCCCGAGCCCGGCTTCATCCAATAACCCTGTTTATCCATCTCCTTCAGTACAGCGGCAATCGGTCCTTGTTGGTGGGCTTTGTTTTTGGCCGTCTGCAGCTCTTTGGCGTCTGTCTTAACAAGGTCACGCAGCGCCAGATATCTGACGCCGATATCGGCGGGCTCCAGGAGCCAGTTAAGGGTATTAGTAAAAGACTTATCCATAAGGTTTGCCCGTGTATTTAACGGGCGTTAGTTTATAATAATCCTTTTGGATGTTCAATGTCCAACTTGAGGGGGTGGCAGCGGAGGCGGGGGCTTTATTGAACTTTAATCCTGGGAAATTACAGGGTCGAACGGGGCTTTGCGCCATTTCACCATCATCGGAATGAACAGAATGATAGCCAGCAACAATCCCAATATATCCGAACCGGGGAAAGACAACCAGACGCCGCTCATCTGGAAGAAATGGGGAAGAATCAGTGCAAGGATTGCCAGCACGGCCGGCCGCCAGATGGCGACAGTAAAGGATTCGACGACTTTACCGGTAGCGGGAAAGATTAACTGCCCAACGTTAAACAGATTGAACAAAGGCAGGCCGATGAAGATTAATCTGGCAGCAAAACCTGTCTCAGCGATAAGTACTGGGTCGCTGGTAAAAATCTTCACAATCGGTTCGGTGGCGGCAAAAATTACAATCATTGCGCCAACGCTGTAAACCAGTGTCGCCAGGGAAGCGGTGAGAACTACTTTTAATGCCCTCTTATACCGTTTGGCGCCGTAATTGAACCCCAATATCGGCTGCATGGCTTGCCCGATTACCATACCGGGCATGGAGACGAACATCATAATCCGTTGAATAGCCCCGAAAGCCCCCAGGGCGATATCGCCGCCGTAATTAACGGCTGCTCTAACAAAAACAATCGAGGCTACGGTAGAAACAACCGTCTGCACAAATTGCGAAGACCCGATGGCGAAGATGTCTTTCACAATTTTCATATCCGGGATAAAGTTGCGCCAGCGGATTTTCAGGTAGCTGTTGCCGCCAAGATAATAGGTGAGGAGAAACACTATAGAAACCGCCTGTGATATTACCATGGCCCAGGCGGCGCCGCCCAATCCCATATTTAAGCCTTCAGGCCTCATGAAAATCCAGTCCAAGCCTATATTTAAAACCGATTGTATTATTAGGGAAATCATAGCCACGCGGGTATTTCCCTCGGCGCGCACCATCATCAGTAAGACGGAATTTAGTATATTGAAGAGCGTGCCGGAGAAGATAATAAAAAGGTACTCATGCGCAAATGGGAGGACATTTTCTGAGGCGCCGATGAGTTTCAGCCAGTAGGTTAGGCTGGGTAAAACGGCGGCTGTGAGGATGACGGCAAAAATAATAGAAAAACAGATGCTATTACCTAAAGCGCGTTCCGCCCGACGGTGGTCACTCCCGCCAATTAGACGGGAAACCAGCGAACCGCCGCCGATACCCACCATGTTGCCCACGCCCATCGCGAGCATTTGGATAGGAAAAACAATGGAAAGGGCGGCCATTCCGTCGGAGCCTACATAGTGGCCGATGAAAATAATATCGACGACGTTATAGAGGTTCTGAACAAGCATACCGATAAACATCGGCATAGTCAGCTTCACTAAAAGCCGGCCGATTTTATCGGTATCCAGTACGTTGTGGCTAGGCAGCTTCATGTTATCGCTGTTATTTGGTTGCCGCTGCATTCACTTCCTCCGGTTTTTTGGCAATAAAACCCTTGCTAAACTGGCGGATGACGGGTATGGCTAAAGCGGCAGCCAGCATCAAAGTGAGAATATCGGATGCAGGGAAGGAGAGGAAAACGCCGTTAAGCTGCCATGCCTGGGAAAACAGCAGCACGATGGGGATTAAGAAAAGAACCGGCCGGCCAATAGCCAGGATGAAAGCCTGCACCGGCTTGCCGATTGCCTGGAAAAGCGTTTGTCCCACCATCAGCGCCCCCATGAACGGCATGGATAAAAAGACCAGTCGAGAGGCGTTGATGCCGGCTTCAATCGTTGGCAGGTCGTTAGTGAATATTCTCATAATCGGTTCCGGTATCAGGTAGAGTGCGGCAAAGGCTACAACACTGAACGAAGTAGAAAATATAACGGCTATTTTCATTGCTTTTAACGCCAGTTGATAGCGTTTAGCTCCATAGTTATAGCCAAGGATAGGCTGTACCGCCTGGCCGAGCACCATAGCCGGCATAGTAGCGAACATCATCACGCGTTGGATAATACCAAAGGCATTTAGCGCCGAATCACCGCCATAGTTAACGACCATTCTAAGGAGAATCATTGCCGAAAGGCTGCTGGCTATAGTCTGGACGAAGGAGCTGACGCCGATGGACATCATCTCTTTGAGGATTGACAGGTAAATGCGCAGATTGCGCAGTTTGATTTTTAAGTAGCTGCCGCCAATAAAATAATAGCTTAACAGGTAGGCCAGCGAAGCCGCCTGCGCAATAATCGTTGCCAGCGCCGCCCCAACGACGCCCATCTGCAGCGGGATCACGAAGATGGCATCCAGGATGATGCTTAACAACGCGCCCATTATCATGGCAATCATACCCACGCGGGCGTTGCCCTCGGCGCGGGAGAAGTTCAAGAGTGTTGTCCCCAGTGTGTTAATAATCGTGCCGGCGATGATTATGATGAGGTATGGGTTGGCGTAGGGCATAACCTCGTCCGAGGCGCCGATGAGCCTTAGCCAGAAGTTGGTAAAGGGCAGGACGATAATCATCAAGCCAATAGAGACTATAATACCCAGCGTAATGCCGTTG
>Ga0184636_1000158_pt1 | contig 16277 bp, 20 predicted proteins | sample PLM3_60_b2_FD_133164 | JGI IMG/M metagenome (GOLD analysis project Ga0184636, IMG submission 133164) | Groundwater sediment microbial communities from an aquifer in East River, Colorado, USA - PLM4_90_b2 | ecosystem: Environmental > Terrestrial > Soil > Riparian zone | place: USA: East River... | reverse complement strand
GTTCAAATCCATGGAGGGTATGGATTGATGGATGAATACCCGATCTCCCGTTACTGGCGTGAAGTAAAATTTGAGGAGATTTTGGAAGGGACCTCAGAAATTCAAAGACTCAACATCGCCAGAAGAGTTTTGAAACTTTAAAAAGGGATCCCCATCGCCCTCCTTCGCAGGAAGCTACGGGCTTTAAGACCGTGGATAAATGTGAGGGTAGGTGCCCTTCGAAGCTCATAAGGAGCATAGTGGGGTGTGCTTCGGAGGGTTCCGCGCTTAGCTCTACTTCTTGATTAATCGTCATTCCCTCTTTCCACATAAGCATAAGCGCTGTACTAAACGCAAGAAATACAAAACGTGATAGAAGGAACCAAGTTGACGAAAATATTAGGAATGTCTAAAATTGCAAGGAGTGACGGGAAAACCTTGAAATGAGGGAATTGGAGCTAAACCTGTCACAAAATCCCCCTCAAGTGGGAAGGCAGACCAACCGCTTATCAGTCAGATTATCCGGCGAGCCTTCCCACTATTTTTTAGAAGAATGGTCATGGGACATGATGGGGAAAGAGGATCATTTCAGGGGAAAGGGTAATCTGGGAATCGAAAACCCATAACCGACCCCCCGCCTGCACCGGTAGAGGTATACAAATACCCTTCTCACATACTCCACCTTCTTTCATGGTGCCAAAAATTTTTCCCTTGGGAATTCATTCAGAATTTGGATTCTGGGGATGGGTGTCCAAAAAAAATTTTATTGGGGAACGGTCAGAAATTTTTACATTTATGGAGTGAACAATTTAAGAGCGAAAGGTCTCCGAGATGAGGAGAAGGAGACAATTAACCGATGGGGAATGGAAGTGGCTCTGGGAGTTTACCAGGACAGGAAGTAACGCCAGCCAGGCTGCAAGGATAGCTTACGGGGGGACTCCCGTATCCGTCCGGGTCAAAGGACATAGGAAGAAGGTGAAATTGAAGCCCATTATTGATAAGATCTCAGATAAATGGAACGACATGGCAAAAGACATTGACCAAATTGAACGTGAGGTCGATGCTTACCTGAAACGCCTGAAAAGAAGAGCCCGTAAGAGTTTATGACCTAAATTGTCCCGAACAGCACCTAATCTGACAGGCAATGTCAGGTTACCTCTTGATTGACGAGTGCACAACTCTGCAATGGGGAGATGATCTGCGAGTTGATGATTACCAAAAGAAAGAAACGGTCGTTCTAGGAGTTGGAGCGACCTTGACGAATCGGGGTGCTTGGTACAATGAAAAGAAGGTGAGAAAAAAGGCAAGGTGAAGCGGTTACGAGCGGAGCGAGGGGGCAACTTCTGGCTAGGAGAATTTTGTTTTCGCCTTTCTAATATTCGTAGTCATGGGCTGGCCAGTGCTGTGAAATTTATAGTGGCAACCTCTCCGGTCGGATTTCTTATGAACATCTTCATCGTCGAGGTCGGTCCAGGCCAAATAGATAATGTTATTTTTAGCGTCGTAGTATCGACATAATCCGCGTTTGAAGGGAAAAATGAATATCCAGGCATACTTTCATCAGTATATGCAGCTGTAAATCCTCTCTGGAACCCCGCCCCGGTCAAAGTAAGCGTTACTTCCTGATTTTTAACGACTGTTGCGGGATCTATGTTAATAATGCGGAGTGATGGACTAGCCAGGAATAACGCAGCGTCCAAGGTGGTAATGTCATAGAATTGCCCTGTTGGGGTATGTCCCTTTATTTCTAAATCAGTTATAAAAACGTCGTTAGCTGTCACGCCACAACTTGGATCGTAATCTTGTAGCAGATGTTGTATGTTTGGAAACTTTGTTAGACATCCTTGAGTGCTGCCATAAAGGGTAGTTGATTTATATCCGCCAAATGTTCCACCTGGGAAACTATAACATGCTATTGGACTATATATGTCAATCCCAATTTGAAAGTAATCAACATTTTGAAAGTCTTGTGGTGACGGAAAAGCTATTATGGTAATAGAGTCTGGGAAGTTAGATAGGGGTATTGGGTTTGATAGGCGGAACGACCAGGCATCATGCCAACCCCGGCTAGGGTTGCCATAAATTCTTTTATAAGTAGAGTTGATGAATGCCCCATCTCCCGGGATGCCTGGATTGCCTTCGACAAAGGAGAGCCAGTAGGGATAGAGAAAAGTGACTCCTTCTCTGTCATCGGATTCAAGTGATCTTTGGCTGGTATTGTCGTTTGGGGCGGGCACATGCATTGTTGCTTCAGCGACGGCAGAGTGACCTAGGCCTAATAAATGGCCAAACTCGTGTGTTAAGGTTGCCTGGACGTTCGCTATGAATTTCCTTCGAAGCCAGTCAAATTTTTGGATATCTTCCATTGTCCATTGTATTTTAAATTGGATATAATGATTTTTTTTCCATTCAAGAGAATTGACTTTAAAACCGTTAAAACCTATATCAGCATCAAGAATTTCTCCAGTTTGAGAGTCCCAGCTTAATTTGGTTAATGCTAGAGCGTGTGGATCGATTCCGCCCTTTTCGTCCCAAAAAACTGTATTGCTATTATCGTACTCGTTAAATCCAAGGATGGCCAAGCCTCCGTTTTCAATTCGGAATGCTGTAGTTTCTACCGATTGCCAAGCGTTTGAAGATTCAGTAATTGCAGCGATTAGCGACGAAGCATCTCTAATGTCGTCGGAACCGTGTGGATTAATTTTATACAATACTTTACCGTTTTCTACTTTCCCTTCGATAAATTTATTAAGATTCCAGTGGAGGTAATGCCAGGGGTATTGCCCGAAGTATTCTTCAGGGTCTACCTGTTCTCCTTTTGAATTAAAAACAGTGAAGCTTAAGGCATTTTGGGAAGGATGGGACAAAACTAAGACCGCTATTAAAACCAATAGAAAGAAGATCCTTCTGAACATAGATTTACCCTCTCTGTCTATTTACTTCGGGCTTAAACTTTGGAGAAATTGTAAGTAATCTTCAAGATAAATTTTATCCTGTTGTTGTGGTTCTTCACCAATAAAATGGAGGCCGGAGAGATCTTGAACAAGCATTTCTCGTCCTGATGCGGGTTCTTTAACAATAGAAAATTTCCCTTGAGATAGACCGAGAACGCTGAAGAAACCTCCGCCCGTGTTTCGCAAGAATACGAGCACTTTTTCCCCTTTGAAAAATCTTGGTGCTCCCAACACCATTGATGCTCTGCGACCGACTGTCCCCCCCATTTCCTTAATCACAATTTCCGAAATAACTGGGCCTTTAATAACCTCTTGAACGGCAAGAGTGGTAAATGTAAAAATTCCTCCCTCCTCCTTAATTTCTTCTGACACGCCTTCCTTGACGAGCCCGATCAGAATGAGATCGGCCTCTTCGGCCAAAGTTGTGCCCTCCAGCTTAAAAACAATTGAAGACCGAGACATACTTACCAAGAGTAAAGAACAGGTTAAAAATATAAAGAGTAATGAAAAAAATAATATAAGTTTCCTTTTTTTCATGGTGCAAAAACCTCCGATTTACGATCAGCCGGAAAACGTTTGCTTTGAACTACTCGGACTCCCCCACTGAGTGCCTATTGAATACGACCTGAACGGATTTGTCAAGAACTTTCTTAGGAACTTTTTTACGCCATTTTTAAAAGAACCTGCCCTGTAAAATGCCGTAAATTTATGTCAAACTTTGTTCAGTTTCTTATTTGCAGACTACGGTAGTAGCCTTATTGATTTCAATTCGTAATGTAGTATCGCTGTACAAAAATGTAAAAACAACATTACAGGAAGAAGTCCTCGCCTGACTTAACACTATCCGTAAGGTCAAATCCTGACTTTGACACCATAATACTACTACGTTAAATTAACATGCAAGAAATCAGATAAATGCCAAACGTTTCAAAAAGTTGTCGTTTATTCTTGCCTTACTTTAATATAGGCCGAATACCCTTGAGAAATATAGGTTTCATATTAACTTAACGAAGTGCGTATTCCGACATATTTCGGCCACTGATCCCGATCCAAAGTGGCCACCCATTCCGAAGCAAGAATAAGCCACAACCCTTTGAAATATTTGACAATCATCTAATTTCACTACGTTAAATTGGCATAGTGGAATAGCCAGGGTTTTGAGTAGACTTCCCTGGTATTGGGAACATGACGTAAACCTTGATAACCATAAATAGATTTAATTTTGAACGAGGATTAACAAAACTTTACATTTATTGACTTCTGAAGCCCAAAGGACAAGCATGGTAACAGAACAGTCTAAGAGGAATTGAGGGAGGCATGGTCCCATCCCAGCGATTCTTCTTGATTTTTCCCCGCAATTTGATAGACTCCTACCAGAATATCAAAAAGGTAGACCATCAATTTGAGATGCCGAGGAAGGAGGTATGCCATGAATTATTGTAACTATGGTCGAGTTCTGATTATTTTTCTTTTCATAACCGGGGTTACAAGTTTTGCCCTTGCTCAGGATTTTAAATACGACAATTACAGGAGGGTTAGCGAGAAATGCATCCGGGGTTGTGATGAAGAAAAACCAAGAGCTCAACCCAAAACATCTAAAGAAAATTCTTTTGAAGGCCCAGGAATTGTTGTAACAATTACTCAAGGGGAAATGGAATTTGAATCCCCATCTCAACCACAATGGCAGATACCTACATTTGGGCATGAAAGAGCATCCCGAAGGGGTTCAACAGGAAGGTATAGAGATTATCCCATTCCATCCTCGCCTTCGGGTGCAAGAGACGTACGAACTGGCGAATATTATCCACCTGCGGCGGGTGGTGTAACTGACCCTAAAACAGGAACTTTCTATCAAGATGTTGGTGGAGGCTATGTCAACTCCAAGACAGGAGAGTTTTATCCGAAAGTAGGAAGATAAAGAGTTACTTAGATTTCTGAGGGGTAGTGGTTATGAGCTTGATATTGATTCCTGGTAATAGAAAAAACCACCTCTCCTGCAAAGCAACCCTTAACCCGTAAGGGGGGGATCGTGGGCAAGGATTGAATTTCGACCCCATTTCTGAAAAGGGATGGGGTTTTGTTTTATTCAGATTGATGAGTATTGGGAGAGGTTTCAAGGGAAGGAAAAACGGAGATGAGAAGCAGAGGGGGGATTGAGATGAAGGTGGATGCTGTTTGTTGTGGAAAGTGCGGAAATGAACTGGCTGGATTAATTATTGAAGAAAATAAAACTATCAATAATAAAAAAGGAACTCTTAGACAGTATATCCCAAATGGTGAATGTAAAATTGAGGATATTTCTGTATTTGAGGTAAAGGAAGGTTCATATTTTTTCTTTTCAATGTTATGCGATAAGTGTGGATCAACATCACATACGAAGGTGTAGCACTATGGGGAAAATAATAACTTATAAAAATGAAGGTCGAAAGGGAGTGTTTTGTCAAATCAAATTAGATAATGGTGAAAGGATACTAATATCTTTGGCTGTGTCGAGTATTTTAATTTTTAAATTAGGCTTACTGGGGTTTAAACCTACAAAAATGATTTGGGGATGTAATTGGGAGAACAATACCGATAATTTAGAAAAGGTGACCGAAGTCTTTGTTAACCCTGATAATCCATCAAAACATATATTGGATGCTATTGTTGATAAACTTATCAATTGCCAATCTATTGAGGAAGTAAAATTAAAATGTGAAACGCCTTTTGAGTTGAAAGTTAAATGAGTAAAGGGGGTGACCCGAATGAAATCATTATTGGTTACATTGGGAATAATTTCTTGTCTTGTTATGAGCAACATAGCAAATGCTCAAAGTACCTTGGCACTTCAGGAGAAGTGTGCTGAGGGGGGGAAGAAATTCTTTTTTCAAAGGATTAACTTATACGGTGGTGCTTGGGGAAGCTTTAGTGATGAGAAAGCGTTGGGGTCGAATAGCTTTACAAGTCACTACAATAAGAAACTCGATAGGTGCTTCATACGGATAGAATGGTTGTATTCTCCAAAAGATAAGAAAGAGGATGCCCCAATCTATTTTGGAATTGAAGTGTTTGATGTTTTTGGAGGAAAGAATATTGGTTGTCTTTGGCGTGACCAATATAAGAATTATAATTGGCCTGTCACTCGGTGTGAGGTGGAAACCAAGAACTGCACTAACGAACAAGAGTTTAAAAATCTCATCCGTCCATATATGGAAGAGTAAGATTTGACCGGACAGCCACGGGGCAGAGGACTACTTAGCCTTGTGCAAGGAAATTGCAGAGAGGGGGTAATTATAATGAATTGGGTAGGAGCAATACTGTGGATTATAGGTGAAAAGCTATATAAAAATCAGCGGCAGGAATAAATTATTGAGAAACTGAAATCTGGAAAGGCAGACGATACCGAATGGATTTACGGAAAGATTCCCACCCAATGTGATTTATGCACTAAAACATTTGACCGTGGTTTTTCCATTACCGGAGATGGTAAGGGAATAATGCAGACAGGCCCCAGATGCACAGTTTTCATTACCGGGTGGGATGAAAGTATATTTAGAATCCTATGCCCAAATTGTTATGAAAAATTGGGGGGCGAGTTAAGGGATGTTAAGGTTTATAATCTCGAAACTCTCAAAGTGGCAAGCGATGACGATACATCAGAAAAGAGGGAGAAATCGCAAAGATTTCTAAAATTGATGGGGTGGAGGTAAAAAAATTGTAGAGAGGAGTTGAGAGGATGACCGGGAAATACATTATCACAGTAGTTGTTGCTTTTATCCCAGAATTATTTTTCTCTTGGATTATAGGAAAAATGCTAACTGTTTCAATGTGGTATGTTTGGATAGGGTTACAAATAGTCAAGGTCTTCCTGGGGATTCTGACAAGTGCGGTAAAATATCTATTATGGCATTTGGTATGGAAAAACGGACTTATTGATTCTACTTATTGCTCTTTGGTTCAGCATCATTACCCCAATCCCCAAAAGTATTTCACCTCTCCAATGTCAGATTATAAAAAGCATTATACCTATTCGGGCTCAGATTATTTCTCTGATGTGATGTGGGATGATGAAATTGAAATAAAAACCAGATTAGATTCAGCACAAGCCTATGGAACGGTAAGAGAGATAAATACGCAAGGCTTCTTGGAAGCGATGAGAATGGAAAAAGTTATTTCGAGAGCAATAGAAAAGTATCATAAAGTAAATTTCTCAGGTAGAGATTACCAGGCAATCCAGATGAAAGATGAGGAGGGACTCTAATGGACAAAAAACCCAGGTTAGGCTCAGACCCTTTGGAGTGGATAAGAGACACAAGGAATAAATGGACAAGATAAGGAGCAAGTGGGAATTTCTGATTCAATGCAGGCCAAACATCAAAGGTATGATAGGCAATGCTAAGTTGATTGGCGGCCATATCGGCCACAACAATAACCACGACAGAATTTTCAACTTTATTACTACAAAAGGTACGTTTTCTTATAATGAAATGACGGATGAATTTGAAAGTAAATTGCAGATTCGTTAGGGTAGTATAGATATTAATTTGGGGGATAGGGTCGCTCCCGACAGCCGGTCACTCCTGCCCGGTTTCCCCCTTACATTTTGCAGGAGGTCATGGCAGGAGGTGACATGCAAACGAGGAAAGATAAATCGTCAATTGGACGGGAACACGGAATCAACATCCTCCAAGAAGCGATGTTCGGAAAAGGAATACTTGGTGTAATCGAAGATGTTATTAGTAAAGGGGAAAAGGAGGAAAGAAAGTTTTGGGCTTCTTATTCAATACTTTTTTTCAGGAAGAACGTTCCCAAAGAGACTAAAGATGAATACAAAGAAGAGAGAATGAAATTTGAAGAAAGACTCAACAAGCTCATGGGAGATGAGGCCGGTCAATTCTGGTTAGAAGCGTTCCGATACTATCAACTGTACCTCGATAAGCGAGCGAAGGAAATCCGAAGCTCCGCAAAAGATCGGAAATATCGATACAAGGACTTAGAGGAAAAGTATAATCGAGCCATTAAAGTTCTTAAAAAGCTCTATTTTAAAAAATTCATCATCTTCCCGTTTCCTTTTTTTGTTACAAGACCTCCACTGGATTATCCCCCTTGGTTAACAGCAAGAAAACCCATGAATTTGTTTATTTACTGCATGGGCTTGACACTCAGAAAATATATGAAACCAACCCGGAGTTATGAAGTTATCCAGGATTTCCTTTGTTACTATTTAGGATACCTTCAAGATGATTTAGGGACTATAAAGAAAATTACTAAGCGCCATCCTTTTCCCTCCAAAGATTGACCTTCCAAAGCTGTACTCGCCTTTATCTATCCAATAGGGACAAATTCTGAACTGATTTTTTTCTTTTCTGTCCCTGACAATAACTTCTTGCTGAAATAGAATGGATTAAAGACAAAGGAAAAGGAACAGAATATGGCAAGGATAGAGCAAAGGCTTTTCACCACCCTTGATATTTACCTGGCCTCACTTTTAACACTCAACGGAATACCTCCAACACTTGAACTCAATAATGGACGGGTAATTTTTACCTTCCCCGCAACGGATCAGCTCTACAAACTGACGATGGATTTCAATTCAAATGTGAATGTACCCGTCGCGGACTTTGTGACAATAGTCAAGACTCTTCGGGGGAAAATGCTGACCGCAAAAGAAAGCATTAAGGGAAACGGAAAAGGAGCGAAAAATGGATACCGGAAAGACTTCTAATCCTACCTATTTGGATTATCGTTCGAGCGGGTTTGTCCCTCTTTTATGCAAAGGCTATCATCCTAAATACAATCCGGGCAGGGACTACAAGAAGGCAAAAGAACCAGCCCCTTCAGGCTGGAACAGCCCCAGCTATGTTCCCCCTACACTTGAAAAAATGACGGCATGGGAAAAGGAAGGGGGCTGGATTGGTTGGAAAGTGCCTGTTGGCCTGCATGGGCTTGACTCTGAAGACCAGGAGACCCTTAGACAATGCGAATTGCTCTTGAAGTGCTTGAATATTGAACCCGGAATACAAAACACAAACCGAGGCAAGCAATACTATTTCCGCTGCCATAGTGCATTAACCGGGGATGATCGAACGTTTACCCAATCAGGGCTTGTGTTCACCTATCGGGCCGGGGGGAAGAACTACGTTATCTTGCCGCCTACGAATGGCCGCACGTGGGCAGTGTGGAAAGACTCAAGAGAACTTCCATCCATGCCTGATGAATTCCTACCCTATAACCGGCAGAATCCCGACCATATTTTAAATTGCCTGTCGTGGCAAGTAAACGCAGCCTACAGGGAGGGCCATTTTTCCGGTTATCAGGACATCGACGCCGCTTTCATGGCTTTCCTCGTCGACTGCAATCTGGCTGAGGGGCAAATTCGCCATGTCTTCCAAATCACTTTTGGGCCGGAGTATGACGAAAAACAAACAAGGGCGATGTATGAGAGGACTCGGACGAGGATAAATAAGGGAGATCCGGTTTTAGGGGCCGGGACATTCATGCAGCGGGTTAAGGATCAGGGGTTAGATGAGGTTGAACGGTTTGTGCGAGAACTACGGACACTCACAGGGGGGGGCCGTGTCATAGTGGAAGAATGGCCGGACCCCGTACCCTTTGATAAATATTCTTCCCTTCCTGATTTCCCTACAGATGCCTTATCAGGAGTGGGCCAGGAGATTGTAGAAGTGGTATCACAAGTGAACCAGGTAGACCCTGCATTGACGGCATGTCTCTATCTTGCCTCCCTATCAACGAGCTGTTCGAAGAAATCAAAGGTTGACTTGAAGAGCCATACGGAAACCCTCAACCTTTACCTCTGCCCCGTTTATGATTCTGGAAATCGCAAAAGTAGCACTGATAGTGCTATGACGAGACCCCTGTATGAATTCCAGAAGGGCCGTCAAGAGGAAATGAAAAAGATCATCCAGGAAGCCCAAAGCGTTTTCAAGATTAAAGAGAAGAGACTTGAGCGGTTACAGAAGAGGGCGGCAGAGGAAGAAGACCCCTTGCAGGTAACAGAGCTGGAGAACCAAGCCAGAAAATTGGCTCTGGACCTATCAGAGAACCCTGTACCGAAAAGCCCCGTTTACCTTGTAGACGATGTAACCCCCGAAAAATTAGGGGTACTCATGGCTGACAACGGCGAACGCATAGCTGTAATTACTCCGGAAGGGGGATTGTTTGAGATCATGGCCGGGCGGTATTCCAAAGACGGTATCGGGAACATCGACCTTTTTCTAAAAGCCCATGCAGGGGACTATTGGAGTAATCAGAGGATAGGAAGAGAGTCAAAGACCATGCAGACACCAGCATTGACGCTTTGCCTTGCGGTGCAGTGCGAAGTCATTGAAGAGGCAGGAAAGAACCACCATTTCAGGGGGAAAGGTTTGCTTGCCCGTTTCCTCTATTCGCGGTGCAAATCTCAGGTAGGGTATCGGAGGAGGCAAAAAATCAGCATTCCTTCTTCGCTGTCCCAAAGCTACCAAGCCCATGTCTTTTCTCTGATGGAGATACCTCTTACGGACAACAGTTTAAGCTTGTCAGGAGAGGCACAGGAAGCATGGGATGAGTTTTACACCGATATCGAGAAGGAAATGAGGCCGGACGGAAGCCTTTATTATCTGCCAGACTGGGGAAGTAAGCTGCCTGGGGCAGTGGCGCGCATAGCCGGACTTCTTCACCTTGCCGAACATGGCGCAAAAGGGTTGTCGCTACCTATTTCTGTTAATTGTGTAAATGCTTCCTGCGTGATTGGCGCGTATTTCAAGGAACATGCAATAGCAGTGTTTGGATTGATGCAGGAAGACAGGAGATTCAAGCTTGCCAGGCAGATACTTGCTTATGTGGACAGAGGAAGGCCAGAGACCTTCAGGGGGCGGGACATAATGCACCATACCGCTATCTCTCTCATGGAGGACGTGGAGCAGGGGGTAAGGGTTCTTGTCGACCGGGGATATATCCGGGAAGAAGCAGAAGGGGTATTAAATAAATCTGGACCCGGCAGACCAAGCGGTAAAACCTACCGGGTGAATCCGAAAATATTTGAGAGAAGAAATATATAGGAAACCATTTACAAAATTAACAAAATTAAGTCTAAGGGGTATTTTTGTGAATATTGTAAATCCTTTCTTAGGAGTTTTTGTATGAATTTAATGGAGAAGTACCGGGCATTGAAAGCCCACAAAGCCGACATCTTGAATGACCCCTATTTCCTAATCGAGCAAACCATTCAGGCAATCAATGAAAAGTGGGAGCCCGGAACTTTGGAGAGGCTTAGCCCGGAGGTCTGGGAGAGAGTGAAGACAGTAGAAAGAGAGATAGACCGTTCTACCCTTGCCAAAGACATTGATGGATTAAGGAAGGCCCTGGAAGAGTACAAGGGCATATTCTTAGCCAATCAACAGCCTTCCCCTCAATTTCAGGGTGAGCTGCATTTAGGAGTGAAGGGATAGCTTGGAAGAACTGATTAGTCCAAAAGAATTATCGAGACTCCTGAAGGTGAAACTGGAAACTTGTTTCAGCATGGAAAGGTGAGCAATGCTGGATTTGAATGAAGAGATTTTGAAGTCGAAGGGTGAAGGGATGAGCCTCCGGCAGATTGCCTCTGCTTTGGGGATAAGCCATGAGGCTGTAAGGAAGAGGTTAAAGGCCGTCAATGATAAGGATCAAGTGTCAACTACCGCTGAAGATCGTAAGTTGACAGCATCAACAATCAAAAAGGAGAAGGTGTCAACCGGCTCCAATGCCCATAAATCAAGGACCTCCGAGGAATTAAAGGCTACTGTCAACCAAGTGTCAACCTCAAATGCCCCTTGTCCTACCATTACCGAAGGTGTCAACCCCTTGGAAACTCCTTCTGATAAGCTCCCAGAGCATCCAGAGTGCAAGAAACGGGTATTTCAGAGGGTATGTCCGGCGACCTATTTGAGGGAATCAAGGTTTTTTTGGAAGCCAAGGGGGTTGAAGTCTATCGGATGAACGTTGAACCCGAAGGCTACCAGGTGAAGAATAACGGGCAGGTAATAAGGCTCTATGTGCAGCGAAAAATGGAGCGCCCCAAGTCCCCCGGACGGGTGAGAGGTGGGTAAAATAAAAGAGGAGATGGGGTAGATTGGAGAAATTACTCAATCCTTTACAATTAGCCGAAATACTGAATGTTCGACCAGGGACCATCTATTCTTGGTTATCCCGTGGGGTTGACATTCCTCATGTAAAGATCGCAGGTACGGTTCGATTCCGGGAGAAAGCAATTCAGGATTGGCTATTGAAAAAAGAACAGGGAAAAAAGAGAAGGGACTTTGAATTATAGTGAAGGCAAAACATTTTTTTATGGCCATAAAACCCATTGAATACATTACATCTATTATTGGTATTCAAAATGCTGATTAGACTTTGAAAAGAAAAATCTTGACAATAAAATGGATATCTGATATATAAATCAGTATGGAAAACATTGGAAGAGAAATTAAAAGATTGCTAAAAGAGAAGGGGATATCTGTTTATAAGCTTGCTGAAGATTTAGGTGTTGCCAATGAAAGTCTTTATCGGTCTCTAAGTAATGGTGCTAACCCTGAATGGAAACGAATTAAGCAAATTCTTGACTATCTGGATTATGAGATTGTTTTGAAACCTAAAAGAAAGGAGGTGAACCGGATTAAGTCTAATCGTTCACTGTCAAGACGTAAATGAAAGGAGGTGATTTGAATGGCAGAGTCAATAAAAGGAAAGGTTTATAAGAGGGGAAATCAATGGTGGATCGATTTCACATACAAAAAGAAAAGGTACAGGAAAGCCGTTGGCCCCGATGAAAAACTGGCCCAAGATGTATTAGCTAAGCGAAAAGTTGAGATCAGAGAAAACAGATTTTTTCCTGATAAGCAAAAGGAGCCAGACCCGATCAAGTTTCATGAGTTTGGGAAGGAGTATCTTCAGTGGAGCAAGGCAAATAAGAAAGCCTCAACCTATTCGAGAGACATTTACATTCTGAGGGGTCTCGATAAGGAATTTGAGGGAAAACATATCCAGGACATTACATCATGGCAGATTGAGAAATGGAAATCGAAGCGAAGGGAAACTTGCCAGGCTGCCAGCGTAAACCGGGAACTCGCTTTGGTAAAGCATATGTTTTCCATGTCCGTCAAATGGCGGAAACTGAAAGAGAGTCCGGTAAAGGAAGTGAAACGGTTTAAAGGTGAGACAAAGAGGGTCCGATATCTGTTGCCCGATGAGATCCAGGTCCTTCTATCCAACTGTGATGGCCTTCTTAGGGGACTTCTTAAATCTCTTGTCACCGTTGCCTTACACACGGGGGCAAGGAAAGGAGAGCTTCAGAATCTCCAATGGCCACAGGTGGATTTTGAGCTTGGGATTATTTCTCTTCTCGATACAAAGAACGGGGAGCGCCGGGATATTCCCATGAACGAGACTGTCAAGGCCACCTTGAAGGCGATGGAAAGAGCAAGCGAGTTCGTATTCCCAAATCGGAACGGGCAAAGGATTGACGATGCGCAAGTCCAAATCTCATTTTGTAAAGCGATTGAAAGGTCTGGTATCGAGGACTTTCATTTCCATGATCTCAGGCATACCTTCGCCTCTAACTTGGTCATGCAAGAGGGGGTCGAACTCAATGACGTTAGGGAATTGTTAGGACATAAGAACATGAGCATGACTTTGAGGTATGCTCACTTATCGCCGAAGCATAAGGGGAAGGTGGTCAATATTCTGGATAGGGTGATGAATAAAGAAAGTTTCGGATGGTCACAAATTCCCCCACAGGTGGGAAAGGTGGTCAATCTAAAGCCTTGAAACTTAATCGTCATTCCCTCTTTCCACATAAGCATAAGCGCTGTGATTATGAATCGACTCGAAGTTTTCAGATTCCACAGTAAACCAGGTGATGTTCCTATCTGTTTTTAATCGTTTCGCTATCTCCCTCACCACATCTTCAACAAACATGGGGTTTTCATAGGCTTTTTCTGTCACATATTTTTCATCCGGCCTTTTTAAGATGGAATAGAGATCACAGGAGGCGCATTCTTCCACCAACTGGATGATGTCTTCAATCCAAAGGAACTTTTTAAACCGAAGGTTGACTGTGACGAGAGACCTTTGATTGTGTGCCCCGAATTGACTGATCTCTTTTGAACAAGGGCATACGGTGGTGATCGGAACAACGATCCCGACATAAAAATCTTCTTTTTCGTTGCTTGAACCGCAGAATCGGCAGATATACTCCATCAAGCTCTTGGATTTGGTGACAGGAGCTTTTTTTTCAATGAAATAAGGGAATTCAACTTCCAGGTGAGCGGTCTTGGCTTTCAGCTTCCGTTTGACTTCTGTCAAAATCTTTGAGAAGTTTTTGATGGCAATATCCCCCTTATATTTATTAAGGATCTCCACAAAACGACTCATATGGGTTCCCTTGAACCGATGGGGGAGGTCCACAAACATATTGACGTTGGCGACCGTGTGTTGGAAACCTTTTGCCTTATCCAAAACGGTGATCGGATAGCGGATGTTTTTTACCCCGACTTTATTGATCTCGATTCTTCGATGATCCCTTTGATTCTGAATATCATTCATGGTTATCTCCCGAAATAGGTGGCACAGGAAGTCTCAGACTCCCATGCGGTCACCTTTTTGAGGGTCGCATGATGTCCCTTCAGCTCACTTTTTAGTCTATCAAAGATATATTTTGCAATATTTTCAGAGGAGGGTTCAATCCCTGAAAAAAAAGGAAGATCATTGAGGTAGGTATGATCAAAAGGCTTCAAGGCTTTTTCTAACTTCTGTTTCAGGATTCCGAAATCGATAACCACCCCTTCCTTCCCTAATCGGTTGGACACCACAGAAATTTCCACCTTCCAGTTGTGGCCGTGAAGTTCTTCGCATTTTCCGTGGAGATAGCGTAATCGATGGGCACCGGAGAAGTGGGAGGTAACGGTAATCTCATACATGTTTGGTTTCCTTTCTCAAAAAAACCTGTAGCGCCCTCATTTACTGTGGGCGAATAAATTTCGTCGGCAATACATGCCGACACACCCTAATTCTACACTATTAATATAATCTATCAAGCGATCAACAGAATCCTCACATCCATAACATTGGTGTGAGTAGGACCAGTGATCAAAAGGTCTCCTAATTTTTGAAAAAATGGGTAAGCATCGTTATTCTCAAGATGTGCTTTTGGATCCAGACCCATTGATTTTGCTCTTTGGATGGTAGTATGGTCAGCCACTGCGCCAGTTGCATCCGTGGGTCCATCTGTTCCATCCGTTCCTCCACTCAGGAGAACAACCTTTTCAATCCCGCTGATTTCTAAAGCTCCTGACAAGGCAAATTCCTGGTTTCTCCCTCCCAGGCCATTACCCTTTATGGTCACAGTGGTTTCGCCCCCCGAAAGAATGCAGGCAGGTTTTGGGATTGGGTTCCCACTGGAAATCACTTCTTTTGCAATGGCAGTATGAAATCGAGCTGCCTCCCGTGTCTCACCTTCAATGGAAGAAGAGAGAATGAGGGTGTTGAAGCCGAGAGATTTGGCTTCTTTTTCTGCTGCACGAAGGGCAAGGATGTTCGACCCAATGAGGCTGTTGTAAACCCTCTCGAAGACAATGTCTCCAGGTTTGGGTGTCTCTTCGACTTTCCCTTCTTTTCCTAATTGGAGATGTTTTTGAATCGAAGAGGCAATTTTGTTGAGCAATCCGTATTTTTTTAAGATTTCCCAAGCCTCATCAAAGGTAGAAAGGTCAGGAACAGTAGGGCCAGAGCCAATGACATCCAGTTGATCTCCCACGACGTCGGATAAGATAAACCCAATGACCGTGGAAGGATAAGCCCACCTGGCAAGCCATCCTCCTTTTATACGGGAGATATGTTTCCGGATAGTGTTGATCTCTTTGATATCTGCTCCGCAATCGAGAAGGAGTTGAGTCACCTCTCGCTTTTCTTTAAGTTCAATGCTACCTGCCGGAAATGGGAGGAGGGCCGAGCCACCCCCAGAAAGGAGAAAGATCACCAAATCTTTTGACCCAGATTCTTTTAGCAGACTCTGGACCTTTTTTGCTCCCTCGTAACCCTTCTGATCGGGGATGGGATGCCCGGCTTCAACGATTTCAGTTTTTTTGAGAGGGAGGAGATGACCGTATTTCGTAGTGATCACTCCTTGGGTCATCCGATCCCCAAAGATTTCCTCAATCGCCTTGGCCATAGAATTAGAGGCCTTTCCAGTCCCAACAAGAAATATTTTATTAAACGAATTTAAATTAAAAATCATTTCTGAATTCTCTTCAATCCTGATCCATAAACGGTCCTTTTCAATTCGAATTCCGTCTTTCAGGATTTTGGATGGATCGACTGCAGAGAGGGCTT
>Ga0184636_1000157_pt1 | contig 16310 bp, 3 predicted proteins | sample PLM3_60_b2_FD_133164 | JGI IMG/M metagenome (GOLD analysis project Ga0184636, IMG submission 133164) | Groundwater sediment microbial communities from an aquifer in East River, Colorado, USA - PLM4_90_b2 | ecosystem: Environmental > Terrestrial > Soil > Riparian zone | place: USA: East River... | reverse complement strand
ATGGACTTACTTCAACGATTTACAGAATTTATTAAAGAACAAAATCTTTTTCATCCAAAAGATAAACTGTTGCTTGCTGTAAGCGGGGGAGTAGACTCTGTTGTGCTTTGTGAATTATGCAGTCAGGCCGGATATGATTTCGCCATTGCTCATTGTAATTTCAGGCTAAGAGATAAAGAAAGTGAAAGGGATAAAGAGTTTGTTGAAAACCTGGCTGATAAATACCAGGTTGAGTTTTTTCTCAAAGAGTTTGATACGGAAAACTATGCCGGGCAAAAAAAAATTTCCATCCAGGAAGCTGCAAGAGAGTTGAGGTATAGTTGGTTCAGCGAATTAATTCATAAAAATCCGAAATCCCTGCCTGCCTGGCGCAGTCGGGCAGACGAAATCCGAAATCCGAAATTTCTCCTGACAGCGCATCATGCAGATGATAATATCGAAACCGTTTTGATGAATTTTTGCAGGGGCACAGGTCTGCATGGATTAGAAGGAATTCCCGTGGCTCCGCTTCACATCCGCAGACCCCTGCTTGGATTCTGGAAAGAAGAGTTAATTGAATTTGCGAAACAAAATAAATTAGAATATGTAGAAGACTCTTCTAATCGATCTTCCAAATACACGCGTAATCTTTTCCGGAATGAGATCATTCCGCTGATAACTAAAGTGTACCCACAGGTAAAAGAAAACCTCCGGGATAATATCAATCGCTTTAAGGAGATCAGAAAACTTTACAGTATTTCTGTCGGCGAATTCAAAAAGAAATTTTGTAAGGTTAAGAATGATGAGATCCATATTCCTGTCAAACAACTGATGTCCTGCCAAAGCAGGGCATTGATCTTTGAAATTATTCTGGATTATGGATTTACTGAAAAGCAGGTTGATGAATTGATCAAACTGGCTGAAAGCGAAACAGGTAAATTTATTCAATCGCCCAATGCCCCTGTGCGGATCATTAAATTCAGAAACTGGTTTATAGTTTCAACGGATAAAACAGCAGATGCAGAGACAATTGTCATTGAAGAAGGAACCAGGAATCTGGAATTGGGGATCGGGAATTTGAAAATTGAGACCTTACCAAATTCCAAATCCGATAGCTATCGGATCCAAATTCCAAATTCCACGAATATCGCTTGCCTTGATGCAGATATGATCACATTCCCGCTTATTCTCCGTAAATGGAAAGAAGGCGATTATTTTTATCCTCTGGGTATGAGAAAAAAGAAAAAGCTTTCACGATTTTTTATTGATCAGAAATTTTCTAAAACCGACAAGGAAAAAACCCGGGTGCTTGAAATGAATAAAAAAATTATCTGGATTATCGGGAAACGAATTGATGATCGTTTTAAGATCACTGAAAAGACAAAGAATATTTTAAAAATTTCTTTAGAAACTACCTAAATAGCCTTGAACATTCCGGATAAAATTTTGTAATACAGGATAACTTGAAAAAAAGTTAGCAGCAACGAGGAGGAAAATAATCCCATAAATAGAACCCCAGATATGTGCAGAGTGATTAATATTATCTGCTGCTTTTTTTTGCAGAACAGAGGAAAGAATTAAATACAAAAGCCCAAAAATAAAACCGGGGATCATGATTGGCAGAAATATCAACCCCAATTTTTGAAGGGGGAATAATAGAATATAACAAAAAACGACTGCCGAAACCGCTCCAGACGCACCCAGACTCCTGTAATAATAATTGTTCTTATGTTTTTTGTAAGTTGGTAAAAGGCATACGATCAGGGCCGAAACATACATCAGCAGGTAAATGAGGTTGCCGTACTGCCCGAAAATTCCTAAAAAAGCTTTTTCAACAGACACGCCGAAAATATACAGTGCATACATATTTAAAATCAGGTGACCGATATCTGCATGGATAAGACCACAGGTAAGGAAACGATACCATTGCCTATGTTCTGTGACTGCCGGTGGATAAAAAATCAGATCGTTAATGATCTTTTGATTGGTAAAACCGCCGATTGACACGAGTGTAGTAACAATAATAATAATGAGTGTGGTTGAAAACTCCATGGTGGAAAAATTAAATGAAGCTCAAATCTAAAGCTCTAAATCCGAAATCTGATAAACCAATTGTTATTCCCGATTGACCGGGTTCGATTTTAATGATTGTGAAACCATCTCCGGGATTCTTTGCGAGATATTATTATTTTCTCTCAAGCTAGTTGAATTGAGTAAGACTAAACCCTTAGTATAGGATTAGAAATGAGATAATATTAGAAAAAATCGATTTTTTTGTCTGTATTTTTTTTTCTTTCAAGGCAGTAGCGATAAATTGCGACATCAATTCAAAAAAGCACTGCCCCGAGACTGGCCCTAGGATATTCAGACGAAAAAACAAAGACGCAAATCGATTCACAAAACCTTATCACTGGATAATTTAGTTCAGGTTACGCTCAAAATTTTGTACATTATTTGTACATTAGAAGTATTGTCAATGAACGGGATTCCCAGGCGTTGATCTGAAAGCTCACAGCCATTAAATTTTTGATTTTTTACCCTTGTGAAGAACCATGAACTTTTCACGATGGTTTTTTTTTGCCATAAACTAACCTTACAATACTGCTTCAATGAGAAAATTTTACTCTCTTTTTTTCCTGAAAACTATTTTAGTAACACTGGGATTGGTAATCTGTTTTACAAAACTGAAAGCTCAAACTGATTTTACAATTGGTACGGGAACAGCCGGTAATACAACCACTTCCTATCCTTGTCCTTTTGGAGATTGGTGGGAAGGCCAGCGGCAACAGTATTTGTACCTTGCCTCTGAACTGAATACAGCAGGTATGAGCGCCGGAACGATTAATGTTGTTAAGTTTACTGTAACGGCCTTAACAACCAGTACCGGCACGCATCCCCAAGTGGAGCAGTTTACTATAAAGATCGGAACAACCAGTACCGCCAGCTTAAGTGCAACAGCGTGGGAGAATGTTTCAGCTACGGTATATGGACCATTTAATTATTTACCTGTCCTTGGTGTTAATTCATTCACATTTACTACTCCTTTTTTTTGGAACGGTACCGATAATATTGTTGTTGAAATTTGCAGCGGAGATCCTAACAACGCTTCCGATATTTATTATACCAATAATTCTGTAGTTACATGGACCACTGGTTTACCGTTTAATGGTTCCCGTGTGTATGCTGCCGATAATGGAGGTAATTTATGCGGAATAACCTTAGGCACAAATGGCTCTGCAACTACAACTGCTACCAACCGCCCGAACATCATTTTCAATTGGACACCCGCCACTCCGTGTTCGGGAATACCTTCAGGCGGCTCAGCGATAAGTTCAGTTGCCAATGTTTGTGCGGGACAAAATTTTAACCTGAATCTGAGTGGGGCCACGATTGCTTCCGGTTTAACTTACCAATGGCAATCATCTCCGGATAATACCAACTGGACAAGCATACCCGCGGCCACTGGTTTTTCCTATACAACCAGCCAAACTGCAACAACCTACTATCGTGCTATAGTTACCTGTACTAACAGTAGTGCATCGGGTAACTCCGCAAGTGTGCAGGTTGTTTTAATTGGCGGAGTTCCCACTCCTTCGATCACGGCTTCACCATCAGATACAGTTTGCCAGGGAACTGTTGTCACTCTTTCTACAGCTTCATGCACAGGTTGCGCCTATGCGTGGAGCACAGGCTCTACCAGTAACAACATTACAGTGAATGCTTCGTCAATTTATACAGTCACTGTAACAAATGCCTGTGGTACAGGTAATGCAAGCAAGGAAATTGTTTATCGTCCTTCTCCTTCTTTAAGCATTAATGGAACAAACTCCATTTGTTCAGGATCATCAACAAATCTCCAGGCGAACGGCGCAGATACTTATACATGGTCGCCTGCGACAGGATTGAATACAACAACGGGACCCACTGTTATTGCTACACCCACTGCCACTACCACTTATACAGTAACCGGGAATATTGGCAATTGTTCACAGAGCATGCAGGTTACAATTGCAGTAAATTCAATTCCTTCAACTCCTGCGATTACAGCATCAGGCACAACTTCATTTTGCCAGGGAGGAAATGTCATGCTTACTTCAAATGCGGCAACAGGCAATCAGTGGTATAAAGATGGAGTGGCTATAACAGGCGCGATAAACACGACTTATACAGTGACGGCGAGCGGAAGTTATACTGTCAGAAGCTCAGTTAACGGATGCACTTCAAATGCTTCAGCAGCCACTGTCGTTACTGTAAATTCAATACCGCCGCAACCAACCATCACTCAATCAGGAAACATTCTGCAATCTTCTGCACCTTCCGGTAACCAGTGGTTTTTAAATGGAGTATTGATAACCGGGGCCACTGGAAATACATATTCAACTACATCAGGAGGTTTGTATTCTGTCCAGGTTACGCTAAATGGATGCGTGAGCCCGATGTCCGCAGCGTTTTCATATGCAGTTACTGGTATCAATTCACCAGTATTAGATAGTAAGATTAAGATTGCACCCAACCCCGTTCGGGATAAACTTTTCATCAAATACAATGGCAACGCTGTCAGATTCACTATACTTCTTATTAATTCAAACGGAACTGTTCTGTCCAAAGGGTCTTTTACCACGAACTACGACATAGACGTGAGCAGGTATAGCGCAGGTGTATACATTGTTCGCATCATCAATGATAAGAATGGAGAAACAACACAACGGTTAATAGTAAAACAATAAAACAACCATACATTCAAAACTCTAATATAAAAGTGTAATGAGAAAGAATTTAATTTGTTTTACCGGGAAAATTTTACTTGGGTTATGTGCAATTTTATTTTGTAAACTGTCTGTTGATGCACAAACGGTAACTATTGAAGGAACAGGTACTACAAACAGTTATTTATATAGTCCAATATATAGTTTTAATGGCGCTCCAAGAAGTTTGAGAATTGCGTATATCTACAGCCAACCACTTTTAAGCAGTATGCCTTCCGGCAGCACAATTATAAAACTTCAGTTCAGCAGAAATACAACTACAGGCACCCTTCCTGCAGGAAATAACCTGAAGCTTTATTTAATGAATACATCTGCCACTGATTGGGGCACCACCGCATTAACATGGGATATATCGGCAGCTACTCTTGTATTTGATGCGGATCCTTCAGCGAATGTTGGTTCTACCGCGGGGTATAAAGAGTTTATCCTAACGGTTCCTTTTATTTACACGGGGGGAAACCTGGCCATCTTTTCAGAATATTCACAGGTGAACGCCCCTGCGGCCGTGATCAACTGGAATTACAATACATCGGGGACACAACCAGGTTATTTAGCTAACCAGACAAAGTACACTGTGAATGCAAGTACGACGATGCCCACAACCTTATCTACTTCCACGGCTAACCATCCTAATATTAAAATTGATTATACACCCTCGGCAGGTTGCACTTCACCTCCGACAGCAGGTACATCAAATGTTACGCCTTCAACTCCGGTTTGCCTTGGAACACCGATCAGTTTTAATCTTACCGGCAACAGTACAGGCACCGGTCAAACTTATCAATGGGAAAGTTCAGCAAACATCGGGGGGCCGTATTCGCCCGAAAGCGGAATATTATCTTCGCCATTTTTCGCAACTACTGCCGCAGCTTCTTCTCTATATTACAGAGCTGCTGTTACCTGCGGTGGCAACACACAATATTCAACACCTGTGCAATTAGTGGTTAATACTGTTCTTCCGGGAGGCGTCTATACAATTAATTCTACACAACCAACCGGGGGCACAAATTATCAAAGCTTTACTGATGCGGTGAATGCATTTAAGTGTGGCATTACAGGCCCGGTGGTCTTTAATGTTGCAGCTGGCAGCGGACCGTATACTGAGCAAATAAGCATACCGGTTATAAGCGGGTCCTCTGCAGTCAATACCGTAACATTTAACGGCAATGGCGCCATTTTGCAAGCAACGCCTGTGACTGATACCCGGCATATCATACAACTTAATGGTGCAGACTATATAACAATAAGAAATCTAAATATCCTTGCGATCTCCGGAAGCACATTTGGCTGGGGAGTTCATCTAACCAATGGAGCTGACCATAATACTATTGATAGTTGTACAATTGATATGTCAGCTGTTGCCAGCACAACACAAAGCAATAGCGCCGGCATTGTTGGATCAGGTTCAACTACGTCTGTGACTACAGCAGGAAGCGCCAGCTATAATACAATCAGCAATAACACCCTTATCGGCGCTTACCAGGGAATTATCATCAATGGAACAGCCACCAGTCTGAATGCAGTTAACAACGTCATTACCAACAATACAATACAGGATTTTTATGCGAATGGTATAGAAATAACACAGAATGATGGATCAGAAATTTCGTATAACAATATTCACAGGACAAACAGAACTGCAGTTACAACATTTGAAGGAGTTGAACTGGGTGCCGGTAATAAGAATGTGATCGTAAATGCAAACCGCATTCATGATACACATACTTCTGCATCCACACAAACAGGTACATCCTATGGAGTCTATTTAAATGCCTGTGATGCGGCTTCCGGCTCTGAGAATAAAGTGACAAACAATCTTATTTATAGATTCAACAGTGGATCTGGAACAATATACGGTCTTTATAATATCGGCTCGGATGGTGTGCGTTATTTCCATAATACGGTTGCGCTGGACAATGCGACTTCAACAGCAGGTGTTACACGGGGCTTTTATCAAACAACAGCGGCAACAAATATTCAATTTAAAAATAACATAGTTTATATCACTCGTGGCGGAACCGGTTTAAAGTATTGTCTGTATTTCGCTACCACTACTTCTGCCATTATTTCCAACAAAAATGTACTCTATATAAATTCTCCTGATGGTACAATTGGAATTGGAATATTTGGCACAACCCCATATGTAGCATTGACCGACTGGCAAACTGTTAACAGCAGCGCTTATGATCAGCAAAGTATAAGTGTTGATCCTTTATTTGTAAATCCGGGCGGAGGTAACTATGCTCCTTCAGCTTCACTGGTAAATAATATAGGTGATAATGTAGGCGTAACCACCGATATCCTAGGTAATCCCAGGACCGTTGCCAGCCCTGATCCCGGTGCCTATGAATTTAACCCGGGAGGATGTGCCGATCCGCCAACAGCAGGCAATGCCATTTCCTCAGACGCCTTTATTTGTGGACCTGCACCATTCACTCTTGATCTGGCCGGTAATTCAATTGGCACCGGGCAGACCTACCAATGGCAATCATCTCCGGATAATGCTGTATGGGGCAACATTAGTTCAGTATTAGCAGCACCAGCCTTTACTACTTCTCAAATAGTGAGCACATATTATCGTGCGGCAGTTCAGTGCAGCGGCGGCTCAGTTGTTTATTCTGCCAGTGTTTTTGTTCAAAGTACTGCACTCGTTTCAGGAACATTTACTATTAATAACGGTCAGCCCACGGGAAGCAATAATTTCAATTCATTTAATGACGCTTATAATTCTATAAAATGCGGTATTAACGGCCCTGTAGTATTTAATGTGGTGAATTCCAGCGGGCCCTACAATGAACAAGTGATCATTAATCCTGTAACCGGCGCCTCTGCTACTAATACAATAACGTTTAACGGTAATGGAAGAACGCTGCAATATTTATCAACCAATACCAACGAACGGGCAGTAATTAAATTGAATGGTGCAAATCATATCATATTTGATAGCCTGGTGATCAATGCGCTGGGAACAGCCACGACAGAATATGGTTTTGGGATTCAGTTAATGAACAATGCTGATTCAAATACAATTAATAATTGTTCCATCAATATCAACACAACTTCTGTTTCCACAAACTATGCAGGTATTGCTGTAAGTAATTCTGCTACTTCGGCCGTTTCCACAACTGCCAATGGTTCGGATTACAATGTTTTCAGCAATAATACGATCACTGGTGGCTATTATGGTTTCACACTTGCCAGCAGCAGTGCTCTTGCTAACGGTAACAATAAGCTCACTAATAATATAATAAAAGAATATTACCAGTATGGACTGTGGGTGGGTGGTTCCTTTAATACTTTAATAGAAGCAAATACTTTTACCCGGCCAACCAGAACGACTGTTACGGACTTTTATGGAGTGTATGTTACAGGTTTGAGTGCAAAACTTAATATTACCCGGAATAAGATCACGGACCCATTTGGCGGTGCACCGTCAAGCACCAGTGATGTTTATGGTGTTTATTTTACTGCCTCTGATCCAACGGCGGGCCTGGAAAATATTGTCAGCAATAATCTTATTTATAACACTACCGGGGCTGGCGATCAATATGGTTTTTATAATAGCAGTTCAGACAACGTCTGGTATTATCATAACACTATTTCTTTGGATGGATCGGGTGCGGGTACAACATCAACTAACTTAACCCGTGGATTTTACCAAATTACTCTTGCTGCCGGCATCAGGTTCCTGAATAATATTGTAAGCATCACCCGCGGAGGTCCCGGCCAGAAAACAGCTATTTATTTTGCCACAAATACCAGCGATATTATTTCCAACAGGAATGATCTTTATCTTGCCTCAGGTTCAGGCACAGAAGCGGTTGGATATTTCAATGCTGCTCAAACGAGTTTATTTGATTGGCAAATTATCTCCGGCCGGGATGCAAATTCTGTTTCCGCCAATCCATTATTCACTGATGTAACAGTTGGTAATTTTAAACCTCTCAGCGCTTCCATTGATAATCGAGGAACCCCGGTAAATATAATTGTTGATATCAATAATGATCCTCGCAGCGCCTCTACGCCCGATATAGGAGCTTATGAATTTACGCCGCCACCATGTACAGTTCCGCCAACCCCGGGTAGTGCATCTGCCAGTATAAATCCCATTTGCGTAAATTCGGCAGTACAACTTCAACTTACCGGTAATTCAGTTGGGTTGGGTCAAACTTATCAATGGCAATATGCAACAGATGTAGCCGGTCCATATACAGATCTTGGAAGTCCATTAACCTCCTATCCTGACACTATTATTATTGCATCATCCACATTTTACTACAGGGTTGTTGTAAACTGTAGTGGCAATACTGTATTTTCTACTCCTTTTTTATTGTCGGTTACCCAAGGGCTGCCCGCAGGGACTTATACGATTGATCAGACAGCGCCCGCAAGCTCCACAAACTTTATCAGTTTCAATGCTGCTAAAGCAGCCCTTGCCTGTGGTATTGAAGGCCCTGTTGTATTTAATGTTGAGCCGGGAACCGGACCGTATAATGAACAATTGATACTGGATTCAATCCCCGGAACTTCTGCGGTGAATACAATTACATTTAATGGAAATGGTGAAACGATCGCATTTGGTTCAACAAATACAGACGAACGGGCAGTGATCAAACTGAATAGCACTGATCATATAACTTTTGATAATCTTGTTATTGATGGAAGCGCCGGAACTTACGGTTTTGGAGTGCAGTTGATCAATAATGCCGATTTTAATACTATCAGCAATTGTACGATCAATGTGAACACCTCGACAACATCCACAAATTTTGCCGGTATAGTAATAAGCGCATCTGCAACTTCAGCCACAGGAACCGGGACGACACTTTGTGACGGCAATGTCATTGATAATAATACAGTGAATGGAGGGTACTATGGGATTACCGTATCGGGCACAACAAATAATAATGTGATCACTCACAACAATGTTCGTGATTTTTATGACTATGGCATATACCTGAATGGTAGTTTAAATACGCTTGTCGAAGAGAATGATATTTCAAGACCGGTAAGAACTGTCACTTCAACCTTCTATGGAATTTACGTAACTACTGCTGCGCAGTTGCTGAAAGTATCAAAAAATCGCATTCACAATCCATTTGATGCCAGCCCGGCATCAACAAGTACATTCTATGGAATTTATTTTACAGCTGCAGATGGACCCGGAGGATCTGAGAATGTTGTTAGCAATAATGCGATCTATAATGTAAATGGAGAAGGTATAGAATATGGTTTATATTTAAGCGGCTCAGACAATACCCGGTATTACCATAATACAGTTTCTCTTGATAATGAAACCAGCACTACAACAAGTGCCAGTTATGGATTTTACCTTTCCACAACATCGGCCGGTTTCCATATAAAGAATAATATTTTCACAGTAAGACGCGGCGGTACCGTAAATAAATTCGGCATTTATTTTTCAACCACACCAGGAGCCTTTACATCGAACTATAATGATGTTTATGTAAGCGGAGCCAATTCTTATTTTGGTTATTATTCGACAATTAACCAGGCTAGTTTAGCAAATTGGCAAACAGCCACTCTCGGTCAGGATGCAAATTCATTGTCTATTGATCCTGTTTATACAAATGCGACAGCAGGAAATCTTGAACCAACTAATTCTTTATTGGATGATAAAGGAACCCCTGCGGGTATTACAACTGACATAAATAGTTTGCCAAGAAGCGGAACAACACCGGATATCGGGGCCTGGGAGTTTGCAGTTTTTCCTTGTACCACTCCGCCCACAGCCGGATCTTCTTCCGCTATTCCAAATTCAGGAATTTGCATAGGTACTTCTGTACGCTTGTCATTAACAGGAAATTCAGTTGGTGCAGGCCAAACTTATCAATGGCAATATTCGACATCTTCAACCGGACCGTGGACAAATATGGGAGCTCCCAGAGTATCTCCTGATACAATAATCCAGGCAAGCGGTGTTTATTATTATCGTGCAGCGATTACATGCAGCGGCAACACTGTTTTCTCAACGGAAATTTTGGTAAACACAAATCCACCATTCCAGGCCGGGATTTATACAATTAATAATACACAACCCACCGGTGGCAGTAATTTTAATTCTTTTGTTGAGGCAGTAGCCGCCATGGACTGTGGCATTAATGGCCCGGTTATTTTTAATGTTGCTGCAGGCACCTACACTGAGCAGGTGCGCATGCATGCCATAGCGGGTTCTTCAAACATCAATACTGTAACATTCCAAAGTGCAAATGGAAATGCAGGGTCTGCAATACTAACCTTTGCCCCGACGGCTGCAAACAACTATGTATTGAAACTTGACAGCGCCAGCAATATTATTTATAAGAATTTAACGATTACTGCCACCGGCGTTACCAATGCAAGAGCGATTGAACTGGCCAATACTGCTTCAAATGATAGCTTGTTAAACCTGGTCATTAATGCGGCTCTTTCCACCAGTACATCCAACGCCATTGCCGGTATTGTTGGTACAACACTCAGGGGAACAGGTAATGTGATCAAAGGAAATACCATCAGCAATGGTTCCAGTGGCATTTATATTTCCGGATCTTCAACTACACTTGCTGCTAATGATTTGGTGATAGACAGCAATACAGTTAATAATAGTTATTACTACAGTATTTATACAAGCAATACCAAAAGAATTAAACTACAGAAAAACATTGTAAATATTTTAGCGCCACGCAATGTAACTACCTACGGTATCTATGCTACAAACAGTGACTCTGCGTACCAGTATGTAAGTAATCTGGTCAATGTGAATAATGTTACAAGTACAACAACTTATGGCATGTACTTCACTTCTTGTGATGCAAACCCATTGCTTCCCGGAAGAGTTGCTAATAATAAGATCACTGCCATAACAGGTAATACCGGAACATTGTACGGCCTCTATCAAACAGCTTCGACCAATAACAACACCGTCAATAATGTAATTGTTATTAATACCAGCGGTGCAAGCTCATATGGAATATATAGCACAGGCGGAGGTCCCAATAACTATTACAATAATTCTGTAAATAGCCTTGCCAACTCTGCGACTAATAATTATGCTGCTTATTTTGCAAACACCAGTGGCAGTGGAGTTGATGTGCGAAATAATATATTCTCGCACAAAGGAGGGGGAAGAGCGTTGTATGTTGGCAATACAAGTTATGTGTACAGTGATTACAACATGTTGTATACAACGGGTGCAACGTTAGTGCAGGCGGGTGCTCCTGCAGGTAGTTTTGGGACACTTGCTGCATGGAAGGCTGCTTCATCATCTGACCAGAATTCAATAGTTTACCAGCCTGCCTTTACAAGCACTACTAACCTCGTTCCTAATATCGCTGACCCCGAAGTTTGGGCTATTCATGGCCGGGGCATACAACTACCCGGTAACAACTATGATTTCAATAATAATATAAGGCCCACAACATTAACGACAGGAGTTCCTGACCTGGGGGCCTACGAATTTTTACCGACTTCCACGCCTCCTGTCTTACCCGCTACTCCGGCAACTCCTGCAGCAGGCATTACTCAGGTATTTATGTTTGGTACCGATACGGTATCGAAGATCACCTGGAAGACAGGTTCCATAATTCCTTCCACTGTAAGTGTAAGGAGATATTCAGGCGTTGTGCCTCCGGGATTGTTACCTGCGGCCAAGTACATGTATTTTTATACCGATGTGGATATAACATCTTCTTCGGCGCCGAGGTACGATCTGAAGCAATTCTATATTGATCCCTGGCAGGGCTTTATTTCGAGAGAACCTGTTATTCGCCTGGGCCGTACAAATTCTTCCGGAACCTGGATCATGGACCCGGCAAGCAGCGTTGATACGATCAAAAATATTATCAGCCGGGATACGCTGAACTTTATTGATAAATTCACGGGTTTAACTGACAGCACAATTGTTCCACCTCCGCCACCACCTTTATTTGTGCAGGATCTTGACACGTCCAACAGGGGTAAACGTTTCTGGGTAGCTTACGGCCATCATTATGGTTTTAGTACCAATGGGCAGGACATGGTTCTGTATTTAAGTGCTGAGCAGGCAGCTAATGTAAAAGTAAGGATCAATGGCACAACCTGGCAACGGAATTATTCAATACCCGCGAATACAGCCATATCGACTGATATCATTCCAAAAGCAGGTTTATTTGATGCACGGTTAACAGACGAAGGTAAGTATCTGAGAAGTCTGAGCATTGAAAGCGATGTGCCGATTGTTGCCTACGCACATATTTACCAGGGCGCTACTTCAGGTGCAGGAATGTTGTTACCGGTTGGAGTATATGGATATGAATATACTTCACTCAACTCAAGGCAATATTATCCAACAGTGGGAGCAGTTTCTTATTCCTTGTTCTACGTAATTGCCGATCATGACAGCACACAGGTAGAAATTATTCCTTCGGTTATAACAAAAGGAGGAAGACCGGCCAACGTTCCTTTTACAGTTTATTTGAATAAAGGTGAAGTATATAATGTAATGGGGACAATCAGCGGTGCGCAGGGTACCGATCTTACGGGAAGCAAGATCAGGTCAATTCCTAATGCAAGTGGAAAATGCTACCCGATCGCTGTATTTTCCGGCAGCAGTCGTACTGCGATCTGCAATACAACTAATGGAGATAATATGATACAACAGGTATTTCCAAACCAGGCCTGGGGTAAACGTTATCTCACATTTGCTACTGCTAACTCTGCATCAAACACTAATTACAATTCAAATATGTGGAGAGTGATGGTGAAAGATCCTACTACGATTGTAAAAAGAAACGGAACGATCATTCCATCATCATCTTTAATAACACCGGGTAATTATTATGAATTTGGGGTCAACAATGGTGATGGCCCAAGCGGGGCCGGCTATATTGAAGCGGATAAGCCCGTGCTCGTAGCTCAGTACATGATTTCCACGGGTGGTACGTCATGTGGTTTGACAGCACCAAGCGGCGATGGTGATCCGGAATTAATTTATATCAGTCCGATAGAACAGGGAATTAAGAAAGCAGTTTTTTATAATACAGATCAAAGCGCAATTAATTCAAATTATGTCAACATTATTATTCCTACTGCCGGTCTTGCAAGTTTCAGGATAGACGGAGGATCGACATTCACAAATGTCTTCGCTCATCCTTATTTAACCGGATATACCTGTATCCGTCACAATCTCGGTGGTACGGCAGGGCAACATATCATTCAAAGTGATTCCGCATTCACGGCCATTACCTATGGTTTAGGCAGTGTTGAAAGTTATGGTTATAACGCAGGCACGCTGGTTAAAAATCTGAATGCTAACGGGGCCATATCAAACGTTTATAGCCCATCGGGTTCAACTAATCCTTATACCTGTAAAGGCACCCCGATGAGATTCAAGATTCAGTTGAATGTTAAACCGACAAGTCTTGTATGGCATTTCAGCCTGGTGCCAAACCTTAGTCCAAATGTTGACAGTACGCAATTAAATCCGACGCCGGTTGATTCGACCATAATTAATGGTGTCTGGTTCTATACATTTACAGTGAACCGCGATTATATTTTCAGTGCCCCGGGAAATTATGTTGTGCCTGTTACAATCACGCACTCAAGTTTTGAAGGTTGTAACAATAGTGTGGAATATGGTTTGCCTGTTGTCGTCATTGCAACGCCGGTTGTTGATTATACTTATACCTTCACAGGATGTTTGAATGATATTGCTCAGTTCAATGGCTCTGGCGCTACCAGCAATGGCGTGCCAATAAATCAATGGAGTTGGAATTTTGGCGACGCTACGACTTCAAATTTGCAAAACCCCACCAAGCAATGGGCATCAGTGGGAACGTATAATGTATCTCTGAGAGGTATAGCTGCTGATGGATGTATTGGCGATACAGTTAAACCAGTTGTTGTGGGTACACTGCCGGTAATAAATATAACGCCTGATTCATTGGCAACCTGTCTTGGCCTGGGCGTACTATACAGTGTACAAAATCCTGTGGCAGGCATTACATATAATTGGTACACGGCTGCCACTGGTGGCTCTTTGGTAAATACGGGAACGAGCTACACATTTACTGTAACTGCGCCGGTTTCCTATTATGTTGAGGCCGTTACTGCAGGCGGTTGTATAAGTACAAGCCGCAAAAAAATTACGGTGACTATTTTACCTAATCTTGCAGCTCCTGTTGTTGTGGTTGATTCAGCGGGCGCAAATCTTGTGCGGTTCCGCTGGAATGCTGTGCCTGGTGCAACGGGTTACCAGGTTTCAACAAATAATGGAACAACATGGATAAATCCATCGTCAGGCGCAACAGGACTTACTCATACAGTTACAGGATTGCAACCGCTGCAAACAGTAACGTTAATCGTAAGAGTATTGGGGGGATGCGCAGAAGTAAGATCACAACCAGTAACAGGAAAGGCATTGACAGACCAGGTATTTATTCCAAACAGTTTTACACCGAACGGAGATGGACGCAATGATATATTGTATATATACGGTTATATCATCAGGGATATGCAGTTCATGATCTTCAATCAATGGGGAGAGAAGGTTTTTGAGACAAGGAACCAGGCAGTAGGTTGGGATGGAACTTATAAAGGGAAGGGTCAACCTTCGGGTGTGTATATCTATGTATGTGAAATGATATTGACCGATGGAACGAAAATGCAGAAAAAAGGATCGATAAATCTGGTGAGATAATTATAGTGTAACTTATGAAACAAGCGCTGAAAATATTTTGTGTGATTGGATCCTTGTTGGGCTGGGTGAATGGCTTTGCTCAAGACTTTACCAATAAAGGCCGGGAGTTTTGGGTAGGATACGGGCATCACCAGTTCATGGAAACAGGTACCAACACGCAGGAGATGATACTTTATTTAAGCGCTGAAGAACCGGCCACCGTTACTGTTACAATAGATAGTACAACCTGGACGAGAACTTATAACATTCCCGCGAATACTGTAATTGCTTCAGACCTGATACCTAAAGCAGGCTCAATCGATGCCCGCCTCTTCAGTCTGCCTGTATCTTTTGGAGGAAATGGAGGAGAAGGCTTATTCAGATTTAAAGGAATACATATTGTAAGCGATGTTCCCATTGTAGCATATGCTCATATATACGGAAGCGCTTCATCAGGAGCTTCTATGCTGATACCGATCGATACATGGGGATATTCCTACACTTCTTTAAATAGCTCCCAGCAATATGCCAGTAACTGCTATTCCTGGTTTTATGTTATTGCCAATCACGATAGTACCCTGATTGAAATTACCCCGACCGTTCCATCGGTATTGGGCAAACCTGCGGGTGTTCCTTTTCAGGCAATGTTGATGAAGGGACAGATCTATCAATATACCGCAGCTATTCAATCCGGATCGACAGGATATAACGCATCGGGTTCAACAATCAGATCCATTGCAAACGCTTCAGGTAACTGTTATCCAATAGCTGTATTTTCCGGGAGCAGCCGTACTTCAAATCCTGCATCTTGCGGAAGCGGAGGAGGGGATAATGATAATCAGCAGTCTTTCCCTCATCATGCCTGGGGCAAGCGTTATCTCACCGCACCCACTTCAAGGTCATCAAGTGCT
>Ga0184636_1000156_pt1 | contig 16333 bp, 13 predicted proteins | sample PLM3_60_b2_FD_133164 | JGI IMG/M metagenome (GOLD analysis project Ga0184636, IMG submission 133164) | Groundwater sediment microbial communities from an aquifer in East River, Colorado, USA - PLM4_90_b2 | ecosystem: Environmental > Terrestrial > Soil > Riparian zone | place: USA: East River... | reverse complement strand
ATTTTCATTGAAGAAAAAAAGGATTCTTTTCTGCCCTGGTTCATTGAGTCAGTCAAAATCAAAAATGACGAGGAAATTTTTTTAAAACTGGAAGGAGTAAATACCAGGGAAACAGCCATCAGGCTCACAAAAAAAGAGGTATGGCTTACAGAAACTGATCTGAAAAAGTTTGCTGCGAAAACATCACCGGTTAATTTATTAGGTTACATTATTATCAATGAAAAAAATCCATTGGGAGAAATTTTAGAAGTTATTGAACAGCCTCATCAAATGCTTTGCAGGCTTGAGATAAATAATAAAGAGGTTCTGATTCCGTTGAATGAGGGAACGCTGAAGAAAATAGATCATAAAAAAAAACAGGTGATAGTAGAACTGCCGGAGGGGTTGCTGGAGATTTATTTAGGTGTATGATTTATTTAATTGTTCTGTACATTTTAATTCCAAAATATGGTCGTTTGTAGAGGTAAAATGTCGGGTAACTAATATCGAGATTCATTCCTTTATTAGTTATTATAAAACCGGCTTTAAAATTTTTTATTGGTTTATAATAAATACCAAAAGAAAAAAATGGATAGAAGAAATTATTACTGCCAGATAATAAAAAGGCAAAGGCTGTATCCTTTCCAGCTATTATTTCATTAAAATCATATTCTAACTCCCCCTCAATTTTTTTCGAGAACTTATATCCGACCAATCCAGTTAAACTAAGACCTGCAACATTTGACCCCTGGTATTCAGTAAATACAGTCCATTGACTAAATGGGGTTTCAAATTTTCTAAGTGAATAAAGGTATTCACCAATTGTATTAGCATATAAAGGACGAACAGTCAAAGGCTGTCTGTAAAGAAGCCCGTTTACAAAATGTCTTGCATTAAAGCTTTTGCCATAATATCTGAATTCAATTCTATTAGTTAACACAAATTTTCGTTTTTCATCTTTTAACTTAACTCCTATTACAAAACCAATTTGTTTTGATAATCTTTTTTCAAATTTCGGTTGGCTTTTATCAACAGTCCTGTATCCCAGTTGAGAATATACTACGCCATTCTTCAAATAATAGTTTCCGAATAGATTCAATCTAAGATTATCAATTTTCTTTTCATAAGCTGGATTTGTTGTATTGATTGAAAAACCAATCTGTGTATTTCTTTCATTCCCAAAATATCTTACGATAGATAAAGCATGCAAATCATCAATATTTAATCCAATACCATTATAAAAGTCCCCATATAGTGTATAAGAAACTTTCCATTCAGAGATTCGTATATTAGTCTGTAAACCTTGTGCGTCTATATTGTATATTAAAAGTCCTTGATCAAGTTTTTCATTCAAAAATTGGCCAACTTTTCCTTCTATAATAAATTTTTTGTTACCTAGGAAAAATGAATCAATCCCCTCTGCAAAAATTATCGGGTAAACAATTACATTTTTTGTGTTGAAAACTCCATATGAAACACCCCGGTGTTCTCCATATAAATCAAAATTTATTCTGACCCCTTGTGTTATATAAATTTTGTTCTTAAGAACTGCATAATATGCCCCATGCCTCAAAGGATTATCAGTTGCGTAATTAAAATTGGAAACAGCAGTTAATGAATTGGTTCTTCTGAGCCTGATATTTTCCGGCATGCTAACTGCAGGAAAGTAGCCTTTCTCAAAAATCTGGGAACCCCAAAATTCTACATCAAGTAAAACTCTTCCTTTTTTAAGTAAGGTATCCTGTCCTGAACATTGAAAGATTATTGTATAGAAGAGTAATGAACAAATGGAGCATTTAATAATAGTAGAAGGCATACCTGATCTTAAGGAGTTTCGGGTTAGGTTATTTTATTTTTATGGCTTCGCTTTTTGTAAAAAAGATTCAGTTTTTAATTCAAAGGCTAAAATAGCTCCGTTTGTTTTTCCCGTTATTATACCAGGGTTAATGTAAAAGGGTAAATCTTCTGCAATCCAAATTCTGCAAGTGCTATCCGTACTGAAATATTCTTTACATATATGTTTCAGAATTATTCTTGTATTGCCTACGAATGAAAATTCTTTCTTTGCTGTGGAAAGAGGAGTTTTTGAAAAGCCGGTTTCCGTTGGTGCATCTTCATATAATTCTTCATTTTTTAATAACAAACTGTCGTCCTGACTTTGAATATCCATGCTTCCTTCTTTTGTAAAACGGTCAAAAACTATAACTACAAGCTTATTGTTAGCTCTGATTTGTCTTTCCTGGATTTGATAGTATTTCTTATTTACTAATTGTGAGAACATGGACTTTGCCAAACTATCTGCCACATTTCCCTGCGCTCCCTGGCTTTGAAAAAATTGTACGAAACTGATTGAAAGTGAATCAGGAAGCGTAATACTTTGAGTCGTTGAATCCAGGTAAACGAGGTGAAATTCTTTTTGGCTGAATGATCTTAGAGTCATTAAAGTAAAAAGAATAAATAATAACTTTCTCATAGTTAAGGTTCAGGCCAACCATAAACGATTAAAAAGTTACGACATTTTCAATGATAACAGAATTTATCGAAGTATTCTCTATCTCCTTTTCTCCTTAGTTTTTTAAAAAATCAGCCAGCAGTTTCATACGATAATAAAGATTACTGAGCATGAGCGAGATATTATTCTTTACTTTTTCCACACTGTTCCCGTTCATTTTTTTAATATTTTTCAGCTCTTCGATCTTCTCATCGATTTTATCTGTTAATTTTTCTGCATCCCAGCCAATATATTTTTTATTCCTGTCATCATAAACCTGGTTGGGTTTAATATTTCCCGGTCTTAATTTTTTGAATTTGAAATTATTTTTAATGGCTTCTTTAATTGATTCGTTGCTCAGCATTTCTATCATTACGTCAGGGGAAACATTATTCAGAAAAGCATTGTGAAAAATATTCAGGTTGTTCCGCAGTTCCCGTATGATTTGTTTTTTCAATACATCGTTTGTCCTGCTTTCCTTATTCAGAAACGTGATCAGGTCCTTTAGCGGACCTATTCCGGTCTTAAGCCATTCTAAGTTCATTCCTTAAAAATAATCTATAGAGTCATAAAGGTCAAATCAGCCAAATGGGTCATATTTGACTTGTATGACCGATCTGACCTAATTTTGAAATGTGACTGAAGAGCTTCTCAGACATATTGCCCATTTTGACCTGGACTCGTTTTTTGTGTCGGTTGAAATTTTGAATGATCCTTCTTTGAAAGGTAAACCCGTGTTGGTCGGAGGAAGTGAACGTGGCGTAGTAGCAGCCTGTAGTTATGAGGCAAGAAAATTTGGCATCCATTCTGCCATGCCAATGAAACAGGCAAAAAAACTTTGCCCCCATGCTATTATAGTCAGCGGTACCCGGGGCGAATACAGTCGCTTCTCAAGATGGGTAACGGATATCATTGCCTCCAAAGTGCCTCTTTTTGAAAAAGCATCTATTGACGAATTTTATATTGATCTGACCGGTATGGAAAAATTTTTTGGCGTCAGCAAATACACAAAAGAATTACGTCAGCAGATCATTAAAGAAACAGGACTGCCGATCTCCTGTGGTTTATCATCCGGGAAAATGATCAGCAAGATCGCAACCAATGAAGCAAAACCAAATGGTTTTCTGGAAATACCCCCTGGAAAAGAAACCGAATTTTTATGGCCATTGGGCATTGAAAAAATTCCCGGTGTCGGGAAGAATACGGAAATGCAACTGAAATCATTTGGCATTTATAAAATTGAAGATATTGCCAAAACACCTGCCGATGTCATGGAAAAATATTTTGGCAGATGGGGTGAATCGCTTTGGAAAAAAGCTCATGGGATTGACCGTTCAGAAATTGAAACCGGTTGGGAACAAAAAAGTATGAGCCATGAAAATACGTTTGAGGAAGACAAAACCGATCTTGATTTTTTATACAGCGAACTGGTACGCTTAACAGAAAAGACAGCCTATTCTTTACGTGAAGATGAAAAACTGACCGGCACAGTCACTGTGAAGATCCGTTATTCCAATTTTGAAACCACGTCAAGACAGGAGACGATTGATTACACTTCGCTTGATGATATGCTGATCGCAAAAGCAAAAGATCTTTTTAATAAATCATGGCAGAAAGGAAGGCCTGTGAGATTGCTGGGAGTTCGTTTCAGTCAACTCATTCCGTTTACCATGCAGATGAGCTTGTTTGAGAACAATGCAGAAAAACTGAATTTATATAAAGCAGTGGATGATATCAAAGACAGGTTTGGAAGTAAATCGGTAACAAAAGCAGCAACAGCCTCATCCCGGCCTTCCCCAAAGGGGAAGGAGACCCACACACAAAACCCGAAAACTGAATAGCATTTATAAATTGCAAATCTTCAATTATGAAGAAAGCAAAAACATACGGTTTAACGCATATTGCCATTGCTGTAAAAGATTTAAACCGCACGCTAGCCTTTTATCAGAAAGTATTTGATATGGAAGTGATGTATCATCATGATGATTTCCTGCAATTAAGAACTCCCGGTTGCAATGATGTCATTGTATTTGAAAAAAGAGAAGCCGACTATGGAAAGACCGGTGGCATTGCTCATTTTGGTTTTATTCTCAGAAAGGCAAAGGATATTGATGAAATGGCTGAAAAAATTAAAGCAGCAGGTGGAAAAATAATTAACAAAGGAGAGTTTGTTCCGGGCGAACCGTATATATTTTTTAAGGACCCCGATGGGTATGAAGTGGAGATCGCGTATGAATTAATAACGGATAAATAAAATTCTCTTCCATTGACTATTGACTATTGACCGTTGACTATTCACTATCTTCGTTCTCCAAAAAAAAATTATTCTTATGTCAAATGCATGGAAAGATTACCAGGAAAAAAATAAAGATCGTTTTTTGAATGAAATGCTGGACTTGTTGAGGATTCCTTCTGTAAGTGCAAAGAGTGAACATAAAGCTGATATGCAAAAATGCGCAGAATTAACGCGGCAACGTTTGCTTTATGCAGTTTTTTATTAAGCGGAGGTAATGCCGACAGATTGTCACCCTTTAGTTTATGGAGAAAAAATTATTTATGCATCAAAACCATCCGTGCTGGTATATGGACACTATGATGTGCAGCCGCCGGAACCGCTTGAGTTATGGCATAGCGGGCCTTTTGAGCCGGTGATAAAAGATGGAAAAGTGTATGCAAGAGGATCGGCGGATGATAAAGGACAATTTTATATGCATGTTAAAGCCCTGGAAACATTAGTGAAGACAAACAGTATGACGACTAACATAAAATTTCTGATCGAAGGCGAAGAAGAAGTGGGTTCTCCTAATCTTGGTAAGTTTGTTTCAAAAAATAAAGCTCTTTTAAAGGCTGATGTGATTTTGATCAGCGACAGTTCTATGCTGAGCATGGAAAATCCCTCTCTCGATATCGGCGTTCGTGGATTAAGTTATATTGAAGTAGAAGTGACGGGAGCAAATCGTGATCTTCACAGTGGTACCTATGGTGGTGCAGTGGCAAACCCGATCACTATTCTTGCAAAGATGATTGCAAGTTGTCACGATGAGAATAATCATATCACCATTCCTGGCTTTTATGATGATGTAGTTGAAGCTACGAAGGGAGAAAGGGAACTGATGGCAAAAGCTCCTTATGATGAAGAAGAGTATAAAAAAGATTTAGGCGTAAAAGAATTATGGGGAGAAAAAGGATACACGACCAATGAACGGACAGGTATTCGTCCAACAATTGAGGTGAATGGCATTTGGGGTGGTTACCAGGGAGAAGGTGCAAAAACCGTTTTGCCCTCAAAAGCCACAGCAAAAATTTCCGCACGACTGGTACCCAATCAATCTTCCCGTAAGATGACAGATATGCTGCTGGATTATTTCAAAAAAATTGCTCCGCCATCGGTAACGGTAAAAGCATTTGAACATCATGGTGGTGAAGCCTATATGACGCCGATTGACAGCAAGGGATATAAAGCGGCGGCAAAAGCAGTGGAAACAACTTTCGGCAAACAACCGATCCCTGTTCGTGGCGGGGGTAGTATTCCTATCTGTTCCATTTTAGAAAAAGAATTAGGAGTAAAAATCATTTTTATGGGATTTGGACTGGATAATGACAACCTGCATTCACCAAACGAAAAATATAATATTGAGAATTACTACAAAGGGATAGAGACGATTCCTTATTTCCATAAATTTTTTGCGGAGACGCAATAAAAAACCGAATAATGAAGATTATTTCTTTTATTATCCTATTTCTATTCAACGCACAACTCAATGCACAACTTAAAGATAAACCTGCCAGCCAAACGATCTTTAACAGCAATAAAGAAATTCAGATAGCAGGTAAGATGAAAAATTATAATCCTGCTAATGATCCAAGGTTTATCAGATTACGAACCTATAATATTGCAGGAAGGTCAAAAGATACAGCTGTCTTTATCAATAAAAACGGCATTTTCAGCGTTCGCTTATTTCAACCTTTTGAAGGGGATATTGCGGTTTTGTATGATGATAAATATGTAACTCTATATGCACAGCCGGGCGAGAAAATAAACCTGGAAATTGACGGCTCTAAATTGAAAGCAGAACAAAACCCGGTTCCGGCAATAACATTATCAGGAAAATCAGCAGTTCTATCGAAAACAATAATAGATTTTCAAGCTAACCTCGGGAAACAAAAATTTAAAAATGAACCTGATTGGAATGATAAAATCCAACGAGATAAACAGTTTGCAGATATAAGGATTTCAAGAATGAAAGAAGAATTATCTTTCTTAAACGAATATACACAGCAACATAAAATACAGAATACAACTTTTGAAACCTGGGCTACTAATGATCTGATGTATAATGCCGGTTTTGATATCGTTTTTTTCACATTCGCGGGTAAACTCAATACCTCCCTGGCTGATCAGCAGTTGATTGAGCTTTTGAAAGATATCCCTCTTTTTAAAAAAACTGCCTTAAAAAATTCATCTTATTATAATTTTCTGTATCTGCTGTCGCAGGATATTATGATCATTATTAACATTAACCCGATGTATACCAATGATAAAAAACAAAACGGTTATAACCCAGTGCCTGTTTACCTGAACAAATCGGATGATTATTTCACCGGGATTACAAAACAACTGATGTATTATCATATCTACCTTTTAAGTTCCCAGAAAAACAGGGATTATCTACTTGACCGCTTTAACACTAATATTTCTGACAGCTATTTAAAAAAATTATTTTCTGCTGCAAAGGAAAACTCCGTAAAGATCTTTGAACCCTATGACATAGTAAAGAAATTGCAGGAATACAAAGCGGATGATAGCCTAAAAGTAAGACTGATAAATATTTTTAATACAGAAAAGGGCAATTATATCTTTGCTGATTTTTGGGCCGATTGGTGCATGCCCTGCATGCACGAAATGCCTTTATATCCAAAGCTAATAGAACAATTTAAAAATAGCCCGATTACTTTTTTATTCTTTGCAATCGAGACTCCGGATGAAAAAGCAACAGCGATAAAAAACAAATATGGAATTGACGCGAAATTCATAACACTTAATAATAATGAAGCAAGAATTATGAACAATGTATTGCAGTTTAGCAGCTATCCGGGTCATTTCATTGTACGCCCTAACAGTATTTTGGTCGATAACGGTATTTATGGTATTACATCGGGTGATGAACTAAATAAAAATATCATTGATAAAATTCAAAAATATCTTTCTGCCGAAAAATGAGTCCTGCAAAAGAAAAACTCCGGCTCGACAAATATCTCTGGGCCATCCGCCTTTTTAAAACAAGAACAGTGGCTGCCGCCGCCTGTGATACCGGTAAAGTGAAATTTAACGGCTCCTCTGCCAAAGCAGCAAAGCATGTAAATGTTGGCGATGAGTATGAAGTAAAAACAGAAGCGAAACGCTGGAGAATAAAAGTTACCGGTTTATTACATCATCGTGTGAAATATGAAGAAGCCATCAAATACTATGTTGACATAACTCCTGCGGAAGAAATTCAACGCTTGCAATACCAGGCGGCCAGTTTCCATACCGGCAAACGAAAAAGCAAGATCGGGAGACCTACCAAAAAAGAACGAAGGGATATGGATGAATTTTTTGAATAGAGAATAGATAAAAGTTAACAGATAAAAGTTCCAGAACACTATTAACTATTATCTTTTATCTATGTAATTATCATCTATTCCCGTAAACTATCACCGTCCTATCTTTGTCCCATGCGTATCGATATCATTACTGTTTTACCAGAACTTCTTGAAAGTCCCTTGTCGCACTCAATCATGAAAAGAGCTCAAAGCAAAGGTTTACTTGAAGTTCAATTACACAATCTCCGCAAATGGGCTGTAAACGAATACGGCCAGGTTGACGACTATCAATACGGTGGTGGCGCCGGTATGGTAATGATGTGTGAGCCATTGGCAAAAGCGATTGAAGAGCTAAGCAAAGAAAGAAAATACGATGAGATCATTTATTTAACACCAGATGGAAAAATTTTTGACCAGAAGATGGCCAATAGTTTGTCATTAAATGAAAATATCCTGATGATCTGTGGTCATTATAAAGGAATCGATGAACGCATCCGCGAACATTTTGTGACCAGGGAAATTTCAATCGGGGATTTTGTATTAAGTGGCGGAGAACTTGCTGCAGCTATTTTGGTAGACGCAATTGGCCGGCTTATTCCCGGTGTGCTGAATGATGAAACTTCGGCCCTTTTCGATTCTTTCCAGGATAATTTATTGGCTCCTCCTGTTTATACAAGACCTGCTGATTTCCGCGGCTGGAAGGTTCCGGATATTTTATTGAGCGGTGATCCGAAAAAAGTTGAAGAGTGGAGGCTTGATCAATCTTTAACCCGTACAAAGGAACGACGTCCTGCTCTTTTAGAAAGAAATGATCAATAAAAAGCTCCCCGTGAATGCAGGGAGCATGGACATTGTGTGAGGCCGTTATAGCAAAATTTTTATTTTCACGGGAAGGGATCAGCAGGGTTAGTTTGGTTGCAACTTCATTTCTTTACGCCGGTGATTTCTCATAGGGATGCAGAACACCTTAACTATTTCAAAACCATGCCCGGTTTTAGTTTTAATCCTTTATTCCGGATCAGGTCATATATTAATTTCAACAGCACTAGTGTAAACATGTATATCAAAATTTTAAAAAAGGCCCCGCCAAGACTAGCAGGGCACACCCTTAACCATACGAAACCAAAATCTTTATATGAAAAACTAAATTGCTATTGTGTAATAATGACATGAAATTAACATGATGGAAAGGGGGGAAAGTTTAAAAATCGTTCAATAGGCTAAAACTGGCGTTGAATTTAAGATTGCTCTATCAAAGACTTGTTACGGATCAATTTTACGCCGCCAGTACGTTTCAAAATGCCCCAGCTCTGGGTTTCTCCTTTTATAGCTTTCCTGAGAGAACGGAACAGAACAACATACATAAGCTGGCGATAAACAAATCGCTGAGGCAACAGCCAGATCAGTTTGTAGAGTTTTTCCTTTTCAAATGCAAATGCTACTAACGAGACCGTAATATCGACGATAAGGAATAAACCATAATACAAAAGAATTTTTTGTATGCTTTCACCGTCATTCCGATTCCAGATAAGACTTACTATAAATAAAAGATCCGCAACGGGCGCCAGTACAGGAGTTATTACCTGGAACAATAAAAGATTAGGCAGGGCTGCAATACCTAATGAATTGTATTGGGGGTTGAAACAAGCATCTTTATTTTTCCAGAAACTTTGCATAATACCATAACTCCATCTGAAACGCTGCTTCATAAATTGATTTAAAGTTTCGGGAGCTTCTGTAATGGCAATGGCTTCAGCACAGTTCCGGATTTTATAGCCTTTGCGCAAAATGCGAATGGTGAGATCACAGTCTTCAGCGAGGGTATCTGTTGTAAAACCTCCTGCATTTACTATCGCTTCTTTTTTAAATGCTCCGATAGCACCAGGCACGACAGTTATCCCATTGATCAGGTCAAAAGCACGACGGTCAAAATTTTGTGCAGTAATATATTCAATGGATTGCCACCTGGTAAGAAAATTTTTTTCATTTCCCACTTTTACATTCCCTGCAACAGCTCCGACATTCGGCTGACTGAAATATTTCATTAACTGTCTTACAGCGTCAGAAAGTAATTGTGTATCGGCATCAATACAAACAATATATCCGCATTCAGAATGACTGATCCCAAAATTCAACGCGGATGCTTTGCCACCATTTTGTTTTGAAAAGACTCTGACCCTTGCTTCGTTTTCAAACCTGTTCAAAACATTATTGTATGTGTTGTCTGTAGAGCCATCATCTACAAAAATAATTTCGATGTTTTCATAATCCTGCTGTAAAAGGTTTTCCACCGTTTTTACAGCGTTAACCTCCTCATTGTAGGCAGGAACAATTATGCTAACCCTGGCTAAGTTCTCTTGAGTCAATGTTATTAATTCTTTTTTTGAACGCCGGAATTGTATGGCCGCCAGTAAACCCATGAATGCAATTTTGGCTAAGCCCAGTATAATAGCCAGCCAGAATGCGCCATATAATAATTTTTCTATCCAATACAAAAGATTAGTGGTAACTCCGCTGAGTTTTATCATTTCATCATGTACGGGCGGCATGATAGCATCCTTTGGTAAATGGAGAATATCGCCAACTGTGGCGAATTGTATTTTTCTATCTTTAAAATAATGAATGATTTTGGGCAAGGCCTGCACAGTCGCTTCACGATTACCACCGGCATCATGCAACAGGATAATTCCTCTTTGTCTTCCGAAACCTTCGTACAACCTTACTACCCTGTTATATATACTATCTGCATTCACCCCATGTTTAGTATCCCAATCACTCGGGTCAATGCTTTCGCCTACGGTATAGTAATGATCTTGCTTTCCTCTTTCTATCGGCTTTAATTCAACCAGCTTGCTCGGTTCAGCATCTGCATTAAAAGGAGCTCTGAAAAGTATAGTGCTTCTCCCTGTTGTCGCCTCAATCAATAATCGTGTCGCTTCCATTTCTGCCTTTGCCCTTTCTGCACTGACTAAGGCCATGTTAGGATGTGTAAATGAATGATTACCGATCTCAAAACCTTCCCGGTAAATTCTTTTTAATAGAGGAAGATGATTCTCCGCGTTTACACCAACTATAAAAAAGGCAGCAGGCACTTTTTCTTTTTCAAGTATGTCAAGAATCCTGGGTGTATAGTCAGGGTCGGGGCCATCATCAAATGTGAGGATAACCTGGTTGTCTACCTTGCCAAACCTGTTGAGCACATAGCGGGTTGGCAATTGCCTGTATGTCTCTTCACTGACAAGATTATCAGTTGAATCAGTTTCGATATCAATAATGCCTTTTTGTGGATTACTTACCACGTCCAGCACTTCGCCATCCGCTATTCCAAAATCAGGCTTTTCAGTCATCATATCAATATGGCTCAGTGAGGAAAAATCAAATGGCTGAGTCTTTAATGATTCGTTGGTCAGATCACGACCGTAGAACTTCCAAATGCGTTCATCCTCAGAACCCAAACGCCATAATGCCACTCCTGCTGCGCCGTATTGATCAGCAAACCGGATCGTATTGAAATTACCACCGGCATCTACAAAATATACTCTATGAATAACTGAATCATCACCGGTATAACTATAAGAACAATTATACGAGTCATTATCGAAATCGATCGGAGCATTTTTTGCCCTGGCTGTTGAAAGCGCATGCTGATAGGTCACTGGTGTGGCTTCGTCTCCTTCAGGCCAGTCGTAACCAAAGGCAGCCATACCCAATACAAGTTTCCCGGGAGGAATGCTTTTTGCAATCTCATCTGTTTCCTTTTCAATCCATTTCTGATCGCTGATGGGTCCCGGCACACTTTGATCCCAATGCTGATCATAGGCCATTAAAAAAATATAATCATTGTATTTAACCAGTTCCTTTGTATCAAAATCCTCATCCTCAGGCATGATATTCTGCGTGACTAAAAACCCTTCCTGATGGAGTTTGTTGTACAGTTCTTTTTGAAAAACATGCATCGCTTCAATGCTTGTTTCTTTTATTTCTTCAAAATCAATATTAATTCCCTGTAGTTTATATTTCTGAAGGAATTGAACCAGGTCGTTGATCAGTTGTTCTTTTTTTGCAGGATTGAGAAGTACTCTTTCGAGAAGCCCGCCATCAAAATTTCCATTATGAGTATTAATATTTATATTATTGAGGATCGGCAATATTTTTACGCTGTTTTTTTTCATTAAGTTGTAAGCCGCTGTGTCAACCTGAGGAAACAATTTGCCGCTTGCAGAGTCAATAAACAACCATTCAGGAATTACCATATTCATATCGCTGATATGGCTTTGCAATGAAGTGAAAGCCTGTGGATCCCAATCAACATAAAATCCGGCCCTTATTTTTCCCGTTACAGCTTTCTTTTTCTCGGCTGCAATTAATGAGGCATTATGTTGTTTGGCTTTGAGAAAAGCACCAATGCCGAGATATTTAGCAGTCTCTTTTTTGCTAAACCCTCTTGGATTTTTTTCCTGGCTTTTTATGTAAGTTGGAGAAAAAGAAGGCAGCAATGGTTTAATATCAGATCTCCAGGCGATCCAGACAACAGGGATCATCAATACAAGAAAAAAAATAATAAGCCTGCTAATCCATTGAAAGGTTCTCCATCGCAAGGATGAAGACGTTTGAAAGATTTGTTTGGCGGGGGTCATTCATTAAAAATCAGTAAGCGAAAATAATAACAGTTGGGATTGATTTTTACATCAAAATGCCGAATTAGCTAATATCTAACATTCGCTAAATAAGCTCCTTTACTTCTCTGATGGCTGCCCGGCAGGTAGCTTCTATAGATGCAAAAAGACCATAGACCCGGCTAAGATTATTGTTATCTTCAGCCGTCTCCTCTATCTGCTCCAGTAATGATGTAAGTTGTTGCAGGCCTAAAAAAGAAACAGTTGATTTCATGTTATGTGCACGGGATCTTATACCAGCATAATCCTGTTGGTCTATAGCAATTTTAAGCTCTTTAAGATCTTTGGGAATCTGTTCAGAAAATGTGCTGATCATATTTTTTTCAAATGTTTTGTCGCCCTTGGATAATGATCGTAAGTAGGCTGTATCAATAACTGAAGAAGTCCCATTTGCATCTTCTTTCCTGGCGTACTTATTAATGAGCTTATATAACTGCTCCTCGTTAAGAGGTTTTGAAATATATTCATCCATTCCTGCACCAAGGCATTTTTCTTTTTCACCCGCCAAAGCATGAGCAGTCATAGCAATAATAGGGATCTGCAAATTCAATTCATATCTTATTTTATCAGTAGCTGTGTAGCCATCCATTTCCGGCATCTGTATATCCATCAGCACGAGGTCATATTCACCGGCTTTATGCTGAAGAGCTTCGACTGCCTCCATTCCATTGTTGACTATATCAAAATCAATTCCCCATTGCTTTAATAAATGACTCATCAATTGCCTGTTCATAGCATTATCCTCTGCCACCAGTAATTTAATTTTTTGAACCAGGGGTTCATGCAGTAAAATAGGAAAAGTTGTTGGGGAAGCTTTTTCGGCATCACCTGCAATCTGGAATGGCAATAAAATAGTAAAAACAGAGCCTTTGCCCGGTTTGCTGGTGACAGAAATACTTCCGTTTTGAAGATCTACCAATTGTTTAACGATTGACAATCCTAATCCTGTGCCTCCATAACGCCTGGAAGTTTCAGCCTCCGCTTGCTGAAAACGGTCGAAAATTGTTTTCTGCTTTTCAGGATCAATCCCAATTCCTGTATCTGAAATAATAATACGGATAAAGATTGTATTTTCCTTTCGTTCCACATCCTGCACCTGGACTGTTATTCCCCCCTCATGAGTAAATTTTAAAGCATTCCCGATCAGGTTCATCAAAATCTGGGTTAACCGGACACCATCTCCTTTTAGTATTTCCGGAATACTGTCTTCAATCCGTGTATGCAGGTAGAGGCCACGATTTTTTGCTTTCGAACTAAGCATGGTTGCCAGGGAATCCAACAGCTCCCTTAAATTAAAGGGAAGGTTTTCAATATGCATCATGCCCGATTCGATCCTTGAAAGATCAAGAACATCGTTAATGATAGTAAGCAGGTTCTCAGCAGAAGAACGAATGGCTTTTACGTATTCATGCTGGTTTTTGTCAAGAGCTGTCTTTTGTAAAAGGCCCGCAAAGCCAAGTATGGCATTCATGGGTGTCCTGATCTCATGACTAATGTTTGCAACGAATTGTTCTTTTATTTTAGAAGCTTCTTTAATTTTTTTTTCAGAAGCATCCAACGTTTTTATCATTTTTTGCTGACGCTGCCCCTGGTCAATAAGATACCAGAAAGCGACAATACAAGACATACTGGCAACTATAGCAAGAATAATTCCCCAACTCTTTGCTCTTTTGCCATTTGAACTCATAGAAGCAGAGATGCCACTGAGTTCGATTTCCCTGTTAGCATTGATTAAATTGATTGCCTGGATGATGCTGTCGCGAATAATTCTTCCGCGATGAGTCCGGAGTATGGCCAGTGCCGAATCTCTTCCTTTGCTAAAAAAAGTATTTAAAACCAGGTTACTGTTTTGCCCCTTTTCCTTTGCTAAAAATTGGAGTCGCTGTAGTAATTCCGCTTTGGAAAATGGATTGATAATACTGCCAATCTCTTCAACTTCACTTTGAATATTATTGATTCCTTCGATCACTTCCTGCTTGTGTACAGTGTCTTCGTTATTTACTATATCACTTACGCTGCTTTCAACAAAAATGATATCAGTTTGCAATTTTTGCAGTTTTGCTTTTACCTGCAGTTCATTCAGTAAACTCTTATTGCCTTTAATAAGGCTTTTGATGCTTGTGCCGGAATTGAATTGAAGGAATACAATTAACAGGATACTCACCAGAAAAATAACAAGTATAAGGTATTTAAACCCGTTTTTTGGCATGGGTATGAAGGGTTGGAGTAACGTAATTTACAAAATCTTGTCAAACCCTATGCCTGCTTTCCCAAACGTTTATAAGATAGAAAAATGGCAATTACAGCAATAATAGCAATAAAGGATGTGAGTAGTAACACAATCGGTCGTTGATGACTACTCAGCTCCACTAAAAAACCGTATTCGCTGGCGGCCAGTGCCAGAACACAAAGAAGAAAGATGATGGTATATTTTGCCTTCATAAGCGAAAAATCCTGTCCGACTATAGCCTGTTATTATAAATTAGAAATCGTTCAAATATATAGGGATAGGGAAATAAAAAAAGGTTAATTAGACGGTATTATAATTTCAATCGTTGAATAGCCGGAAATTATCGATGGCCTATAAAAGATTAAGCCTGTTATTCAGAGAAGTCCGGTATGCATCTGCAACAGGTATGGCGGTATCACTAATACTAATAACCCCCTCTTCAATAAAATCAATCTTATTCAGTTGTATAATATAGCTCCGGTGTACCCGCATAAATTTTGATGAAGGAAGTTTTTCTTCTATAGATTTTAATGTGGCATGAACAATATGAAATTTTTGAGAAGTATATACCTTTACATAATCTCCCATGGCTTCGAGGTACAGGATGTCATCGGCATTTATTCTTTTCAAAACACCGCTATCCCGTACAAATACAAACTCCTTATCTTTTACTTCAACCTGTTCCTTATTGCTTTCAATAGCTTCTTTTACACGATCGATCGATCTTATAAAACGGGCTGGCTCAACAGGTTTAACAAGATAGTCAACCACATTTAATTCAAAGGCATCAATGGCGTAATTTGTTTTTGCAGTTGTAAAAACGATAAACGGGCCTTTTTTACCAAGATTTTTTGTGAGCTCTATTCCGGTCATCCCGGGCATCTCAATGTCAAGAAGAAGAAGATCAGCCGATTGCTTACTTAAAAAATTATACGCCTCCATGGCATCTTCACATTCTGCTACCACTCTCAGATCCCTTACCTGCTCAACCAGCTTTTTCATGGCCATGCGAGCCATCTTATTGTCATCAACAATAATACAGTTCATGGTTTCGTGTTAAGGAACAACAAATTAAAGAGACCAATCAAATTTTCAAAAAAAATAATTCACAATTTCATTCTGATTGGCAGGTAAAGAGTGGTAATTCAATATTTGGTAGTGGGTCAGTTTCGTAATCAATGTTCCCTTCTTAGAGTCTTGTCATCCGATAGCTATCGGATCTGATCCCGATTTATCGGGAGAAGAATCTCAGGGTGTTGAACTTTTTTAAGGTAGCAGAACCTGAGATGCCTCCGCAGCCTGTACTGAGCGAAGCGAATGTATCGGCATGACAAGACTCTGGAGATTTGAATATTTTCAAATTGACCCACTACT